>ERZ773069.2161-NODE-2161-length-10484-cov-3.609263_pt1 | contig 10484 bp, 8 predicted proteins | sample MGYA00580619_ERZ773069 | MGnify/ENA primary metagenome ERZ773069 (study PRJEB29015, sample SAMEA2738007) | human oral metagenome | biome: human oral; feature: human-associated habitat; material: dental | place: China | collected 2108 ...
TTGTACGATAGCAGATCCAACATGGACAGAATGTTCTCCGTGTAATTTTTTCTCTCTTCCTCAGAAATATTTTTAGCCCCAAGTGTTATCTCATCAAAAACGCTTTCTGCAAAAAGCTGGTGGTTGACATCCTGCATCACCATGTAACAGAGTTTCAGTCTCTGTTTCGATTTATATTCTCTCCCAAGGAATGAAAAGGTTCCTTTAATTTTTCTTTCTAAGCCGCACAAACACCTGGCCAGAGTTGTCTTTCCTGCACCATTATTCCCCAGCACTGCAACAACGGAGCCTTTTGGAATCTTCAGGTAGTCAATATTGAGGAGATTTTCCTTTCCGACAGTAAAAGAAAAATCCCGGAGTTCTATCCCTTCATCTGTCCTTTTGCTGCTCACTCGCAGCGGCACAAAGTGGCTTATCCCACGCAAGCCCATTTCATGTAAAGAGGGAAGCGGCTTTCGGAAAAAAATCTCACCGGTGAACTCTTGTTCAATTTTTCCTTTCCTGAAATACAGAACCCGGTCTGCAAGTCTGCGAAGCCAAGCCAGTCGGTGTTCTGCTACAATAACCGTCTTTCCTTGCGCCTTCCACAAAGACAAAATATTCTCAAGCTCATGGATTGTACCAATATCCAGGTTGGATGTCGGTTCATCCAAAACCAAAATATCAGGCAGCAAAGCATGGACAGAGGCACACGCTATTTTTTGTTTTTCGCCGCCGCTTAGTGTAAATAAGTTTCGGCCAAGCAGTGGTTCCAATCGCATTGCGGTCACCGTATCATCAAACCGCATTAGTATATCTTTTCGCTCCATGCCCATATTTTCACAGGAAAAGACGATTTCGGTATCCGTTACCAGGGTATAGAATTGTGCTTTAGGATTCTGAAACACAGAACCAATATAAGGAGCCAGTTCATGAAGTTCAAGCTCTTTTGGAATCATAGTATTAACCTGAACCTTACCGACGAGTGTCCCTTCATAATAGTTTGGAATCAGTCCATTAATCAAACGGCTGAATGTGGTTTTCCCACTGCCGGACTCCCCACACAACAATACAATTTCTCCTTTGGAAATTTGTGCGGAGTTATCAAGAATCGCCGCACCGTTTTCGGCATTCTCATAAGTAAAAGATACATGTTCAACTTTTATCAAAGAAAAATCTCCTTCTAAACATTTTAGCTACCACCCAAAGAATGCGGAAAGAACATAGCAAATAATAATGGCAATACAGAACAACAGTGCGACTGCATCCTGCCAGTGAAATCCTATCGGGCACATATTTGTGCGTCGCTGTGGGGAATCCAATCCCCGCGTGAGAGCTGACGTAGACAGCTCATTTCCAATTGTTACCAACCCTGTCAGAAGAGGCACCATTCTGTATTCCAACATTTCCATCGGATTGCGCCAGCTTAAGTCCCGCAGACGCATAGCATCACGAATCGCTTTGTACTCCTCCCGAATTGTAGGAATAAATCGAAACATTACGGATACCGGAACTGAAATTTTTTTGGATATATGCAGTCTGTCCATAGCTGCAACAAATTCACTTACCGTTGTTGTTAATATCAAAAGGCAAAACATGGACATCCCTGGCAGCAGCTTTGTAAACATGGCAATCATACCGGTGAAAAGGAGGTTGAACAGTGGCGACACATGAGGCATCAATAGCCTCGGTACGGTTGCGGTGACTATATACATAACAACATAGTAGGCTGCAATCTTTGTTTTTTTCAAAAAAACAAGAAATAAAAGAGGAATAGCGGCAAGGCATGGCAACACGAATCTCATTATTCCGATAATATCACTTGACATCATGACACAGGAAACCGTCAGGCAAAGCAGGATCTTTGTACGTGGGTCAAGATACATCTGCTTTGCTGTCGGCCTTGTATTTCGTAATATCGTGTTCATCAGACCAGCCCACTCCTCACAAAGTGCTTTTTTAGTACAGCTCGGCCAAGCAAACCACCCAGTATACCTCCAATAAAAGCGGAAAGGATAACCGCAGGGAACACCCACCAATAGTCAAGCCATCCGGAGATGGTGTACATGAAATCCTGTCCGTATGTCGCCGCATTTTTATTGAGCCATTCTGCACTGGCATTCAGCCAATGGATATAGTTGGCGCATGAGGTGAGCATCAAAAGAGCATATCCAAAAACGGCACGCTTCGCACTCTGGTAGTCACCGGATTTGATAATAAGTTCTACAATTAACCCGATTACAATCCCGCAGATCAAGCCATCAGGCCCCATGCCGGTCAGGAAAAGCACTATTCCGTTCACGATTTCAAAAATCATAATCATGCCGAACTTTTTTATTTTCGTAAAGTAAAGCATCATTGGAATGCCCATTATGATCGCTGCAACAAAGGGTATCATCATAAAACCGATGGGGGTTAGACCAATAGCAACTGCAACTACAACTCCTAGAATAACATTGATTGCCGTAAAAATTCCTACATTCATCAAATCTTTACCATTCAGTCGGTTCTGGTTCACTTCTTTTTTCATTTTATTCGATCCTTTCGTTGATAAATTTTTCATAATTATATAGATTTTTTTACAGTCCATGCTAAACTTTCATTTTGCAGTAAGTAGAGGCGGTGATATAAGCCCTTATGTTTCATAAGCTCTTCATGCGTACCGGTTTCCAATAACTGACCCTCCTTCAAAACCACTATCTTATCGCACTCTATGATAGACCGCAGTTTATGAGCGATGATTAAGACTGTCTTATTCTCAATGAGTTTGCCGATCGCCTTCTGGATTTTTGTTTCGTTTTCCGGGTCAATCGAAGCCGTACTTTCATCCAGCAGAATCACAGGAGCGTTCTTCAGAAATGCCCGTGCAATCGAGAGCCGTTGACGCTCACCGCCGGAAAGCGTCTTGCCGTTTTCTCCGATCACTGTATCGTAACCCTGAGGGAGCCGATGTATAAACTCGTCACATTGAGCAAGTTTCGCCGCCTTCATGACTTCCTCACGAGTTGCATTCTCTTTCCCTATCTTTATGTTGTTGTAGATGGTGTCATTGAATAACACCACATCCTGAAACACAAAAGAATAATTCTTCAAAAGCTCATCTGGCGCAATATCGTTGATATTTGTTCCGCCTAAAGATACGCTTCCTCTGTTTACATCCCAAAAACGGGCAGCCAGTCGGCAGAGTGTACTTTTCCCGCATCCTGATGGTCCGACTAACGCAGTGATTTGTCCCTGCTTAGCGGTAAAAGAAATGTCATGCAGGACGTCTTCCTCATTGTAGGCAAAGGATACATGTTCAAAGGTAATATCAAAGGTTTCGGGATGCAGATTCTCAGCTCCTTTCTGCTCAGGATAATCCATCAGCTCCCGGATCCGTTTGGCGCTTACCAGCGATGAAATCATTACGCCTAAGGACTCACAGGCCTTTGTCAGCGGCTCGTAAATTCTGACGGCAACCAAAAGGAAAAGGAGAAATGTAAACACACTGATTTCCCCTGAAATCAGAAGTGTAGATCCAGTAACGATAACCAGACCTACGCCGGTTCTCATGATGTTATGAGAAAAACTAATCGTGGATCCTGACAAAAACTCATATAAAACAAGTCCTGTCAAAACGCGCTTGATTGTTACAGCCAGACGGTTTTGATATCCCTCCATTTTTTCTGAAGAGCGCAACACCTTAATGTTTTCCAGATACTCTTGAAGTCCGTCACTAATGTCAAGTTTCTTTTGTCGATTTCTTTTATTTGTTCCTTCGGAGATAACGCGGCACAGGGACATTATAATAACTACCAGAGGAAGGCAGATAGCCAGACTGCCAGCCAGCTTCCAGTTATAAAAGGCAATAACAATAAGGCAGGAAACACCTGACAAAAAGCCGCCTATAAACTCCGCTACACTTGTTGCCAGAGCCGCTTCCACAGTGGCAACATCATCCATAACTGTGGATGTCAGATCACTCAGGTCACGCCGTCCGATATAAGACAATGGAAGCTTTCGGATTTTATCCGCAATGTCCATACGAAGCCTCATATCTTCAGATGTCGATGTTAGATGCTTATTCCGATAGGTTATGCGATATGTAAAGAAAATTGCAAGCAGCAATACAAAAGCGGCGCCCCAGTACCCCAAAAGCGGAATATCTCCCTGTGTTATTCCAAAATAACGGTTCACCATTTCATTCGCCACCATTGCTAGTAATATTACCGGCAGCAGAGTGGCAATATTGAACAGTCCCATATACAGCCCGGATTTTAGGATTGCTCTGTTTCCCTCGTCGCTGATATAGTATATTTTTTTAAGCATAGTGTGTGCCTCCAATCCGCCATGAAATGCTGCTCTGATATTCTCTGTACATTCCGGCATATACACCATCCAAATCCATTAATTCGCGGTGAGTCCCTCGTTCTACAATACTCCCTTGCTTCAAAACGCAAATTTGATCTGCATGTATAATCGTGGAAAGCCGATGTGCAATCATAACGACCGTTTTCCCTCGCAGCAGCTCGTCAAGAGCTTTCTGGATCAGATATTCATTTTCAGCATCCGCAAAGGCTGTAGCCTCGTCCAGCAATACCACGGGTGTGTTTTTAAGGATTGCGCGTGCAAGAGCAATGCGCTGCATCTCCCCACCGGAGAGGTAAACTCCTTTTGTTCCGATTATTGTATCTGCACCTTGCGGTAATTTCTCAATAATATTGTCACATTGAGCAAGATGAAGTGCATGTAGAATTTCCTCACGAGAAGCATCCGGATTAAAAACAGCGACATTTTCAACAATCGACATCTTAAACAGGTTGGTATCCTGAAACACAATACTGACCTGCTCCATCCACTGCTTATAATCCATATCCCGTACATCTACTCCGCCAACCCTGATAGCCCCCTCCTGAACATCCCAAAATCTTGCAAGCAAATTGGTGACAGTGCTTTTGCCGCCGCCTGATTCTCCCACCAGTGCAGTAATTGTTCCTTCTTTTATATTCATAGATACATTATTCAAAGCTTTTGCGGCTCCTTTTTCATATGCAAACGAAACATGTTCAAAAGCAATATCATACCCTGAAGGTTTACGAGGATTTGTCGGTTCCGGCAAAGGGTTTTCCTCCAATATCCTATCAATTGCATCCAAGGAAGCTTTAGACAGCATCAGATTTGAAGAGCTGCTCATAATACGGGCTAAAATTGTAACTACCATGGGGATAATGACAGCAAAAAACAGAAAACTCAATACCATTTTTTCAGGATTGCCGCCCGCATTAAAAAGGATAATCCCTCCGGGAATTAAGAAAAAGAATATCCCATTGATAGCCGCATGATAAGCACCGTCTGTATTTTCCATTGAGAGTGCATACTTTAACAAATAGTCACTGTACTCTTTTACTGCGGCTTTATAGCGCCTGAAGGAATTGGCAGTTTGTCCGAATACCTTAACTACGGAAATGCCTCTGACATATTCCGTAACCGCATTGCTGATGTCCTCGGCGGATTTTTGATATTGTTTTGCAAAGCCCTCGCTCTCATCTTTCAGCATATACACAAGGATTCCAAAACCGATTAATATTGGGATCAGACAAATCAAAGACAGCCGCCAGTCATATATAAACATAAAAAACAAAAAAGCAATTGGCAGCGCAACAGCTCCCGCAAAATCGGGGATTTGATGCGCAATCAGTGTTTCTAAATTGTCTGAATTCTTTTCTATAATCTTTCGCAGTTTTCCGCTGGGATTTTGGGTATGATACCCCAAAGGCAAGCGTCCCACATGCCGAACAAGCCGGATCCGCAACCTCGCTACTGTATTAAAGGCGGTAATATGGGAAAATAACAATGCCATACCATACATTCCAAAGGACGTGAGGATAAAATATACAGCACGCCAGCCCATATTCACCATATATGCTTGGTCGAGGGAATGTATGTCACCGAGAGATTGGACAATCTCTTTCATAACGTTATACACACACACGAAAGCATATAGGTTGATAACTGCGGAAACCGCGGACAAGATAATAGAAATTATCATTGTGATTTTGAATAAGCCCATGTAACCAAACAAACGGCTCATTACCTTGTTTTCTTTCATAATATCAGCCCCTTACTGCCATTAAGTTAGATCTTGCTAACCACAGGCGAAAAATATATGCCGCTTCGGCGGCATTGAAACGATGTTTCAATAAAAATATACAACTTCTATCAGATGCTGTCAAGACAAATTTCCTTGACACATTTTATTTTGATTCATAAAATGAAAACAACGTTTCAGTCAAGGAGAGAAGAATCATATGAAAAGAATTACCGGTGTTTCAGAGCGCCTATTGGAATGCGCAAGAGATGAATTTTTAGATAAAGGTTTTCAATCTGCCTCCATACGTGATATTGCAAAAAAAGCGAATACTAGCGCTCGCGCTGTTTATACGCGTTTTCCTAACAAAGAAGGTCTGTTTGATGCGATTGTTTTACCGATTTCAGATGGACTCGTAGAGTTATATCAGAATTACGCAGACCAATTCTGGTTAAAAAACAAAGAAAACCGCAGTGCTGCATTCGCCTCTATTGATGATACAGCAATCTATCTTGATATGATTGATTATATTTATGATCATAGAGATGAATTTTTATTGCTTCAATGTTCTTTGGATGGCACACGGCAAACAACTCTGATTGATAAGCTAACAGAAATAAATCTTTCTTATGTCTATACACAGAGCAATATTGCAAGCATGTCCGGTACTGACGAAGATTTGATGCGAGGTGTCCTTCACATGCTGACAAACTCTTTTTATTCTTCTATGTTTGAACCATTGCGTCACGGTAAGAATCGGTGTGAGGCTCGCTTTTACATTGATAAATTGTGTGTGTTTTTTGTTGCTGGAATAAGTTATCTGATAAAAGGATAAGGACCTTGTTGTCCTGAAACTCGACAACAGAAATCTTTCTCCTATTTTATTTTCTGCCAGAAGTGTCTGTCTCCACTTGATGAAATATTAACGCGAAAAGAGCTTGCAGCGCATATACATCTTTCTCACCGTTACATAGCTTCTATTAAAAACAGCGAGCAACCCCCCTCCTGTAAGTTTTCTATCGACTCGTTACTCACTTGGATATATCCGTCGATCAATTTTTTCTCGTAGAAGGGCACCACAAAGACCATACAACGACGTCAGCTCGACGCCCTAATTGACTGTATCAGCGAAAACAATCTGTGGATCATCACCCCGCCGCTAAAGAAAGCGCAGATACCGAACAGAAAAACTCCTTGAAATAAGCAATTTTCCTCCCGCTCTTTTGGCAAAATGTGAATTCCCGTTGTTGTAGAGATTAAGGGACAAGTGGAATAGCAAGCACAGTAAGTGCATATGCACTTACGAAAAATTGTCTTAATCCTCACTTTCGCATCGGACTCTTTCAGTCAATTTTTGCTTGTTGGGGAATATCCCCAAACCCCTGCATAAGGTAACTTACTTTATTCCATTACCTAAGTAGTATTTGAAAAAGTTTCTGCTTCTTTCATTGAAGCTTACTTTCAAAAATGTTATAATCCTCTTGTAACTTATATAACTATTTTATCTCTCTACAGGAGATTTCTGATTTAGAAATATACTATAAAGCAAAACCTGTAAGTCAAGCTTAGCACTTGATTCTACAGGTTTTTTCTTTTGCTATTTTTAGGATTTGGAGGTTTTGACATGGCAAACAGAGTAAGAACTCATGGCATTTATTTAATGCTTTCAGATGATGAACTAAAGGTTTTGGAGAAAAAATATAGGCTGTCCGGTTGTAAAACTTTGCGTCAGTTTATTATGAAATGCATCTTAGCCAAGGATATTTTCGTACTGGATATGACGGCTTTTAGGGAGCTTTCCACAAGTATCGGTAGAATAACCGGCAGCATCAATCAGATTGCAAAGCGAGTAAATTCCACCGCAGCTATCTATAAAGATGACATCCTTGATATACAAGAGCTACTAAAAAAGCAGGGGAAAGATATTTATTCTCTCCGAAAAAAACTATATGATCTTGGAAATTTAGAAACCATAAATACGGAGGAGATCTGATGGCTGTTACAAAGATTCATCCAATAGAAAAAACTTTGCACTTAGCCCTAAACTACATCATGAATGCTGATAAGACCGATGAAAAAATCCTTATTTCCTCTTTTAACTGCAATTCTAAGCTGGCTCATCTTGAGTTTGAGCAGACGAAAAGAGAATGTAACTCCAAGGCAAAAATATTGGCAAGGCATTTAATTCAATCTTTTGCTCCCGGAGAAACCACTCCTGAGCAGGCACACAAAATAGGTCTTGAACTATGTGAAAAGGTCTTTCAAGGAAAGTATGAGTATGTACTCACTACCCATATAGATAAGGGGCATCTTCATAATCATATTTTATTTAATAATGTAAGTTTTGTAACAGGTAAGGCATATCAAAGCAACAAAAGAAGTTATCATCAAATCAGAACTGTCAGTGATGAGATTTGTAAGGAAAACGGTTTATCTGTCATTGATGAAAACTATAAAAAATTCAAGAACAGATATTCCACAAACGGTAAAAGCTATATTGAATATATGGAATTTAAGAAAGGCGGTTCTTGGAAAAACAGGCTTCACCTTGCTATTGATAAAGCAATTCTAAAGTCCGGTACTTACGAAGAGTTTTTAAAAGCAATGGAAGATTTAGGATATGAAATTAAGATTGGAAAGTATCTTTCATTCCGCCATAAAGACAAAAAAGATACCGGAAAATTTACAAGAGCAAAGGCAAATGTGCTTGGAGAAGATTATACCAAAGAGCGAATTAAAGAAAGAATTGAAGATCCAACCAAACAGCAGATTTATAATAAAGAACAGCTTTATGACAAACTCTCTTATAAAAAGCCGGATACTATTGTAAATATAAAGAACAATGAAAAGGTAAAATCCTCAAAAGGTTATGAAGTGTGGGCAGGTAAACATAACATGAAAACAATGGCTTCATCCTTAAACGAAATGAGAAGATATGGCATAAACACCTATGAAGAACTGGAATTAAAATTAAAGAAGGCAGCTTCAGACAGGCAACAATTATTAGATCGGATAAAGCAAGCTGAAAAGGAAATGAAATCCATATATTCTGTGATAGAGAATAAAAACACCCTTTCTAAAAATCAGCTGATCCATGACATGTATATTGAAGATAAGGAAAATAAAGCATTTTTTGAAGAATACAAGCCACAGATTATTGCCTATGAAATCGCCTTAAAAGAACTTGAAAAATCAGGATACCGTACATTAAGTATTCCGGAACTGTCAGATAAATATGCTGTTTTGGAACAGAAAAAAATTAGCCTTATGGAAGAATACTCCTATCAAAACTTCATGCTCCACGATCTTCAACAGGCAAAGAAAAATACGGATATATACCTTAACACCCATCTGGAAAAATAAAAGAAGGAGGTCGCTCCTACTTGATTTGTCGGTAGGAAGCAGCCTCCTTGAGGACCTATGAATAAAAGTCTGTAAATAAGAATCTTCTATGATAATAAAGGTTTGAAATCTTTCTGATATGATTTTCACAAGCTCACCTTTATTATCATAGAATACTTAACATTAAAGTATAGAGAATTCAAGTTATACAATTTAACATTTTTTCTTTAAACTAGCTTTAAGCTGATTTATTTTTTCATCTACAGCTTCAATTGCAAATTTATTAAAGTCTTCTTCATCTGATTCTGTTAGGTTAAGTTCGTCAATACTAATACCGTCTCTAAAAAAACCCTTTTTAACTGCTCCCCTGTTTTTTTTTAGGAGTTTTATACAATTCTCTTTATAATTCTCTGGCATTTCATCAAATGAAAACATTTTTTCTACACCATCGTCAGTAACACCTATCCAAAATCCATCTGGTGCAGCTAAAAATTTAAATGAGCTCTTACTATTAAGCATAATATTACAAAATGTATTTTTATCCATTTACTAGCCTCCCTATTATCAAATCATACAACTCATTTCCACAAATAATAGTTCTAACAAAAAAATTTCACTCTATTTATATTATAACACAAAACAACATTATTTAGGTGGATTAAATTAACTGTATCCAAAAGTTTTCTCAAACTATCATTTAGACTTTTAAAAATACAATGACACAAAGGAAAAATATTGTGACATCTCACTTATATTGTATGAATGATACCGATTAACAAAACTTTAAAAGCACACCGAATACCTTCCCAGATTTTCAAGATAATACTCCTTCTTCTTCAATTAAGTTTGTAAAAATTCATCCTAATCCCTTCACTTATTCTATAATAATACTTTTATCACTTGTCCCTTTCTACTAAAATAATCCTATTTTTCTTATACTATAACGCCCCTCTCCTTTTTTAGCAAACCCTTATTTTAAGTTTAAAAGAGAATCAAAAAAAAACAGGGGAAAGCAACTTATCAGGCTGCAATCCCCCTACTTTTATCTTTCTATCCCTTTTTCACTTTTCATATTCCCTTGTTCTTTTGATCTGCC
>ERZ773069.2163-NODE-2163-length-10473-cov-11.138702_pt1 | contig 10473 bp, 11 predicted proteins | sample MGYA00580619_ERZ773069 | MGnify/ENA primary metagenome ERZ773069 (study PRJEB29015, sample SAMEA2738007) | human oral metagenome | biome: human oral; feature: human-associated habitat; material: dental | place: China | collected 2108 ...
AATGGCCCGACGACGACCATGGCAGCATCACCGAGAAGTTCGGCCGCTACGTCGGGCGCGTGCTCGACGATGCCGCAAGTGGAAAATAACTGCTTCGGAGGTTGGGTTGCAAGAGTTGCCTAACTGTGATCTCTGTGTTGACATTGTCGATAGGTTGAAGTAGTAGTCTTCGTTCTGCCCTATTTTCCCTGTGGACAAAGAGGTCTTATTGTGTTTGGGGACAAAAAGCGGAGGATTCAAACTCTTGAACAGCAACTCAGTGTCGGAGAGCAGCAGTATAACGCAGCTCTAGCGTCAATTGGGGAACTCCGGGCATTGCTTGATCGGGCTGGAGGTGGGGATATCGTCAAAATGCAGGAAGTTGCTGCGCGGATGAGGGGTGAGCAGGTTGAACTGCAGGCTGCTCTGGAGCGGCAGAAGTTGGAACTTGCTCAGCAGGCAACTTCAGCTGAGGAGAATCTCCGTGCTCTTGAGCGTGATGCTCGCGAAGTAGCCATTGCAATTGATGATCGTAGGCGGCAGCTCGCGCAGCTTGATATGCATCTTTCAGATGCTGCCGTGATGGTCGACAGTGGGTTAACGAACTATAGGCATCCTGCTGAGTCTTCTCTGGAGCTTGGGGGCCTCCTGTCGGATGTGCGCTCTCAGGTCAAAGAAATGATTAGAAGCAAGTCTGCGATCAGGGCTGCCGACAACTTCACTTTTAATAATTCGGCCAGCAAGGGGCGTAAATTCGTTGCTGATATGTCGAAAATGATGTTGCGTGCCTACAATGCGGAGGTTGAGAATTGTGTCCTCACTGTTAAGGCTGGTAATGGTGAGGCAGCTCGTAAGCGGCTGGAGCGTACTCGCGACCAGGTGGAACGCCTTGGGTCGCTCATCAACCTGAGGATAGATGGTAGATACCATACGCTTCGTCTCGAGGAACTCGATTTATCTCTCAGGTATCAGAATGCTAAGAAGGCCGAAAAAGAGGCGGAGCGGGAGGAGAGGGCGAGGCTGCGTGAAGAGCGCAAGGCTCAGCAGGAGCTTGCCCAGCGTCGATCGAAACTCGACAAGGAGCGTGAGCACTATCAGCACGTGCTTCAGTCTCTTGTAGAGCAGGGGCGAGTAGGTGAGGCGGACGAAATTAGGTCCCAGCTTGAGGGGCTCGACAGGGAGATCGAAAAAGTCGATTTTCGTGCTGCTAATATTCGTGCAGGTTATGTTTATGTTATCTCCAATGTTGGGGCGTTCGGTGATCGAATGGTTAAGATTGGCATGACGCGTCGACTTGAGCCAATGGATCGCGTCCGGGAGCTTGGAGATGCGTCCGTTCCGTTTGGGTTTGATGTCCACGCATTGTTCTTCTCTGAGGATGCAGTCACGGTGGAGGCTGATCTGCATCGAAGATTCGCGCATAAGCGGGTCAACCGCGTTAACACCCGTCGAGAGTTCTTTTATGCTTCTCCTGCTGAGGTGCGTGATGTACTCTCGGAGGTGGCCGGCAATCTCCTGGAGTTTACTGAGGAACCGGAGGCTGAGCAGTATCGCCTAAGCCTTCAGATGGCGGAATCGGAGAATGGTGGTGTCGCCATCAGTGGAGGCGACCGAGGTTAGGGGAGGCTGCGGGGTGTGTTCTTGTATCCTCGAGGTTATGCCTTACTCGTCGGCTTTGAGTCTCCGGAGTAGTCCGCGGTCCGTAAGACTCAGCCGTGAGACCCGGATTGTCGTTGTGGCTACGTGATCCGTGCTCGCATCCGGCTATCTGGAGATGATTGTAAACTGAGTCAGTTGAACTTCTTGAACTTGAGGATCGTGTTTAGTATTTTGCCCTTGAAGGATTTTGCTTGATAGGCGAAAGTGAGAGAGTTGTAGAACTCGACGGCCAGGTGCTCTTGGTGGCCCAGAATCATCTCTTCCGGTGCCGTCTCAGGGAAGAATACTCCGAGCTTGATGCGCAAGCCGCCTTTTTTCATCTTGAACTGGTGCATGCCGTACATTTTCATGTCGACTGTCTGGTCTGACATGAGAACGCCGTCGCCGACCATCGCCATTTTCGTGTCGTCGTCCAGTGGTGTCGGTTTTTCTGCACCAGGGTGGATAAAGAGCTTCTGGTAAGTGGGCTCGCCGTACTGGCCGACCATCTCCATGACTTCCTGTCCGCCATGGATACCGGCAAACACGAAGTGCTCAGGGTGGATCTTGAATGGCAGTGCCGGATCGGTCATCTTGTTCAGGGACTGGTTGAAGGCCAGGAAGTCCCCCAGGGCCAGACCGTCCGCATCCACCTCAACGTAGGCGGGCTGCAGGTTCCGCCCCTTCACGGTGTTCGCTACAATTGAGCGCCACATCTCATCCGACTCGGCCAGCTTTGATTCGTAAAGCTTGAGGATGCTGTCCTTCCCGAGTGTCAGCTTGGTTTCGATCAGTGCTTCTTTTGCGGACTCAAACGGCAGTGCCAACAGATCCTCCGACGAGATCGGTTGGCCCCTGTAGGTGAACTCCGCCCCCAGGTCCGCCATTTCTCGTACGACGTGGTGAGTGCGCTCCAGCTCCTTGGACGCGATCCACTCCCGTGTCAGGGGTTGCCCGTTCAAGGTCATCTTGATTGAAAGGTCTGTCATATCGCTTAGCTTGATCTCTTGTGTTCTGGCTGTGGTGTGGTGAGTGAATTCGTCGTAGAGAGAAGGTGTGGTCCTCTGCCGGCTGCGCCGTTCAGCGTGTCTTGTGCAAGGCGCGGGTGCTTTCAGGAGCTGTGGCGGAGCCAGTGTGAAGACCTTCGGTCCTGTTCCTGCCTTGCCGTGCTGCGCCCTTCAGGGTGGCCGAGCAGGGCGGTGCGTGAGAGGGGCTGGTGACCCGCAACCTTCTGAAAGCGGGCGCTAGCGTGAAAGCGGCAGTACACCTCCGCGAGATCAATGAGAACAAACTAGAAACATTACTCGCGTTGCGGGCTGATGTGCTGGCTCGTGCGGGGGAGCGGTTAGCCGACGAGGATGCGTCGCATGCGTCGGCGCAGGCCACGCCGTCCACAGCACACCAGTCATCATGTGACGAGGCACCAAAGGAGGGTACCACCCTGGCCAATCAGACGGCAGAGCCGGTTGATACCGGAGCTAGACAGTGCCCTACCTCGTCGCCTCACTCTGTGACGGGCGACTCGCTGGAGGTGCCTGCTAGTGGAGACAGCGAACCACCAAGCAGCGATGGCCTTGCGAAACCCGCCCCCAGCCCTATCCGCGCAAAGACGGACGCCAACGCTGTTGCACGCACCATCGTGCAGCGCCAGCATCACCTCACCGCAGCCGAGCGAGATGAGGTGGCGCGGCTATACCAGGATGGCTTGCCAGTCCGCACGATCTGCGAGCGCTTTGGCATCAGCAAAGATGTGGTTTATGGAATCCGTCGGCGACGCGGGCTACCACGACGCCGGGCAGGCATGACGGACGAGCAGAAGGCGCAGGCGGTAGAGCTGCACGCACGGGGAGTATCGGCGGCCGCGATCGGCAGACAGTTTGGCGTCAACGTCAAAACGGTACTGGCCTACTTGCGTGCAGCAGATAGCGACCAGACTCGCCGGTAGGCGTCATTTCGCCAGCCGCTCAGCCCACCCCCTCACTCCTCCTCACCCACAGATACGTACTGTTCCAACACTTTCACCAGCCGCCGGGCACTCTCTAGGGTGATGTCGAGGCCGTGGGAGCGGGAGCCATCGCCGATGTAGAGCCAGGTGTCGCTGTCGTGTGGGTATTGGTAGCGCACTAGGGTGAGTTCGGTGGCGGTGGGGTGATGGTGGATGGTGCCAGTCTCATTGGTGGTGCGTTCTAGGGTGATGCAGGGCATGAGGGCTGGGGTGGCTTCGTGGAGGTGGTCGTCTGCCCAGCCTGGTGCATCGGCGTTGTGGCCGATGCACCAGGCTGGGCAGTCGGTGGTTGGTGATGTCTTGTTCTTCTCGGTGTGGTCTGCTGGTATTGCCATTGGTCTCCCCTTCCTTGCCCATTGGTGTGTGGTGGGGCTGTTAGGGGGAGAGTGAAGCGGAGGGTGGGAGGAGATGGAAGGGGGAGGGCTGAGGGAGAACCAAATACCTTGAAACTAATCACAACATATGAGTTTAAATTCAAGTAAACTGGAAGCAAACCTAAAAACTAATGACCAAACAATGCAACTAGTTGCCATTAATGTCACCAATAACTTCCGGTTTTCCAGGTTCTAGCGAGCCTGTCATTAATTTCATATTCAACACGGTTTGCTTGACTATCCGCATCGAGAGAAAAAGACAAACCAGAGCCAAGTACGTCATTACGCAGCATGTCTATGCAGGGCAATAATAGGTGCTTAACCGCCTGAGGATGGCGCCATAAATCAGGTGATACAGCAACCCCTGTTAAACAGAGAACAAAGTGTCGTTCTAGAGGAAACAGCTTACGCCGGAAACCATTCCAAACTTGCGAAATGTAATCAATTGATCTACACACATTCTGAACGTCATCCAACATATTAATCCGTTTAAGACTGCTACCACTTTTTCCTCTCGGATAACAAGCCATGTTAAACGGACTAAAGTTGTAACTGTTCTGTCCGACAGAACGATACCGTCTTAAGACAGAATCACGACTGACCTGACTATCGATAGAACATCCACGGTGAGAGGAAATATGACTTGACATCATCGCTAAAATTGACGACCAAAAATAACCATTCGTTCTGTCGTCTGGATCAGAATTTAAAGTCTCGGCTATTGAACTACCGTTGCCATTCTGTGGCAGCTCTTGTGGTATTTTTGTTATAGCCTCCAAAAAATCGATCCAATGCATTTTGCTTACGCTAGTCGAAGCAGTGAAAAAGAGAAGATCGTGGAGCGTTACGTCGACTATCCGCTGTTCGACTTGACTTTTCATGCCAGCTGGAAGACCGCTATGAACGGAACCGTTCTGATGAGTATATGTATCCCACTTTCTTCGTCGACAGTCCTTAACGGAATTCGGAGGCCCTTCAAGGGTATCGAAGCGTAAGCCAAATAGATCATTGAGAAGACCCTGCAGGGTGCTCCCGCAAGAATTGGCTGATACCACTTGCCTCAAAATATCATACTGGTGAAGCATTCCATAGCATTTGTTACACTCACAGTCAGGGTAGCCAGCTTTTTCGCAGTGGCCATTATGGCCAGCCACTAATGAAATTTGTTTTTTAGATTCAGTCATGACCTTCCCCAAGTTGGAAATCAATAATTGCTACACGCAAAACAAGTCTATCGACGACGAACAATCGTCATACAAACACAGTAGGTCACCATACAGAGATCATTAGAAAATGAACAAAACGCACAAAGGAGCCTGGCAATTCAGACGAAATGATCACCCCCTCTCCTTTCCACCCAAACAATCTAATTCCCATGCAACAATAGAATCGCAAAAATGCTAGAAACAGCATAGTCGCATATATCCAAGAAAGGAAAAGATGCGGTTTACGAGTCCATCGATGTCGCCAGTTCTCTGTAACAAAGAAGTCGAGAACAAAAATCAGAAATGCAATCAAATGCGTTGCGAACGTTACGAACGCTGCAACTTCGGCAATGTCGCTAAGCCTGTGAATATAGGTCAACGTTTGACCCTTTGGTTCACCCTTATGAAGGATCCCACTGCGGAGAACCAACGCAAGATTAACCGTGAACACAGCGGTAAGCGTGATGATCATCGAGACAACTAGCAGCACTCGACGAGAGCCGAGCACCACGCTTACATATTCATGCTCGCGATCAAACAGGACGTATCCGGCCATAACAGACGGCAATATAGCCACGACTGCAACCATACTAGATATGTCTTGGGGAAATGCGAACCTCTCGAACTTAATTAGCATCAGGAGAAGAGCTGCCGACACGGCTAGGCCAGCAAGTGAGGCAAAGAGTGCAGGCAAAACGAACTGCCCTCTCTTTACATGCGCCTGAATACGAAAATCGGCAGAAAGACTTGTCCCTTCCCCTCGAGTAATATACAGTCTTGCCCTATTTCCCACATAGTGTAAATCGCCGGCCTTCATTCCGTCACCATTATGCATATAGCCATTAGGTCTGACGGTGATTCTTTGCGCTTTTCCATCAAATTTTAGCGTATCACATCTGACATTGTCGATACGCATGGCTTCTGGAAGTATGAGTTGGCCATAGAAGCCTAACTTCGACTCACTCACTAATGAGATTACAAAGTTAGGAGGAACAACTCCATAGCGGCGCATCTGACTTCTGAACCAGGTAGTCAAAGAAATAATTCCACCGAACACCTTGGCGATCACATGAATGAGCAAAAAAAGAGCTGATGTAAGCGACAATTCTATTCGTGGACTTACCCCCTGTCTGGACTGTCTTTTGTATTCTTCGAAATAGTCCTCATGCTGATACATGAAGGAATCGTTCCAGGATACTTTAATTAGCCCTCGAGCGCATATTTTGAGTTGTCTATAAGGTAGGGTTACGGACATGGCAAATGTCTCGCACAAGCGTACAAAAAAAGCCTAAACTCTCGATTGGCAATCCACGCATACCAGGTGTTGCCATTTCCTATAGGCCAGTTTAAGTTATATTTTTCAACGACATAAAGCCAGTCGCTTAACCTTCTGTGATCTGAAGTGTCTCGTCCTCGAAGAAGCCTATATATTGTTGCGATTTGCTCTTCTGTTAGTTCATCTAGTAAAAATCCTGCAAAGCGATTGAGCCAGCCGAATACGTAGTACGTAGCGATGCGAGCGGATTCTGAGCGACTTGCTAAGCAAACCGCTGACTCCCAGGGTCCGGAAATGTCAATGGAGACAAAAGGCTTTTTATGCATCCAGTCCAGTGGTAATGTTAAAACGCCATCACGATGTTCAAGTTTCCTGAGTTCTGAAAACATAACATCGTATGACATCTTAATTTTGTTTGCGACGGGACTTATTGGCTCGAATTGCTTTACCCTTCTGATTAACCATGTCGATCGGTCTTCCCAATGCGCATAGTATAAATCAGCGTATTTCTTAACTTCTTCTAGAGTGGGAGGTATGTAGCCTTGAAATAGACAAGTATTCACCATAATTCCGTGAGGTCGGAGACGGGGGCGGGGTAGTCTTGGAAGTGGAAAGCCTAGCGAGAATTGCTTATGATTGCTTGCCATCCGCTGATGGAGGATATAGACATCCTGGTGAAGGTACAGTGGGGTCAACAAAAACGCAGTAAGCGCTCACGACCCTTTTTTTGGGGCGACTAATTTCCCTAAACTCCCTGTAAAAGGACTTTAACTTATCTACTATCCCGCAATCCTGGTTGGACGACATATCGCTGAATTCCGTTTCGCTTATCGCAAGACGTCCAATACCTTTGGATGTCGACCGACTGTTCGATTGAGTTTCAATGCTGCTTTCCGCAGAAGTGTCCCAAACCAGCAGATCATTCTCGGGCTGGTTCGGCAAGTTTTGACGGCGGGGCAGCGTTTCACTCATGGCTGCTACTATTTAATCACAGTCGACCTATTGATGCAATATTTCAATTGAAATGCGGGCGTCTTACTGTTTATACTGATTGGGTTGTAAGCGGTCTCTATTGCAATTGCGAAGGCTGAGTTGCCCAGTTCGCGTCCCTTCGGCAATATCGACCTAACTGTCCGTTACATGGCGGACGCATCTGGTGCGCAGCAGGCAGACGCCATCGTCGGCAGGTGAGTCCAGACAGACTGCCGGGCGGCGACAACTGCCAGTGCCGCCGCAGCCTAAGAGCGTCTATGTCTGCCTGGTAGCGCATGTCTGTCTCCATCGTCGCGCTGGGCCCGGTGGCCCGCAGATCCTTCTGGACTCTTGGAAAGGTAGCACTCCGGGCTGTGGTTGCCCATAGTGAACCTGTGCGCCCGGACTGTGACGACAGAGCGCCGTTGTAGGAAGTGGGCAGCCCGAGGCCTCGCGGCGGAAGAAATGACCGCCAGTTCGGCACCGAAGCGCTTGGGCGTTATGGACATCCTCAAGGATGACAAATCGGTTACTCACGGCGTGGATGAAGCCTCGCGCCACCATGATGTATGTGCTATTGCTCAGGCAGACCGACTGTGTTAATTGCTTCGGAAGCACGGGCCACGGCTCAACGCTGCGGCCGCTCCACGCCTCCGTGCGTCTGCACCCCTCATGCAACCCTGGCACCACCGCCCTGACGCTGCTGGTGTCGTCGCGCCAGACGAGGCTGACCTCGGCAGCATCAGATGTTGGACGGCACATCCCCGACGAAGTGCACCTGGATAGTGGCCAGTAGTGAGCGGGTGTAAAAAGCCGGGCCAGCCAACGAACCATCGAACCGCGACGACGCATCGGTGGACGCCCCGCCAGACGCATCGCTGCACTCAACCATTCACACCTTCCGGCACTGTCTGGCGGCTTGTCGCTGCTTTGTGGCGGCGACTGATAGCCCTTCCTAGGCTCCCCCTCCTCCGCTGGCTGCACAACCAGGCGTGACCACTGTCGCCCTATGTAGGCTGCGATGGACTGCCAGGTGTTTTTTCGGACAGTGCTTGTTTGTGTTTCAGGCTGCCTTCGTTAAGTCCAGGAAATCGCGTTCGACTTCGTTCGGGGCGCGGTACCCCAGGGCTGAGTGAAGGCGGACATGATTGTATGTCAGCTCGATCCATGAGGCAATATCCTTGATCGCCTTGTCCTTGGTTGGATACACCATTCGGTGGACCCTTTCATTCTTGAGCGTGGCATTGAACGACTCCGCCCACGCATTGTCCCAGCACACCCCCGCACGCCCTACCGAGGGACGAATGCCATAGGACCTGAGATGGTCCAGGAATCTTTGAGACGTGTACTGACTACCTCGGTCCGAATGAAAGATCGTCACGCCCCTGTCAATCGGGGATCTCCTGACCGCCATGTCAATGGCCTGGCACACCAGGGAGGTACGCATGCGGTTGCCCATCGCATAACCCACGACCTTCAAGGTGTCAGCAGTCCAGAACGGTCGCAAGATAAATGAATCCGGCCCAGGTCCTGACATAGGTGATGTCCCCACACAGCTTCTTGCCGGGCTTGTCAGCGGTGAAGTCCTGCCTGAGCAGGTCCGGCCGCTCATCCAGGTCCTCAGCCGGCACGGTGGTTCGGACTTTCGCCCGTGGCTGCGCAGCCTGTAGCCCCAGGTCACGCATGATGGCGCGGATCGTGGCCCCGTCGGCCCGCACACCGCGCCGCTCCAGGATCACCTGGATTCGCCGGTACCCGTAGGTGCCATCGGAGTCCTCAAAAACGTCCTTAATCAGGATGGCCAGCTCCTCCCTCCTGACGGCCGTCTGCGACTGGGGCCGGTCGCGCCAGGAGTAGTATCCTGATTTTGATACCCTGGACCACCGGCACATTGAGGAGATGGGGTAGGAGCCTTCTTCGCGGTTGATCAGCTGGTAGCGCTCGGTCACGGTCGTTCCTTGGCGAAGAAGGCGGCTGCTTTTTTCAGGAACTCATTCTCCTGACGCAGCTCACGGACCTCTGCTTTCAGTTTCGCTGTCTCAGTCGACTCGGAGGCTTTCTTGCGGTCCTGGTCGGTGGCGTGCTCCTTCTTGTATCTTGCGACCCAGTTACCTACCGTTTGGGCAACAAGGTCGTATGAGGCGGCCACTGACGCTATCGTGCGTTCCTTCTCGATGACTTCACGCACGACCTGCGCCTTGAACTCCTCCGAGTATTTCGCTGCTGGCATGGGATCTATCCTATCGACTCACGGGAAGAAAAACTCCCCCTGTCCGAGAAACACCATGCACTCCAGAACGTGCGTAGAGGCACTCCTTTGCCAGGATGCGGTTGTAGCGTTCGACCTTGCCGTTGTGCCGTGGGGTGTAGGGACGGGTCCTCTGGTGGCGTGAGGCCAGGGAGGTAATGGTTGTGGTGAAGGTCCGGGCGCGGTAGTTGGCCCCGTTGTCGGTGACGACCCGCACGAGCCTGGTGATGCCGTGGGCGGCGAAGAAGGCCGGGCGCGGCAGAAGAAGCCGATCGTGGTGGAGGCCTTCTCACCCGTCGAGGGCCTCGGTGTGGGCCAGACGTGAGAAGCCGTCGATGGCGGTGTGCAGGTAGGTGTAGCCGATCCTGGCTCCTTTGCCTCGTTTGGAGGCTTTGGCTTTGGGGGTTCCTCGCCCGTGGGCCCGCCAGCCGCCTCCGGGTGGGATGCGTCCGACCTTCTTGACGTCCAGGTGGATCATGTGGCCCGGGAAGCGGGCCAGGATCGGTTTGCTGACCCGGTTGGTCTGTCCGGTGAGGGCCTGGTGTCGCGGCGTCGGTTCAGGCCGGCTCTGTCCAGCCATCGGGTCACGGTACGCACCGACACCACTGTCCCGCGCACAGCCAGCTCGTGGCTGATACGACGGGCGGACCACTTGTGGGTGCGGCGCCAGTGCTCGATGAGGTCCACCGTCTCGGCACTGGTCTGGGTGGGACGGTGGGCTGGGGCGCTGGAACGGTCCTCAAGCGCCTCGGTTCCGCCCTGGCGGTCACGAGCGA
>ERZ773069.2165-NODE-2165-length-10470-cov-26.399232_pt1 | contig 10470 bp, 9 predicted proteins | sample MGYA00580619_ERZ773069 | MGnify/ENA primary metagenome ERZ773069 (study PRJEB29015, sample SAMEA2738007) | human oral metagenome | biome: human oral; feature: human-associated habitat; material: dental | place: China | collected 2108 ...
CGCAGCCCGCGGCGCCGGCGCCGGTGGTCGCGCAGCCAGCACCGGCACGTCCTCTCTCAGGCACCGCGCCTGGTGTCGATGAGCGTGAGCCCTCCGTGCCGGCTCCGGTGCACCAGCCTCGGCGCAGGGAGGTCCAGGCCGAGCTGCGCCGTCAGTCTCTGCTGGAGGAGATCACGACCCAAGGGCCCGCCCACCACGGGGTGCGTGGCGTGCTCAACTCCATGGGGCTAAAGCTGGCGCCGTCGAAGGCCGAGCTGGCTGAGCGTGACAACATCACCAAGGTCTCTCGTCACTGGGTCGGCCCCAGGACAATCGCCGTGGTCAACGGCAAGGGCGGCGCTTGCAAGACACCCACTGCGATCCTTCTGTCGGCTCTGCTGGCACGCTACGGGGGCGGCAACGTCATCGCCTGGGACAACAACTCCACGCGCGGCAATCTGGGATGGAGGACAGAGCGCGGGGGCCATGAGGCGACGGTGGTCGATCTGCTTCCCCACGCCAGCTACCTGCTGGGGCCCGAGGCTCGTTCCTCGGACCTGGAGGAGTTCACCCACCACCAGAGCGTGGACCGCTTCGACGTGCTGCGCTCTGACCCCACGCAGCTGTCCAGCGAGCAGCCGGCCGATGAGGCCAGCTTCCGGGCCGTGCACGCGGTCCTGGCGCGCTACTACAGGGTCATCATGATCGACACGGGCAACGATGAGTCCCTGCCGGCGTGGTCGTCCATGATCGAGCGCACCGACGCGATCGTGGTGCCGATCATCACTCGTCCGGAGCACGCGGAGTCGGCCCGGCTCCTGCTTGATGGGCTGGCTCGCAGTGGCCGGCACGGTGAGCGGCTGGCTGAGCAGGCCACTGTCATCGTCTCCCAGGCCTCGGCCTCCGAGCCGGCGCCGGCCCATTACGTCGAGGTCTTCTCCGGGATGGCTCGGGCCGCGGTCGGTATCCCCTACGACCCGGCAATGTCCAACAGCCCGCTGCTGCTGGACTCGCTGAGAGCCGCTACCAGGCGTGCTTGGCTGGCTGCCGGCGCCGCCCTGACCGGCGCCCTGACCTGAACAGCAACCAATGCCTAGGACAGGCTGAGGGGCCGCCCCAGGGGTTTCCTGGGCGGCCCCTCAGCTTGGGGTACCGGTGTTGGGGTTAGTCGATGGTTGAGCGCACGGCGCTGACTCTCCAGGCGCCGCTCACGTTGGTCATGGTCAGCCAGTAGCGGGTGGTGCGTACCAGGCCGTTCCAGCCGTTATCCCCATATGCTCTGACGTTGACGGCCCGCTGGCGCTGCGCCCTGGTGGCGGTGTCGGGGATGGGGTCGTCGGTGTGGCGGTCGATGGACTCTACGACGTCGTGTCCCTGGTGCTGCTGGAGCATGGTCCACCGGTTGTCGGGGCGCTCGACGTCGGCTCCGCCATCGGTCTGGGCGGTAGCGGCAAGGTCGCCGGTCAGCCACGGCAGGGCTCGTGCCCACACGGCCTGGGATGTGGTGTCGGTGCGGGCGTCGCGCACCGACAGGGCCACAGCCACCGCGTCGGCCACGGAGTCCGGGTCCGCATCGTCGACCTCACCGAGCACCACCGGGCTTGGTAGAGGGCTTGCCTCGGCTGTCCCCGAGGCGCCGCCGCTTCTTGCCGGCGCCGTCGGCGTGGCAGGTGCCTGCTGCTGGGTGCAGGCCGTCAGGCCAGCTGTCAGGGTGGCTGTAGCCAGCGTGGTCAGTAGTCGTGCTGCTGGTCTCACGGGTTGATGCCTCCTTGTGTGCTAGTCGATGTGGACGTAGTAGGGGCCGCCGGCCATCTGGTAGACGGTGGTCTCTCTGACGGGGACTCCCTCGGTGGCGGCCTCGACGATCGTGCCGTTGCCGGCGTAGATGGCGACGTGTCCGTCCCAGCAGACCAGGTCGCCGGGCTGGGCCTGGTCCTGGCTCACGCGTGAGCCTGCGGTGCACTGCGTCGCTGAGGAGTGGGCCAGCTCGATGCCGGCCGCGGCGTAGGCGACCTGCACCAGGCCGGAGCAGTCGTAGCCGACGTCGTCGGAGGCTGCTCCCCACACGTAGGGCTTACCGAGCTTGGACCTGGCCATCGCCAGGATCTTTGACTCCCTCGAGCCGTCCCCACCACCGCTGCCGCCCTGCGGCTGAGAGGCCATCGCAGTGATCTTCGCGACGTAGGTTTGCGTCTCGCTGAACGGGGGGACGCCTCCGTACTCGCGTACTGCTCCGGAGCCGGCGTTGTAGGCAGCCAGAGCCAGGTTGAGCACTGGTCCCTGAGCTGCTCCGGAGCTGACGAGCCCGTTCATCTCAGCCGCCAGGGAGCACATGAGGTGTCCCTGGGAGTAGATCGCGTCGTGGGGGTTTAGGGCATCAGCAGTTCCGTCCCCGTCCCCGTCCTTGCCTGCCGTCTTCCACGTGTCCGGCATGAACTGGGCGATGCCCTCGGCGCCAGCAGGACTCTGTGCCCTGGGGTTCCATCCCGACTCCTGGGTGATCTGAGCGGCGATCGCAGCGGGAGTGACCTCAGGGCAGATCGAACCTGCTCGAGACACATCGGATTGGTACTCAGCCGGGACACTAACCGGCACAGCTCCGCCAGCCGTCGTCTTTTTCTCCTCCTCCCCGTTCTTGCCACCACCGGAGGCGAAGATCAACGACATGGTCAAGGCCGGCACCACCAGGAGCACCCCAACAACCGCCTTCGTTTTCATAGGTGCGTTCCCTCCCCACGCGCGCGGGACCACTGCTGCTGGGGCGCGCGACTGGACCTGCCCCCGCCTCCACCGCCGTCGGACGGCCCTGAGGTGCCAGGAGCCTGCTGCGGGGTCGCCGCGGCCACAATCGCCTTGATCCGGTCCGGGTTGAAGCCCGCCGTGCGCTGCCCGTCAGAGGTCTCGATGATCGGCGCCTGGCGTAGCCCCTCGGCCCGGAACTGCTCCACCAAGTCCGGCCGGCCGCTCAGATCAACGGCCTCATAGGCCACACCAGCCTTGTCCAACTGGCGCCTCGTCATCTGGCAGCCAGGGCAGTCCGGTGTCGTGTAGACGGTCAGCTCGGGCTCGTCTGCCCGGGCCTGAGACGAGACCTCGGCGTTCTCCTGCGCCGCGCCCTGGGTGGGTGCCAGCTTGTCGGGGTACGTAGCGGCGTACTGCGCGCTTGCTAGCCCGTCACCGATCGTCGCCCGTACCGCGTCAAAGAGCTGCGGCTGGATTCCCAGGTCGGCGGCCGCCTGCACACGCTCAGGAATGTACGGATTCTGTGCCCCCTCATGCGGGGTAATCACTGTCTCGGTGCCTGGGAGGTGCGGATTTCTCAATGAGATGAGCACCGCACGGTCGTCATTGGTCGGGGCGTCTGCGGGCCGGAGCACCACGCTCGGGGCGATCGATCGCACCCCACTGGTGGAGACAACGTCCTCCAGGACTGGGCCGTCCACGATGATGCGGCCCTCGCCGACCATGCGCTCGACCCGGTCCAGGGCAGGCAGCATCGCCGCTCGGGCCTGCTCGCGCAGATCCGTCTCACGCGTAACGGGCGCCATGGTGGGCGCGGCCTGCTCCCGCCCTGCCTCCTCGCTCCTCTGGTTCAGTGCCTGTGTGGTTGTGTCCGGCCACGCGTTCTTGACGCGGTCCATCAGCTCACTGACCGGCAGCGTCTGCACGCCGTTCGTGTCGGTCACCTGCACCTGGTTCTCACCCGAGAGGGTGCGAGCCGTGCTCACTCGGCAGTCCAGTCCCAGACCTCGCATGTCGATCAGACGCCCATCGGCATCGCCCGCCCCGGGCGCGCTGGCCTCATAGACACTCACCTGCGCCTCCCCGCCGGCCAGGGCCGCTTGGGCACGCGCCCAGCGCTCCAGCGCCGCCGCCTCCTGCGGCTCCCACCAGCCAGCAGACGAGGCGACACGCATTGACGCCCAGGCAGCGGCCACGCTCTGCTCACCGTCACGCAGGACAGCGTTATCGACGTCCCAGGTGGCCTCCCGCTCCGTCACCAGCCGGGATCCCGTCGCGCGCTGCTCATCACTGAGCGGCTGCGGGTCCGTCCACGGCCCCACCTCACCGTTGGGGACCTGCCTGCGGTCCACGACCTCGAACGTCTGCCCCACGGTGTTAGCACCGACAGTGATGGGGCGGTGCGATGAATCCATAGCCCGGGGCCGCACCCACACCCTGCCTCGCGCCATGTCGAGGCTCGTCGACAGCTCCGACTCCGGCACCCCATGGAGGACCTCTCTTCTCAGGCGCGCGGCCTGCTCATTGAGCATGTGGAAAGCAGCCGTGCTGCGAACTGGGTAGGCGAGCTCTCTCTCGGCGCTCCTCAGGCCGGCCTCGATGCCCTGGGCAGCGGCATCAAAAGCCTCCGGGCGCATTCCCAGGATCGTGGCCGCCACCTGGGCGTCGGTCATCTCGCGCACACCCGGGTCAACAGCCAGGTCGGGAGACAACCACTCCACAACTCTCTCGTCATCAGCCGCAAGAGTCCCGTCCCGCAGCTCGCGAGTCAGTGACCCGCCTGGACGGATCACGAGCCCGTCATCGCGCCCAGAGGCGTCCCGATTCAAGGAGAACGTGATCGCCTGTTCGGCCCGAGCGCCCCCTAGCCATCCACCGGCGTCAGCGGCCGGGGTGAGGACCTGCACCCTGACCGTCCCGTCCGGCCTCACAAGCGGGTCGTCGACCTCGAGGCCATGTTCTGTGAACGGCTCCACGTAGGGCCGTATCTCCTCCCATGCCACCTGGGACTGCTCCCAGTTGGCCCGCGTCACGGCATCAGACAGAACCAGGCGTGCGTCTGCCTCGCTCAGCTGTCGTGCCGGCACGTCACCCTCGAGGTCCAGGTCGACCCCGTACCGGCTGACCCCGATCTGCCCCCTCATCTCACGAGTGGACAGCCCGTCAAAGGTCGGTACAGGGACCAACTCAACATCTGCGGTGACGGCCCCCGCTTGTGGGTCGAACCGAGTCGTTATCTCCTCGGCGTCGATCCCTTCCGGGAGGACGGCGTCAAGACGCCCCAAAAGGTCAGAGGCCAGGGCGCTGTCCGCCAGGTAGCGCTCCCAGTCCCGGCCCAGCTCCTCGGCGAGGTCGCTCAACGCCACGCTGCGGCCCTGCGCGCCAGGGACGCTGTAGGTGACCCGCTGGTTCTCCTCGTCCCACAGCACCTCGACGTCGACGACGTCGAGCACCCCAGGGGTCTGCTCGCCCCAGGTGACATCACGACTCAGTCGCGTGGGGGCCTGGAGCCCCTCGATCAGCGTGCGCACCTGCTCGGGCGCATTCTCAGTGATCCCGTAGGACACCCCTGCGTCTGTCTGGTCGATGTATGCCACCGGCTCGGTGAAACCTTCACTCATCGGCTGCTCCTCTACAAGAATCGGCTGCCTGGTCACCTGCTACCAAGCTCGTACCCCTCTCGTAGGGCGTGGGCGCACGCTGCTCAGACAAGCAGCGGTGCCAGCACAAGAGCTTTGTGCTGGCACCGGATCGTGGGGGAATACTGTTGTGGTCAGTCCTGGTCCGGGTGGTCAGCGTTGGCCGTGTGGATCAGGTTGTAGGGGCTGGTGGCGCGGTCTCGTAGCTGGACGCTCATGAGCTTCATGCACTTGATGATGTCGCCTGCACCGACGTCGTGCAGGAGGACCTTCACCACGGGGATGCCGTCATGCTGGGCTACGACCTTCTCCCAGTCCTCGGCTTGGGTGACCTCGTGCTCGTGTCGGTCAGCGGCGTAGACGTAGATGCTCCAACTGGGGTCCTTGCCGTGGTGGCTGTATGCGTCCAGGTCGATGGCGAGGATCTGCCACCTACTGTCGTCGAGGCCGGCCAGCTCGTAGAGGTCGGCGCTGGTATTGATCATGCTGTCCTCGGCGCATGATGTACCTGTCCAGTCGGGGTACGTCGTGCGAGCGTCAGGGACTCTGGTCGGTTCGGTAGGTCTGATGTCCATGACGGTAACGATGACACACGGCAGTGACACGGATTGCTGGCTGTTAAGACACTGCAATCCAGCCCATAGTGGACGATCGACGACTGCCCGATCTGTGCGCCCGCCATCCCCGGCAAGAGGGTCGACGGACGGGACGGTCCGGGCGACGGGGTTCAGGCGCTGGCGAGGTACTTCTCGACGGCGTCGCGGATGACGGCACTCCTGGTGGTGCCGTGGGCTCTGACGTACTCGGCGAGCGCCGCGTCGGTGGCGGGGCTGAAGCGCACGTGGCGGGCCGGGGATCGGCCGGCACCGGTCGCGTAGTTCTCCCCCAGGTTGGGGCGCCCTCGGAAGATCGCGTCGAGCTCGTCGTCGCTGACGCGACTGCCCGGGCTGGTGCGCAGGGTGGTGCGCACGGGCTTCACGTGGCCGGCGACGATATCCTCGTCGTAGGCGTCATAGTAGGCGTCGTCATTGCGCTCGTTGATCTCGGTCATGATCGATTCTCCTCTCCTGTGGTTCAGCGGTCGTCCCGCGGGACGATATAGCGGTACAGGTCTGTTACTTCCATGGCGTGGAAGATCTTGCGGTTACCGCGTCCGTCGACGGCGACGCCGACCTCGATGTAGCGCATGGCACGCTGATGGGGCAGGCCAACGAACATGAAGCTCCTCTCCCCTGGCCGCCTCGCCGGAAGGTCAGCGTATCCAGCGTGGTGCAGCACTGCGTATACGGCGTCCTCGCGGGGAATCCCGTGCTTGTCGGCGGAGGGGGAGAACTCGAACGGCATGCCATTATGGTAACACCATAATGGTAGTGGGGCAGCCCTTCGCCACTCTTTGCTGATGCAGGTTCTCGCGAGTCGGCAACGAAAGGTGACCGTCTACCCGTCTTTCTCCGCCGTCCCGGCCACCCGTACTGGTCCCGAGCGTGAGCCGACGTGGTGCAGGCTGGTGAGTGGCCTGCTTGTACCGGGCTCGGTGGTGACCAGAGCTGCACCTCGTGCGGGAGGCGGGATCAGCGTGGGGTGCCGATCGCGGGCTGCTGCTGGTCAGGGCCGGCGTCGACTCGGCGTTGGGTGGCGTTGGGTATAGGCGCCAGACCACTTAGGGCGGCTCTCTGCTGGTCAACGTTGACGGCGAGGTAGCGGCCTGTGGTGGCCAGGGACTCGTGCCTCATGAGGCTCTGCACAACTCGACTGTCGGTGCCTGCGCGCAGGAGTGATGTCGCGAAATAGTGGCGCAACTGGTGGGCGGTGGCGGGAGCGTCGGCGCGGTCGAACGCTTGTGAGATGACGGCACTGACGGTCTTGGCCCGCACAGGCAGAGCCGAGTCCTTGGGGGACGGGAACCAGAGACCACGACGAGAGTAGAGACTCGCCTGCTGGAGGATGAGCTGGTGGGCAGGGAGAGTGTCGGTGCGGCCCCCTTTGCCGGTGATGGTGATGGTGCCGGCGACGGGGCTGACATCCTCTCCTTTGATCTTAGCGATCTCGTGGACACGCATGCCGGCGTAGGCGGCGAGGATGATCTTGGTGCGGGTGTCCTGGCGCAGCGGGAGTGCGAGGACGGCGTCGAGCTGGGCGTCGGTGACTGGTCGAGGGTGGCCGGCTGGGGTCTTGGGTCTGGCAACGCGAGTGGTGGGGTCGTCGGCGCGGTGGTCAGACTGGACGAGCCACTTGCACCAGGCCCGCAGCACCGCGTAGTACGTGCTCTTGGTGGCTGCGCTGGGGAGGGTGGCGAGCCAGATGCTGATGGCTTGTGGAGTCAGGGCTGCGGGGTCGGTACCGGTGGCGGCGGCGACTTGGTTGATGACACGGATTCGCTCGGTGATGGTGCGTGCGGAAAGGCCTTGTCCCTGCATGGATGCCTCCCATGCCTCGACCAGGAGGGTGGGGGCGTCATCGTCGCCAACAATTCTTAAAGGTGTTGTCATTACTTAATAATTGATCTCTGGCGCTGCGTTGCGCAGAGGTTTAGAGGAGAGCAGTGAAGGTCAGTCATCGCAGCATGTAGCGCGAACGCCGGGCCCCGTGACGACACGGGTGCACCGGCATTCCCTTCCTCTCCGCGCCGTGACGCGGCGGCGACATCACGTTACCCCACAAGCGACCCCCTTCCTAGGGTGTGTGCCGCGAAGGGTGACCAGCAACGGCGGGTGACTCGACGGGCTGTCGGGGGGAGGGCTGTGCCCGGGCCGCCTTGAGGGTGGCCGGCGTTCTGGGGTCGTGGTGGGTGGCGACCGGGGTGCAGGCCGGCCCCACCACGAACGGGGACAACGCCTACGGGACTGAGGGGCGGTGGACCGGCTACAATTGGGGTGACTCACCCGGGTCGCCGTGCATGTCCTCCTTGGGGTCCGGCGACGTGGTGATGCGGGCTGCGAGGCCGCGTCCATGGTGGGTCACGCGCCGGCCGGGGCCGGGAGAGGATCCAGCTCTCCCGGCCCCGGGGTGTTTCAGGACTGGGCGTCCTGAGCCAGGATGTACCGGGCGATGTCCAGGGTGTACTCCAGGGCATCGAGGGGCATGTCGGCGTCGGTGCGAGCGGCCTCGACGTAGCTCTCGATCGCCTCGGCGACGAACTCCTTGATCTGGGCCTGGGTGTACTGGCGCGGCACGTTGTTGCGCATGTTGACCTCCTTGGGGTCTTCCTTTGCCGGTCTGCGAGACCGGTGTCCCCCGGGCTTGGGGGACGCGCGCCGTGGCAGCCTGCGGCCGGTGATTGTCAAGGCCGAAGAGTCACGGCCCGCGCGGTGGGGGTGTGCACACGGAGCGTGCGGAGTGTGGGCACCCCCAGGGCCAGCGGGCCGGGGCGTGCCTTGACAATCGGCTTACCGGCCGTGGGCTACGATCGGTGTCCCACGAGACGGGGTTGAAGGTGACCACAAGCGGGTGACCCAAGGAGCATGGTGGGCCGACCACGGTCAGGCGTTTGTGTCGGTGCTCCCCGCTAGGGTCCACGGTCATGACGACGCAGACGAATGCTGATGGGCGGCCTGGGGTGTGCCCTGGGTGTGGGGTCAGCTGGCAGGTGCTGGGTGGGATGCTGCCTCTGCCGCTGCGGTGCTCGTGCTCGGGGGCTTTTGAGTGGCACGACGCCTGGCGGTGCGAGCACTGCCGCGTTGTCCTGGCCCAGGGGTGCCAGGACACGGGCTCGTGGGCGCACGAGTACGTCCCCTACGGCGCGGTGCGCCTGACAACAGGGCCGGCGTAGCCGGCCACTACCCCGGCCCTCCGGCCGGGGTAGCGTCAGTGTGAGGCGCGGATGATGACGACGGTGCCGTCGTCGGCGGAGATCTCTCGGGCGGCCTGGGCGGTGGCGGCCTGGTGCATGGAAGCAGGCAGGGCCAGGTCGCGCGCTCGCTCGTCGGCGAGCCACCAGTGCTCGTCAACCTTGTAGGTGGTGAGGATGACGCGGCCGTCGTCGTCGCGCACGGCGAGCTCGGCGACGTCGTCGACGACGTCGTCGAAGGCGTCGTTGAGCTCATGCAGGCGCATGAGCACCTCGACGGGGTCGCGCGGGGCGCGGATCCCGGCCTCCCACCGGCTGACGGTGGCCTGGGTGACGTCGAGGAGCTCGGCGAGCTCGTCCTGGTCCAGGCCGAGACTCTTGCGGTAGCACCGCAGTGTCAGCGCGAAATCAAAGGTCTGCTTGGTCATGGCTCGTGCTCGTCTCTGGTGTCTCTATTGGTGTCGCCAGGCCCATACGTGGGTGCGCGTGGCGAGTGGAGCCCCTTCTGGTCCTCGGATGTAGTCGTCGATCCACTGCAACCTGCGCAGCGCGCGGCCTTTGCCGTGGGGTTGGTGTGTCCAGTGGCCACGCACGACGTGGCGGCTGGTGAGCCGCCTCCTCGGGCCGTCGCCGGCGTCGACGTCGTCGGGGGTGATGAGTCTGCGGCGTTGGGGGTGCAGGTCGATGACGGTCACACCGTCGCCGGCGGGGTTGTCGTGGCCACGGCCGGCGGCGTCACTGGGCCTGGTGGTGCGGGGCTTGCCGGTCCCGGCCACCACGGTGGTCTGGGTGAGGTTGGGGGTGGCCATGAGGGTCCAGGCGGCTTGGAGCCAGGCCATGACCCCGACGTGGGCGGGATCGACGGGGGCGCCGTCGGGTCCGACCGCTTGGGCGGCGTCCAAGGATGCGGGGATGAGGGTCCTGAGCCTGGTGAACGGCACCAACATGCTGGACTGGTGACCCAGGAGCGGTAGCGGTAGGCGGGCCGGGCGGCACATGAGCTCGACGGTCAGTGCCTTGACCCCGCTGGGGTGGGGGTCCAGGTGCCAGGTGAGGGCGTCAACGGGCACAGCCTCGTCATAGGGGACGTCGGTGCGGGCGCCGTCGCGCAGGGACAGGCCCCCGATGACGCTGGTGTCCCACGCCGGCAGGGGCTCGGCCATGACCATGAGCCCTACCTGGGCGGGCGCGTCAGCTGCGTTGATGGCGGGGACGTCCTGGGAGGCGTCCATGGCTAGGCGCGCCATGGGGGCTGCGACCCAGTACAGGGACGCTGCCTCGACGGTGGCCGCCGTCGAGGCGGTGGCGGCGCTGGCCTCGGTG
>ERZ773069.2166-NODE-2166-length-10469-cov-2.799789_pt1 | contig 10469 bp, 9 predicted proteins | sample MGYA00580619_ERZ773069 | MGnify/ENA primary metagenome ERZ773069 (study PRJEB29015, sample SAMEA2738007) | human oral metagenome | biome: human oral; feature: human-associated habitat; material: dental | place: China | collected 2108 ...
CAAGAAGAATGGCGCTGACCGACGAGCAGCTTGCGATGAGTCCTACCGTCGAAGAGGTCATAGAGGCCATCTTTGGCGATGTCGCATAGGCAAAGGGAAGCGCTATGAGGATAACATACTATTATTTCCCCGATTCGAGAAGGCAGGTGATAGCATGATTACTGCCTGTCTATTGATCGCGCTGTTTTTGTATATAGAAAAATGACGAACGACGGCCCTACGACGTGCTACGGCGATCCAACTACGACGATTCTACGGCGCATCAAACTAAGCATTTTTCGGCTGGGCAGCGAGCGCGGATGACTGCAACGCATCGTTCGCGTTCTGGCTGTTTCTTCGATTCGCCAAGGGTCTGAGATAGACATCATGAGGACATGCCAATAGCAGGAAAAATAGAGCACCATATCGAAAAAAGACATGATAAAAAATAGGGCGGTATAGTGCAGACGGTGTGGACTAGCGGGACAGAGGAGGACGCATTATGACTAAGAGGGATTTTTCATACAAGACATCTGAAGGCGTAGTTATGGAAGGCTACGTCGAATCAGAAGTAGACTTGGGTTACAATATGGTGGACTACATCAGAGTGCGTCTCACATCGAAGACTGGCTCTGTGAGGCTCCTGTTTAGCCGTGACCTAGTGGACGCTGCCGGAGGCAAGCAGGTTTCGGAAGACCTATACCTTGAGTATTTGGACGGCGACAAGGTCATCGGTTGTAATCTTCTGGACATCTCATGTGGACAGCCTCATTCCGTAGACCTCGAAGCATCGGGAGAATGGGGAAAGATCGTCAAGGAAGCATTGGCATCTGTAGGCCGTTGACAGACAAAGAGGAGGCATATCGTGAAGGCAACACTGTTTTTGAACCACAATGTAGGAGGTTATTATCACTCTTGGGGAATGGTGCCGATGGGTACCACGTCCGAGGAAGTTGAGGTACAGCTCCCGCAGGGACTGCTCGGTCAGCCAGGTGTAGAGCGAGTCCCGGTAGGAGTCCTGCTCGTTGAGCACCATGTGCTTGAGGTAGCAGAAGGTGCCCGTCTCCTTCGATCCCAGGATGGTCTGTGCGGCCATCTCACCCGAGACGAGCGGGTCCTCCGAATAGTACTCGTAGTTGCGCCCGCCCACCGGCGAGCGATGTAGGTTGCATGCCGGCGCGTACCAACCGTCGATGCCGAGCATGGCGCACTCCATGCCCACGGCCCTCCCATAGCGACGGGCAAGCTGGGTGTCCCATGTCTGGGCCAGGACCGTGGGGCTGGGGAAGCCCGTCCCGTATCTCAGCTGATTGAACGATGCCGCCTGAGACGACCCGTCCAGGTCCTTGGTACGCGGCTTTGACACCCCCTCGAGTGCTCCTGAGTTGGAGTACCCATGCAGCACGAACCTTTCCATCTCGCTTTGGCCCAGGCGATCGAGGAGGGGGGACCAGCGCGGGTCGTTGTAGTCCTCTCCCAGTTCGCGACCCAGGGGCGTGAGTGCCCCGTTCGACGTGAGGGCATATGCCGATGCGAGGCCTGACGCGGCGGGAGCGGCCTCGTCGGCGTCGGCCGTGGGCGACGCATCACCCTCGCGAGTCACGTCATCGGGCCCCGATGCTTCCGAACCCACGGACGCCCCGCGACTCGCGGCGGCATCCTGGGCGGTGGCGAGGCCCGCGTCATAGCGGTTGAAGATCTGAACGGCGTTGGACATGGGACGGTCCACGTCGCGCGTCTGGGGGAAGCTTCCCTTGAAGTCGGCGCGTGTGAGGTAGCGGATGCCCGCGCCCGTCGTCACCCCGTCGATCGAGATGCCGGCCTCCGCGACGTCTCCCGTAAAGCGGTTGGTGACCGCAGCCCCGGTTGTGGCGTCAGTCTCGTAGCGGATGTCATGGTCCACATGATAGGTGGCGCTCGCATGGGCGCAGTCATCCAGGGTGTGGGCATCGCGCTTGAGCTCGACCTGGTAGTCGCCACGCTCGACCTCGTAGCCCGCAAAGCCGTTGTGGTTGGCGTCGTAGCAGTCGTAGCTTGCCAGGTCGCGCGTCGTGAAGCTGAGCACCACGTCCTGTGACTCTCCCGGCTGCAGCAAATCGGTCTTCGCGAAGGCCACAAGCTCGGTAGAGGGCTTTTCGATGCCACCTGCGATGTAGGGAGGCGTCGCATAGAGCTCCACCACGTCCTTGCCCGCAACAGGCCCGACGTTGGTCACGCGCACCGTCGTCGTGACGGTGTCATCGTCTGCCAGGTTACTGCCACGGCGTGGCCTGCGCGAGACGATCTTCCAATCGAATGCCGTGTAGCTGAGGCCATAGCCAAACGGGTACTGCACCACGGCGGCATACCCCATGCCATGGCGGTTGGAGACGTCGTCCCAGTATCCCTCGGCATCAGCCGTCTCATACCAGCGATATCCCAGATAGACTCCCTCGACATAGTCGACGAAGCGGACCGTGTCGTACGTTGCGGCGACGCCCTCGTTCGTGTCGGGAGTACCGTCTGCCGGGTAGAGCCCGCGCGAGCCAACGTAGCAGCCCTCCCCCTCCGCGCCAGCGTTGGCATAGCTCGCATTGGTGCTGAAATCGTAGACATAGGTGTCGGTCGTGCGCCCCGATGGGTTCACGTCACCCCAGAGCGCATCCACCACCGCCCCGGCGGAGTCGCTGCCCGTGGCACCACAGATCAGGCAGGCGTCGACCCCCTCGACGTCCTCGACGATGCCCAGCTCCATGGCGTTGGTCGAGTTCACCAGCACGATCACGTTTTGGTAGTTCGCGGCGACGTACCTGACGAGACGTTCCTCCTCGGGAGAGGGCTCCAGGTAGCTGCGGCCCATCGCGCGCTCCGGCGAGGCCCCCTTCGTACGGACGCGCAGCTGTTCGCGGGGGCAGTCGATGCTCTCGCCCGCCATGCGCGACAGCACCACGATCGCCGTGTCGGAGTAGTCCCTGGCACTGTCAAGCAGCTGCTGGGAGTAGTAGCCCTCGTCGGAGATGTCCGGATCGTACAGACGGCAGAACTCCGTCGCGCGCGAGTTCAACGTACCCGCGTCCCTCCATGGCCTGTCGGCCTGAAAGTCGCGGTACATCTGGGCAAGTCCCTCGTTGTACTGGATGCCACGACTGGTCAGCGCGTCCAGGATGCCTGCGCTCTCACCCGCGACGCCTCCCGAACCCGAGCCGCTCGTCACCCATTGTGTCGAGCTCCATCCGAAGACGTTGACCTTCGTCACGTCCTTCGCCAGGGGCAGGGTCGCATTGCGGTTCTGGAGAAGAACGAGCCCCTCGCCTTCGACCTCACCTGCCAGCGCTGCGTCACGCGCAAGCTGGGCCTGGCGCTCTGTATCCGTGACGTCGATCTTGTCGGTGCTCAAAAACGACTCGAGCGTCTCGCCGAACATCACGGCCGCGACGTTGGCCGCGACCACGGCCACCAGCAGGACCGATCCCGCAGCCCACCCTGCGACCTTCAGGACCCGTCTCTTGTCGACTCCCACGTGCAAAGGACAGCCCTCCCCACAGGCGCGCAGCGGCATGCGCAATCACAGCCGCCTCCCTATCGTCCGGGGTCATTCTAGGCCAGGAGGGCCCGGATCCAGTGGCACGGACGGGCCCTGTAGCCGCATGCTACCCCTCGCAGATGGCGATGGAGGCGGAGGCTCCGATGCGGTCGGCACCCGCCTCGATCATCGCAAGCGCCTCTTCCTTGGTGTGAATGCCGCCCGCAGCCTTGATCTGGCAGGCGTCGCCCACGGTCTGGCGCATGAGCTTGACCGCATGGACGGTGGCCCCGCCGGTCGAGAAGCCCGTGGAGGTCTTCACGAACGCGGCGCCTGCCGCCACGGCGCACTCGCAGGCGCGGACGATCTGCTCGTCATCAAGCAGACACACCTCGAGGATCACTTTGACGGGACGGCCGTCCGCCGCCTCGACCACCCCACGGATGTCCTCCGTGCAGTAGTCGTCATCACCAGAGACAAGACGCCCCACGTTGAGGACCATGTCGATCTCGGTGGTGCCGTCTGCCACCGCCTGCCTGGCCTCGGCGACCTTGGCAGCCGTGGAGCAGGCGCCCAAGGGGAACGAGATGCAGCTCGTGATGCCCACGCCCGTGCCAGCCAGCCGCTCGGCGCAGTGCCTGGTCCAGCATGAGTTGATAGAGACGGTCTTGAAGCCGTGCTCGGCGGCCTCGTCACACAGCCTGTCGAGCTGCGACTTGGTTGCGTCCTGCTTGAGCAGCGTGTGGTCCATGTACTGGTTGAGCCTCATGACCCCGTCCTTCCGGGCGACAAGCCCCTCGGTGTGGTGTGTGGGAGCGGTCCCATGTGGGAGCGGCCCCATGTGGGAGTAACTCTAGTCGAGAAGGGACTTCACGGTCTCCTCGAGATCCGCTGCGGTGAGCTTGAAGGCGGCTTGCAGCCAATCGGCGGTACCGACCTGGCCGAAGGACTCCACGACACCATGGCGTTTGAAGGGCACGGCGACGCCGGCCTCCATGAGAGCGGACGCGCAGGCGTCTCCCAGACCACCAATGACGCCGTGGTTCTCGAAGGTGACGACGGCACGCTTGCCGGCAGACTCCGACACGAGCAGATCGACGTCGAGCGGCTTGATGCAGAACATGTCAATGACCTCGGCGGAGATGCCCTGCCCCTCGAGGCCGTCGGCACTATCGAGCGCATCCTTGACAAGCTGGCCTGCGGTCACGATCAGCACGTCCGTGCCGCGACGGATGACGTTGCCCTTGCCCAGCTCGAAGGTCGAGCCCTCCTCGTAGACCTTGTAGGACGCCTTGCGACCGCAGCGCAGGTAGTGGATGCCCCTGGACTTGGAGAACTCGCGGACGACCCACTCGGTCTGGACGGGGTCCGCCCCGTCCACGACGACGGCGTCGGGGATGGTCCGCATGAGCGCGACGTCCTCCCAGGTGGTGTGGGTGCCCCCGTTGGCCCCCACCGTAAAGCCAGGGTCGGAGCCCCAGATGTTCAGGGTGTTGTGAGCGTAGGCACCGGACAGGTAGACCTGGTCGAAGGCACGACGGGTGGCGAACGGCCCGAAGGTGTGGACGAAGGGGATGAAGCCCTCGGAGCTCATGCCTGCTGCGACGCCCATCATGTTGGCCTCGGAGATGCCGCACTCGATGAACTGCGAGGGCAGCGCCTTCTGGATCTTGAGGGTGCCCGAGGCGCCGCCTAGGTCGGCCTCGAGCATGACGATGGACGCGTCGCCTGTCATCATGTCGATCAGGGTGTCGACGACGGCATCGCGATAGGGCCTGCCGGCGGCGCCCCAGTCCTCGGCGAGCTTGAACATTACGCCTCACCCCTCTCGATCTCGTCGTTGAGTCGGGCGATCGCCTCGGCGGTCGCCTGGTTGATCTCATCGTTGTTCCACTTCATGGAGTGGTTCGAGACGGCTTGCTCGAAGTAGGGGACGCCCGCGCCCTTGGTGGTGTCGAGCACGATGCAGTTGACAGTCTCCGTGTTCCGCTTGGCGGCGTCGATGGCGGCGTCGATGGCGCGGATGTCCTGCCCGTCGACCACCTGCGTGCTAAATCCGAAGGCCTCCATCTTCTTTGCGAGGTCGAAGTTGTACATGACCTCGTCGGTGGTGCCGTCCAGCTGCTTCTTGTTGTCGTCGATGAGGACGATGCAGCGGCTCAGGCGCTTGGCGGCGATGAACTGGAATGCCTCCCAGCACTGCCCCTCGTTGAGCTCGCCATCACCGACGAAGAGGTAGGTGTAGGACGTAGACCCCCTCATGGCAAGAGCCTGCGCGATGCCTGCGGCCTCTGAGGTCCCCTGGCCCAGGGAGCCCGTGGTCGCATCGACCCCGGGGGTCTTCAGGCGGTCGGTGTGGGACGGCAGCCTGGTACCCCCATCGTTCAACGTCATGAGCCACTCCGTGGGAAAGAAGCCGCACTCGGCGAGCGTCGAATACATGACGGGCCCGGCATGGCCCTTGGAGAGCACGACGCGGTCACGCCCCTCCCAGTGGGGGTTGGCCGCGTCATAGCGCAGCTGCTTGCCATAGAGGACGGCGTAGGCCTCAACCAGGGAGAGCGAGCCGCCCACATGGCCATACCCACGATGCTGGAGCATCGCAAGCACGTCGCGACGGACCTTGGCCGCAAGGAGCTTGACGCCCCTGAGTTCCTTCTCTTCCACTAGCTTCACTCCTTAGTTGGCAGGGAGCACGCAGACGCGCCCTTCTCGACGGAAAGAGGCTCGGGCGCGGATAGGCCCCCGAGGCGAGGCGACCCTAGCTCAGATGCGCGGCGATCTTCTGCTCGAGCTCGTTCTTGTCGAGGATGTTGGTCAGGACGACCTTCTGCTCGTCGGGGATGTTGGAGATGAAGTCACCCAGGTCCGCCCCGACGACGAAGAGGTCCGCCGCAGTGGGGTTGATGTCGGAGATGGTGGTGTGGTCGACCTCGATCTCCGGATGGCCGAGCTTCTTCACGACCTCCTCCGTGTTCATGTGGACGATGAGGGAGGAACCCAGACCGGAACCGCAGGCGCACATGATTTTGCGAATTGCCATCTTGCTCTCCTTTTTTATGGGTTACACCACCGTGGGGAGCGGTGCGTGAGAACGACCGGCCCCCAGTCTACTCGCTTTGCCTTCCGGCAGGAAGATGACCGGGATAGCACAGGGCAGACGCACTGAAAAAGCGCTGACACGCGCAGCGGGCAACGCATCCCCAAGCGGTGCCAGGAAGGACGACATGATGGCGTGACCAGCTGCGTGCGAGACGGAGCCATGTCATGCGTCCCGTCCCGCAAGGAGTTGCAGACCTATTGCCTACAGGAGCTTGCCGAGGCGAACGGCGCATCGGTCACCTGACTCCGCCGAGTATTGAAGGTAGTTCAACATAGCTTGTGCAAAAAAGTCCGTTTAGACGACAAATGTCTGCCTAAGAGGCGGGCCGGGGAGCGAATTCCGCACTCCCCGACCCCGGTTCCGCCGCCAGGCGGACGCTGATGGCTACTCCGTAGCCTGCTCCTTCTTGGGGGCCACGAAGTTATAGGCGATGGGAAGGATGTAGACGATGACGCAGATGGCGACGAGCAGGGCGCCCTGCGCGAAGTTGACGACGTTGCCAAAGACGATGCCCATCCAGGAGAAGTCTGCGTCCGAGAAGGTCGTGCCCACATAGCCCAGGGCGTTGAAGACAGGCATGCAGATCATGGGCAGGAAGGTGATGAGCAGGCCGTGCGCGAAGGCACCGGCGATGCAGCCCTTGAGGCCGCCCTCGGCGTTTCCGAAGACGCCTGCGGTGGCGCCGCAGAAGAAGTGGGGGACGACGCCCGGAAGGATCAGGGCGACGGGGATGGCGGCGTTGATGCCGTTGAGGACGAGAAGGCCCATGATGCCGCCCACGAAGGAGCTCAGGAAGCCGATGATGACGGCGTTGGGGGCGTAGGTGAAGGCGACGGGGCAGTCCAAGGCGGGCTTGGCGCCAGGGACGAGCTTGTCGGCGATGCCCTTGAAGGCGGGGACGATCTCGCCGATGATCAGGCGGACGCCGGATAGGATGATGTAGACGCCACCGGCGAAGCTCATGCCTGCGGTGAGGGACCAGACGATCCAGTTGGTCGTGGTCTCGGTGCCGATGTTGAGCAGTGCGCCCACGTTGGCGACGGTCAGGCCGTAGGGCTCGAGGAGAGCGGAGGCGGAGGCGGAATCGGTGCCCGCGGGGACGATGCCCAGGACGCCCTTGGCAACGGCGACTCCTACGACGACGAGGAAGAAGACCATCATCGTGATGGAGATGGAGACGGTGGTGTCACGCAGGAAGACGAGACGCTTGGGGAAGGAGATCTCCTCCGTGCTCTTGCGCTTGGGGTCGTTGGCGAAGAGCCTGCCCACGACGCCGGCAAACCAGTAGCCGATGCCGCCGAAGTGGCCCAGGGCAACGCCGTCGGAGCCGGTGACCTTACGGAAGGTGACCTGACAGTAGGCGGGCGAGAGGACCATGATCAGGCCGAGGAGGCATCCACCCGCCAGATAGAGGGCGCCACCCTCGAGGTGGCCGGCACCGCCGAGGATGACAGCGAGCATGCAGGCCATGTAGAGCGTATGGTGACCGGTCAGGAAGATGTAGGGCATGCGGGAGAAGCGGGCCAGGACGATGTTGAACGCCATGCCGAGGGCCATGATGATGGCCGAGCTGGTGCCGAAGTTCTGGAGTGCGTCGGCGACGACGGCCTCGTTGTTGGGAACGACGCCTTGCATGTTGAAGGCGTAGTTGAACAGCTCGCCAAACGCGAGCAGGGAGCCGGACTGCAAGAACGCAGCGCCGGCCGACAGGACCAGGAATCCCACGATGGTCTTGATGGTGCCCTTGGTGACGTCCTCGACGGGCTTGCCCTGGAGGGCGAGGCCGATGAGGGCGAGGAGCCCGACCAGGATAGCCGGCGTCGACAGAATGTTGACTATGAAGTCGAGTACTGCCATGTTTCCCCCTTCAAATCGAAACGAACCTGCTTCGTGCTTGCCTGAATGGACGCGTGCCAGTGGCTTCCATCGGCGCCGCCGAGCCGTCGTTACTCGGCGCCGCCACTGACGAAGAAGCCAAAGATGTCGTCTGCCGTCGAGGCGGTGGCGACCTTCTCGATGTTCTTCGGATCGGAGAACATGGTGGCGAGGACGCGCATGACGTCGATGTGCGAGTCGGGGCTCTCCGCAGCGAGGGTCACAAGCACGCGAACGGGCTCGCCCTCCTTGAACTCGACGCCCTCGCGCAAGACGGTGACGGCGAGTTGCTGGCTGATGACACCCTGCTCAGGACGGGCATGGAGAAGCGCGAGATCGGGAGCGAGGACAAAGTAGGGGCCAAACTTGTGGGTGTTCTCGATGATGCCCTCGACGTAGGCGGGCGTGACGTAGCCCCCGTTAACCAGCGGCTGCACGGCAACGGCGATCGCATCCTCCCAGCCGCCGCAGGTTTCGACAACCTGGACGTTCTCACGCTTGAGCATGTCTGCCATCGTAGCCACGTGTCGCCCTCCCTCCTAGAGGCCCACCGTAATCTCGGCCCGTGGACCGGAGACGATGGGGACCTCTGCACTTCACAAAACATGCAAATCCTGCATGGCATAGATCTCGTCATCCTCAGGATGTTCACATACTATTCCTGTTTTTTCCTGTTTTGCAAGAAGAATGTGAAATTTGTTCATCGCTTGTGGACAAAAGGAGGGATGAGCACGCTTTTAGTACACATTCCTTACAAGGAGGGCCACACGGTCACCATGCCATCCATGCCATCGCGAGATCCGAGAGGGGAAGGCGGTGTTCAGACGCGAGCGACGCGACAAGATCCTGGGAATGTTGGAACTCGAGGGCCGTGTCGACACCGACGACCTTGCCACGCGCTTTGGGGTGAGCGTTGACAGCATCCGCAAGGACCTGCAGGCGCTCGCCAAGGAGGGCAAGTGCACCCGCGTCTATGGCGGTGCCACGCGTCTCGAAGGCCCCTTGCACCGAGAGGTGCGCGGTCGCGAGCTCATTCCCTCCCTCACGGGTCGCCTCGAGCTTGAGGGGCTGATCGGTTCCGCGGGGCTCGGTGGTGCGCCGAGCGCCGCATCCCTTGGCGGCCAGGGGAGACCTGGCACAGGGGAGCTCATCGGAAGCGCCCCCAAGCCCAGTCCCCCCCGCGACGCACTCGGGGGGACCTCCGTCACGGGGGATGATGACGAAGGCGACGGCGGACGAAGGGCCGTCGCACGTCGGGCCTACCTCGAGATCAACGATGGGGACAGCGTGTTCCTCGACGTGTCGCGGACCAACTCGATGCTGGCCGACCTCATTGCTACGGGCGAGAAGCGCCTCATCGTGACCACCAACATGATCGAAGTGCTCCGCAAGCTCACGGGCGTACGCAACGTCACGGCCCTGGGCACAGGCGGCTACCTCAACGTGCAGCTCAATGGCTTCGTGGGGTCGGCGACGGTCAGCCTGCTGGAACCCCTGCTCTTCTCGAAGGCATTCATAGGCGCCAGTGGCATAGACCTGACGAGCTGGGCCGTGACCTCCAACGACATAGATTCCGGCTCGGTCAAGGAGCGTGTCATCCACAACGCCTCCTACAAGTTCCTCCTGGCCGACGAGGGCAAGTTCGGTCACGTAGGTAGTTTCCGCTTTGCGTCGCTGACGGACTTCTCGGCCATCATCACAGACACGAATGACCCCGACACGCTGCTTCAGCTGCAGCGCATCGGGGTCCCGACGCTCAGGTCCCTGTAGGTCTACCGGCCGGCTGACGTTTGCCTCCTAGGTTAGCAGGGTATCGCGGCCGTAGGCGGCCTTCCAGTTGGCAGAGAACTCGTCGACCGCGATGGCGGTGCCGGGATGGCCGACCATGCCGAGGGCCACGTCCACGGGAATGGTGACGGCTTGGATGCCATTCAGGACGAGTCTGTGGACCTGGTCGACGTTCTTGAAGCTTGCCGCACAGACCTTTGCCGCGAGGCCATACTGTGCCAG
>ERZ773069.2175-NODE-2175-length-10448-cov-6.336380_pt1 | contig 10448 bp, 10 predicted proteins | sample MGYA00580619_ERZ773069 | MGnify/ENA primary metagenome ERZ773069 (study PRJEB29015, sample SAMEA2738007) | human oral metagenome | biome: human oral; feature: human-associated habitat; material: dental | place: China | collected 2108 ...
TCACTGCTGTAACACATGTATGGTAATCCTACACCGCCCTTTTTTGCTTTGCGGAAGCTGAGGGTTTGTCAATCATGTGTGACACCAGCCGAGAGAAACTCTTGAAGAACAGCTTGGGGTGATTTCCATCCTAAGGGACGCATTGGGAAACGATTGTAATCGTACCTGTTATAGCGTTGGAGTTGTAGTGCGAAGTCTTCAAAGGAATAAAACAGATGAGTGGCATAGAATCTCTCATTGTCTTTGCGATGGCTTCGTTCCACCTTTCCGTTGTGTCTCGGCGTAAACGGACGGATTAGCTTATGTTGAATTCCATATTGCTTTAAGCGATCTTCAAACAATGTAGGCTTATTCAGGTGCGTGGTAAAACGATTTGTGAATTCAGTACCGTTATCTGTCTGAATACATCGTATGGGCAGTGGAAATGCCTTGATCAGATGTTCCAGAAAACGTGTCGAAGCATGGGTGTTGTGCTCGTCAAAGGCTTCTACATAGCGCCAGCGAGAGTATTCATCAATAGCTGTATACTGAAAGAACTGTTCTTCGGCAACAGCGCTATTTTTAAGGCAGACGGAAGGAACATACTTCACGTCAACCTGAATGCGTTGTCCCGGGAACTGCATCTGTTCATAAGGTTTAGGGATGTACTTTGGATTCTTTGGATGAATTGTTGTGATACCACGTCGTTTTAGGATTCTATACAAAGAGCTGACAGAACGAGAATAACCTCGTTGCATAAGCTTTACCCAGAAAACAACCAAGCCGGCATGGGGATTGCGACGACGCATGTTAAAAATGAGTTTGATTTCTTCCGGAGTATGTTGTCTAGGGTGGTGATGTGGTCGTCTGGATCGGTTACGCAGAGAATCCCAGGAACCATCGTAACGATTTTTCCACCGATAGACGTATTGGCGATTGACATGATACTTAATCGCTGTTTTGGTGACACCATGGTGGGCAGCATAGTGAATGAGAGCTAGGCGAAAACGCATATCCTGTGTTATAGTAGCCACAACGGAAGACCTCCTTTGTTGAGTGGATGTTTGTGGTGAACTTCACTTTAACACAAAGCGAGTTCTTCCGTTCTCTATTTTCACTGCTGTAACACATGTATGGTAATCCTACAATTCTTATCACGATGCAATAAAAGCACCTTCAAGAATGTCCCTGCGGATCATACGGTGGATCTTGTCGGGCATGGTCTCCTTGCTCTCGTTGCTGAAGTGAATACCGACAGTGTACTTACTGCCTCCGATATCAAATACTATGGTCGGTGCCTCGTCTTCCGGCAGTCCGGCCTGCTTCATCATTTCATTTTCTATTCGTTGTCCTTTCTTCTGTGCCTGTCGGCACAGAGGCCCGACAGAGAAGGAAAGTAATAGGCTTCGCCGTGTAAACGAAAACTGTAAGCAGAGCCTAAAATATTTTCAAAGTATCCTTCTCCCTGCCGGTTCTACTCCTTATTTCAATATTTTCTTTTTCTCCGTTTACATTGTTTACAAAAAAGAAAACAGCAGAAAAACCAGTAAATTCAGGCACTTCCGCTGTAAACCAAAGCGTAAACGACTGTAAACGAGAGGCCGCTTTCGTTTACAAAAACGGCAGTTCTTCCTGTTCTCCGATGGTCATAAACCCATCAAAGGGATCCTCCGATTTTGGCGGAGGCGGCTCAGACTCGTTTACACGATCAGACCGGTGCCAGGCACGCTGCGTTCCGTAAACTCCATCGAAGCGGTGCGAGGACGGCCCTGGCAACCAGCCGTCAATCGTGTTGTTCATCACATCATTGATCTCACTGATGCTCTTTCGGTCGGGATCACTTGGCATGTTCATGGCCCTGTTATAAATCATCCGGGTACAGACATAATCTTCAGAGCAGCTGTCCAGCCATGCCTGGATCACGCCAGTCAGCGTATCCTCAGCCATGAAGTCTATCCGATGAAGGTCCATCTTGTGCGACAGTTTCGACGGCAGCTTCAGTGACCAGTCTCCCGATTTGTAGAGAACCATGATCTCTGCCCAAAGCTGATCCATATACTTCCGGGACTCTGCCTCGTTATCAAGGACATGAACCTCAGCCTGTTCCATATTGATCTGAACCGGGAAGAAGCGGCGGTTACCGGTCCGGTCCAGTGGAAGGAACCGCTGTTTATTGGATGTCCCGACAAACACGCACTGTCTTTTCCGGTCCCTGGAATATTTAGCATAAGGCGTTTTATAGGATTCCTTCTGTCGGGAAAGAAACGCTTTGATCTCCTCAACGCTTTTGGCACTTGCGGTGCCGAGCATCTCAGCCATCTCGATGATCCAGTGTCCCTGCATCTTGCGGTACACATTCTCATCGTCCATCTTCTTCAGATCGTCAGAGAACCATTCGTCCTTTATTGCCAGGAACCGGAAGAAAGAACTCTTACCAGCGCCCTGATCTCCGACAAGGCAGAGCATGATTTCAAACTTACATCCCAGGAGAAACACTCTATGAACCGCACCGAGCATGAAGATCTTCAGGCTTTCATAGGTCAGATCACTGGTATCAGCGCCGAGGAAGTGATGCAGGGCATAGTGAACACGTTCCTGTCCGTCCCATTCCAGGGCATTCAGATAATCGCAAACCGGATGATAATGGTGATTGGCGATCACCACATCCAAAGCGTGCTGCACATTCTTTTCCGAAGTCAGTCCGTAGTTCTTCTCAAGATAGAGGATCAGATGACTCATATCGGAATCCGTGATTCCCGGTTCTTCCCGGTACCAGCCCAGGTCCTTCACAATGTCCGGCCGTTCCGTCAGGATGTTCCAGCAGAAGGCACCCGACAGAAGCGGATCCTTCTCCATGGCAATCGTGCAGTTCTCAACGGTTTGTCTGGTAAAACCTTTTTCGGTTTTCTCCAGTGACTTCCGGACTTCCTCGATCTGCTGAAGCATTTCTTCCGGCATATTCTCCCAGTCGATGCTTAATTTTATCGATCTCCTTTCCGCAGCTTTTCTTAAACTCCTGAAGCTAATCCTTGCTGCAATCGGACAGCTCATCCAGCAGATAGACGATATAATCTTTTCTCTGCAGAGCCTCACAGAACAATGAATGCCATTCTTCATCTGTCCTTTGTGGGGCATATCGTTTTTCCCAGTCCCGGAGCAGGGACCGATAATCAAGAAGGACCTTCCTTGCGTGGCCGGTCCATTCTTTCATTTCTTTGTCAGGATCTGCTCTTGCCCGGTACGGATGCGCTGTCTCCGGCTTGGCTTTTCCGACATCAATTCCGAAGTTGGCAGCCAGGCGGAGGGCAGCATCCTTTGCCGAAAGTCCCCGCAGCTGCATGGTCAGATCAATCGCATCGCCGGTCACTCCGCAGCCGAAGCAGTAATAGCGGTCATCCACCTTCATGCTGGGCGTTTTGTCCTGATGAAAAGGACAGCAGGCCATTCCGTTTCTTCCGACCTTCAGGCCGTACATTTCCGCAGCCTGTCTTGCAGTCACTGAAGCCTTAACTTTCTGAAAAATTTCCAACGCATCACCCCCGGTTACCAGCAAGTGCCCTGATCCCGTAAACCACCGTTGCGGCATCCACAGGATTCATCAGCTGGGACAGACGCTCCATGTTCCAAAAAATGTCGTCCCAATTGGAAAGCGGACAGCCCACATTGATCTCCAAGATGCAGATGAAATTTCCATTCACATAATCTCCGAGTAGAATCGTGAAGGAAGCTCCCCGGCCGGTCACCTGGGCCTCCGTCAGATGATCCGTCTTCTTCCTTACATTAATCTGTCCCTGCCATGTTTCCGCAGGCCTATACTTCTTCACGTACTTTGCAACATACTCCATTGCATAACTCCTTCCTTTAAATGAAAAGCACCCGGTATCTTCATTTCTGAAAATATCGGATGCTCATCGATCCATGGCTCTATTCTTTTTCTTCTTTGGTTCCTCGCCGGAGGACTGACTGCCGATATGCTCCTGCTTCATCCTCAGCCGTTCCATAATGGATGCTTTCGCCACTGTTTTGATTTCAGCTTTGTTCGCTTCCTTGACCACCGGTTCATGCAGCCGGGCCGATACCCGCTGAAGGATATCCCTTGCAGCATTCTTCAGCTTTGACTGAATCGCATCGACCACCTGACTGATCAGCGACTTTGCCGCCGATGATGTTCTCCTTTCCGGCGCTGTTGCCCAGGTCCGGTAATCATCAATTACTTCAAGATCAGCTTTCACGGTTTCTGCCTGGACTGTTTCAGAAACAACTTCACAGGCCTTTTCATAAGCTGCTTCACTGACTTCTTCCACGATTGCGTTCACATCCTGAATCTGCAATGTTTTTGCTTCCAGTTCAGCCTGCAATTCCGCAAGCCGCTGTTTCTGTGCCTGGATGATATACTCCTGTTTTTCAAGATAGCCCCGGCCTCCGTAGGTCGGCTTCCGGTCAACATACAGATCATGCTGCTCACAGATCTCCGTAAACAGGTCCCTGCATATTTTGTCGAAGGTCATTTTTCTGTTGTTGTTCTTGCCGGGCTTCTTGTCCGGATCCGGCAGAGGAATACCGAGAGCTTCCAGTGCTTTTTCCTGTTGGGGCTTGATGTGGCCGTAACCATCATCCGCATCAAAAACATGGCGTTCATGAATGTGCGGAGTGCTTTCTCCCATGTGCAGCGACCAGTCCAAGAAGTGAATGTGATTACCGTAGCGTTTATCCAGTTCCGCAAAGAAAGCGCAGACAATCTTTGCGAGCGTTTCTCCATCCACGGACTCGTCAATGCTGCCGATCTGAAGAATTGCTCATACCCTTTCATATAACTCAACATTAGTTCTGCTTTGCAGAAATTCTTTAAGGTCCGTTTCTTTATTTCTGCGTCTGGCATATCGGAACATTTTAACCTGATCCACTTCATACATAGAAAAGATAGTTTCCAGCGCCGCCGGATAACTCTATAGACAGAAACAATAATCGGTCGGTTATTTCGTATTGATGTGCTCGTCAATAATGTCCTGCAGGGTTCCATTCACCTTTATCTTATCCATTGCTTTGTTTACAGCGTTCAAAAGTGTTTCTGTTTGTTTAAAGCCCCGCATACTCCCGGATTTTTTCCTGAACGATTCTGTCCGATCCCCACGGGATATAGCGGCGGTCGGAATCGTCAACTCCGGTCACGGGAAATACCCGGTTCTCAGAAAGCTGTGCCCGGTATTCCGCCGGGGTACGGTTTAAGATCTCGCGGTATTTTGCGTTCAGGCTCTTCAGATCGCTGAAACCGTTCTCCAGAGCGATGTCAGTGAGTTTTTTCTCTGTAAGCGCCAGATCCAGCAGGGTGTGCTGAAACCGCACGCGCGTCAGAAACTCGTGAAAGTTTACGCCGGTCTCCTTTTTAAACAGGGTAGATATGTAAGTCCTGTTGTACCGGCTGTACTTTGCCAGGTCCTCCAGCGTCAGTTTTTCCGCGTAATGCTTCTCAATATAGCTGATCAGGCTGCAGGTCTGTTCCCTCTGCTCTTCATCCTCGGACAGCCCGCCCGGGATCTCCTGATGCGGAAAATCCGAACACAGGATATACACCATTTCTTCCATGCTGCCGTGAACTGCAAGCGAGGCATAGGGGCCCCCCTCGGCCGCCGCCATGTATGCCCGTGCGGCGCACCGGCGTATTTCCCGGTAGCGAAACTCGTTCCGTGTATCCGCCGTGCTGCAGCAGGAGGAAAGGTCCAGCAGGTATCCGTGCCTTACATATGGTCTGAAAACGGCCGCCGGAAAATGCATCACGAGTGCGCGGGTATTCGGTTTCTGGCCGAAGCTGGCATGGCCGGTACCCGGTGAGGTGACCATCACGTCGCCCTCCTCCAAAAGGATCGGCTCCCTGACGCGACAGAATTCCTGACTTCCGTTCAGCAGAATATTCAGCTCGTACTGATTCTCATGCCAGTGGAAACGGTAATTCAGGATCTCGTGTACAAAACAGTCAGCAGTCAGCCTGCCGTCAGTCCATTCAAGTTCATATCTGCCTGTCATGTGCTTCCCGCCCTTTCCCTGAAAAATTTCTAAATCCGAACATTTTCCCTGTGTAAAATATTTGGATATTGAGTACATTTTTGTCCGTTTCAGTTGATTTTACTGACATGGTGGATATTTGTCAAGCAAACCTTCGATATGCTTTTGGCTATTTTTCACATATCTGACCAGCTTTCAGGCTCATTTTCGCTTTCCGATTTTATCTAAAATGCACAAGGAAAATATTTGGATTTTTCGCCGTTCTTTCCGGCTTTTTCCTTTTTTATTTCCTCTCTCTGCGGCGCCCGTCTGTTAAATAATTGCCAAAGAAACCGCAGCGACAGAATTGCAAAAAATCTTTAATATAAAACCATAGCAAAGCACCGTCTCCAGGAAGCGGGGCTAAAGCTGAGCGAAAAAACAAATAACAGAAAGAAAGGATTTTGATTCATGTCTACACAGATGATTGTTTGTTTTGTGATCTTTGTACTCACCCTCATGAGCTACATTCTCAACAAGATCCCCATGTGGCTGACCGCCATGATCTCCATGACAGCCCTGTACTTCACAGGCTGCGTTGATGCAGATTCAGCCCTCGCCGGTTTCTCCAATGTCAACACCCTCCTGATGGCTACCATGTTCGTGGTTGCTGCCGGATTCCGCCGCACCAGCCTGGTAAGCAAGATGGTCAACGGCATCACCAAGATCACCGGCGGTTCCTTCAAGACCGCATACTTAGGCTATCTGCTGCTGGCCGTTCTGCTCACCAACTTCATCGCCAGCCCCATGGTCGTTTACGCGATCGTAAGCCCCCTGATCTGCGGTTTCCTGGATCAGACCGGCAAGAGCCGTTCCAAGTACCTGTTCCCCATCATGATTACCTGCGTAGCATGCTGCGGCATTCTTCCTCTGTCCACCGCCATTCAGCAGGCCAGCCAGTTCACCGGCTTCATGGAGACCTACGGTTTCTCCGGTATCTCCATGCGTGCCATTGATTTCACCATCGGCGCATGGCCCATCCTGATCGTAGTTCCGATATGGGCACTGTTCCTGGCTCCCAAGTTCACTCCCGACCAGCCTTCCGTTCCGATCGAAGCACTGGAAAAGAAAGCGCAGAACACCGACAGCAAGCTGAGTCCTTTTGTTGACACCGTCGGCATCATCATCTTCTTCGCTACCATCCTCTGCCTGATCTTCTCCAAGAAACTCGGTCTGACCACCTGGAGCGTTGCCCTCTGCGGCAGCCTGCTGATGTGCCTGTTCGGCGTAGTTGATCCCAAGACTGCTCTCCGCGACATTCCCTGGGATATGCTGATGCTGTATGTCGGCGCTCTGGCTCTCGGCTCTGCCCTCACCGCTACCGGTGCCGGCGACCTCATCGGAAATGCTCTTGCAACCGCTGTAGGCGGCACTCACAACAGCTACGTTCTTGGCGCAATGTTCTTCATCATCCCGTTCATCCTGACTCAGTTCATGCTGAACCGCAGCGTTTCCGCAGTATTCGTTCCCATTTGCCTGCTGACCGCCAATGCACTGGGTGCTAACCCCATCGGTCTGGTTCTGCTGGTAAATGCAGGTTCCCTTACCGCTTTCCTGACTCCTATGGCTACCCCCGCAGTTCCCATGGTCATGGGCGACGGCGGCTACTCTCTGAAGGATCTGTTCAAGAGCGGCTGGCTGATCACCCTCCTGCTGTGCGCTGTCTACATCATCTACACCATGACCGTTCTGCCCTGCTTCTGATTCTGACAGTTTCCCGGCTGTCGTATATCTGACCAATTGGCCGCGTTCCATTTTGGCGCGGCCGACCTTTTAAAACTTTTAAAAACTATGACAAGAGAAGAAATGATCCAAAAGGCCGCCATCATCCGCGGCCGCGATAAATTCGGTGCCATGACTCCTGAGGAGATCACCGCTCTGCCCGGAACCGAGCGAGAACTTGCCATCCCTGCTTCTGACGGCCATACCATCCGCGTTTTTGAGCTTCGTCCCGACAAGCCTCTGAAAGACCGCTGCGGAATGATTATTAACTTCCACGGCGGCGGCTTCATCAAAGGCCGCAGCGACCGCGATCACCGCTACGCTGCATGGCTGGCACAGGAACTGTCCTGCCTGGTGTGGGATGTGGACTACTGTCTCGCCCCCGAGGCACCTTACCCCGCTGCCCTCAATGAAGCATGCGGCGTGATCTCCTATGCCTTTGCAAATGCTGCAGAACTCGGCATGGATCCCGCCAGGATCGCGCTGGCCGGTCACAGCGCCGGCGGCAACCTTGTGTGCTCCTCCATGCTGCAGAAGGAAAAATACGGATTTTCACCCTGCTGCCTGCTGATGGAATATTTCCCCAGCCGCCAGTACATGGATCCCGCTGAAAAGCTCACTCCTGCCATGCGTGAAGATGCGTTCTGGTCCCGCCGTGCCGGCGTGGAGAAGGAATACGCCCTGTATTACGCCGAAGAAGATCAGCTGCACGATCCGCTCTGCAGCCCTTATCTGACACCGGAGGGCAGCTTTGCACAGTTTCCGCCCTGCCTGATCATCAGCGCAGGCACCGATACCCTGCGTGCTGAGACCGAAAGCATGGCTTCCCGCATTGCATCCGAAGGTGTTCCCGTTACTTCCATGCGGGTCGGCGAAGCCATCCACGGCTTCACGGTAAACCGCACGGAAGGCTGGGAGAAAGCACTCTCCCTTCACCGTTTTTTCTTTAAACAGTATTTATCCTGAAATTTCCTTTTATCACAGGAGAACCGATATGAAAATTACTGATGTAAAACTGATTTACGCCAAGCACTATCTGTTTGTCCATGTCTATACCGATGAGGGCATCGTTGGTCTGGGTGAGGCCGGCAACTGGGGATACCTGGATGCCACTGCTGCCGCCATCAACAAGTTTGCCAAATATCTCATCGGCCGCGATCCCATGCGCATTGAGGATCTGAACCAGAACTTCTACCGCTCCGTATATTTCCGCGGCAGCGTTATCATGAGCGCCATCTCCGCCATCGATATCGCCCTGTGGGATATCAAGGGCAAGAAGCTCGGCGTGCCCGTTTACGAGCTGCTGGGCGGCAAGACCCGCGACAAGATCCGTGTCTACGCTTCCGTAATGGTCAAGGAGAACGATCCCGCCAAGCTGGCACTCGGCTACAAGGATCTGCAGGCAAAGGGATTCACTGCTGCCAAGATCTTCGTCAACGGCCCCATTCAGACCGCAAACGACGGAATGGACGAGTTCTACAGCGGACGCATCGAGGATGAGCTGGAGAAGGTCCGCATCATCCGCGAGGCTGTCGGCCCTCACTTCGACTTCATTCTGGAAGCCCACCGCGGCATGACCAAGCCCGAAGCCATCGCTTTCGGTACCGAGGTCGCCAAATATCGTCCTATGGTTCTTGAGGATCCCATGACCCCCGACAATATCGACAGCATGGCTGAGATCGCTTCCAAAATCCCCGTTCCGATTGCGACCGGCGAGCGCTTCACCAACCTGCGCGAGTTTGAGATGCTGATGCACCGCCATGCGGCACAGTACATTCGTCCCGATGTCTGCGCGGTCGGCGGCATCACCACATCCAGGAAGATCTGCGCTGTTGCCGAGGCAAACGACGTGCTGGTCATCCCTCACAACCCTCTTGGCCCGGTTTCCACTGCTGCCTGCCTGCAGATCTGTACAAGTATCCCGAACCTGGGCATTCAGGAGCTGCCAGGCTTCTGCCTCAACGGAGCCGAGGACGCCATGGTACAGGAGCCTCTCCGCTTCGAGAACGGCTGCATGATCATCCCCGAGGCCCCCGGCATCGGCGTCGAACTGGCAGAAAATGCAAGCGAGCTCTATCCTGCCAATGAGCGCGGCAGCAACGCTGCTAAGCGCGCATTTGACGGAAGCGTCAAAGACTGGTAATTACGCAATGAAAAGGGGCTGTCTCAAAAGCAGCAGCCCCTCTCATTACGAAACAAGCGTTCCATCACACAGATAGGTTGGCATTGCTTTATTTGCCAAAATAATCCGAATGCTAGATTGCAAGATCAAGTAGGACAGTCTGAAATAATTCCTCCGGTGAACTGTAATGAAAAGATTTTCGGGGGAGTTGATTGATCTAATCCTGGATCTCTCATATTTGCTCATCCGTGACTCCATCAAAAGAGTGACACTTTGGCAAGAACCAGCGTATCAATGAGTTCTGCTTTTCGTTCAGCCCGCGTTCGTAGGCGGAGTAAGGATGAGCATAGTATATGGGTATCGCGGGAAGCAACTGTGGCAGTGAAGCAAATTCACTGCCATTGTCACTTGTGATGGAGCGAAAGACTTGGCTGAATCGTTCTCCGTACAGCTCTCGGAGCGTTTTTAAACCTTGCTCGACCGCTTGTGTGCTTCTACCGGGTATCTTTATAATGTGTCGAAATCTGGTGATTCGCTCATCCAGTGTCAACAAAACGGATTGTGACTCCTTTCGACCGACCACGGT
>ERZ773069.2176-NODE-2176-length-10446-cov-3.009720_pt1 | contig 10446 bp, 10 predicted proteins | sample MGYA00580619_ERZ773069 | MGnify/ENA primary metagenome ERZ773069 (study PRJEB29015, sample SAMEA2738007) | human oral metagenome | biome: human oral; feature: human-associated habitat; material: dental | place: China | collected 2108 ...
TTTCAGGGCGATATTCCCCATAATAATTATCCTTCCACCGGTTCAGACCAATCCCTGCTATTTTATGATCTTCCCACATCCTCAAACTGGATTCAATCATCATAAAACGTTCTCCCCCGGCTTTATCCATACCTATCCGTTCCTCATGGATCACATATATTCCCCCCAGGCAGACTGCCGCAAAGATTCCGACAGTGACAAACAAGGTTATCCACTTCTTCACAGAAAATTTTTTCTAAACGCAAAAATAAGTACGACAACGGCAAGCACCGACCCTGCCGCCAAAGATGCAACGGAGCCTCTTGATCCTGTCTGATATAAACAGAAAATCTGCATACATAAAACACAGCCTTCTACCAAACGAAAGATTTTATTTTCTTCTTTTACCAGATAATACACAATAAACGGAATCGTCATAGCAAGTATCGTTCCAAATTCATTGGTATGGGAGTGCATCGAGGTAATCCTCATGCCCGGTTTCATATACCATTGCATGATACCCGTGGCACAATCAAGCATAGAACCGATAAGCAGTCCCCATTTAACCCCTTCATCAGCCCGACATGCATTGAAAACAAGGAAAACTATAACCAGCGGGCTTACGGACCAGAAATAATCCAATCCGACCAGAAATCCGCCCCTATTCCCCTGTATCAGGGAAGACAATAATAGTGCTCCATAAAATAATAAAATCCCCGATAGAATTAATGAAAATTTTTTCCAGGGAAATTCCAATATTTTTATAGAATGATTCTTTACCATATCCCATTCCTGTCTTACTTGGGTTTATTATAAATCTTCCTATGTGTATATTATCTTCATAGATTCTAACCTGTTGAATAACTCCAATAAACTCCTTATCAGCAAAAATTGAATATAAATTTTCTAAACTTTTTAGTTTACTATAATTTAATGGATATTCTATCGTTGGTCCCATCCATTGTTCCTGAAAATCTATTCCTTTTTCATTGGACCATGCAGCTAACTCGTGTCCATTAAACTCATTAATTCCATTTTCAAAAATTATATTCACTAATATTCACCTCAACAAATTCCGATTTGTTGCACAATTCTCATATTTAAATTATACCTTAAAAAAAACTTGTGAACAACGGCACTTTTTTACTGTTTAAAGACATTTTCGTTTTTTGAGAATAGCCTTTGGAAAAAGCGATAAATTTATTTCAAAAAAAGATGTAATAATGTAGTTGACAATAAAATCTAAAGATGCTATATTGAGCGTGCCAAAGATGTAATAAATAAGATTACAATAAAGATTTATCCAAAACTATTACATAGCTTTGACAAATTTAGTACATAGCTTTAACAAGATTGGAAACCTAAAGTTTAGGAAATCACAGTCTAAGAAATCAAAGAAAAACAAGCTTCAGGGTAGAGAGGAAAGTTTCCTCGGAAAGGAAAGAATCATGGCAAAGATCGCAGTTGTAGTAGCAAACGGAAAAGCAGCAAAGAAAATTATTACAGAGGCGGTAAACAGAGGTTTTGAGGTAACAGCATTTGGAAGAAGAGCGGAAAATGATACGGATGCCAAGAACTATATCCAAAAAGATATTTTGGATCTTATAAGAGAGGACTTAAAGGCTTATGATGCAGTGGTGGATGCTTTTGGAGCATGGACAGCAGAAACCCTTCCTCTTCATAGTAAGACAACACAACACTTGGCAGACACTCTCTCCGGCACCGGGGTAAGGCTTTTGGTGGTAGGAGGTGCGGGATCTCTTTATGTAAATCCGGAGCATACGATTCAAGTGGCTGACGGAGAGAATTTCCCGGAAGCATTTAAGCCCCTTGCACAGGCCATGGCAGCAGCGCTTTCCGAGCTTAGAGAGAGAAAGGATGTGCGGTGGACTTATATCAGTCCTGCAGCTGACTTCCAGGCAGAGGGAGAAAGAAGCGGAAAGTATATCCTTGCCGGAGAAGAGTTTACATTAAATCCTGCCGGAGAGTCTGTGATTTCTTATGCAGACTATGCCATTGCCTTGGTAGATGAAATCGAATCCGGAAAGCATATTCAGGAAAGAATTTCCGTAGTAAGAGCGTAATAGCGTATAAGTATGGAGTAGGATTTGCAGCCAAATAAGGACAATCCTTATTGATAAGTAAGGAAGACCTTGTTTCTTAAAGAAGTTTATTCGGCAATAAGTATGCAAGTCTATATTGTATAGAAAGGAGCGGTACCCATGTTTTTCTTTAATAGAAATACCATACAGTATCCCGGAGATAATATTCCCTACGAAGAGCAAGTTCGTAAATTAAAGGAAAAAATTCAAAATGCGGAGGCTATTGTACTGGGTGCCGGAGCCGGACTATCTACGGCAGCGGGTTTAACCTATAGCGGAGAGCGTTTTCAGAAATATTTCTTTGACTTTGCAAAAAAATATCCCATTCGAGATATCTATTCCGGGGGCTTCTTTCCCTTTGAAAGTCCTGAGGAATTTTGGGCTTGGTGGAGTCGTAGTATTTACTTTAATCGATACATTGATGCCCCCTCGGATGTTTATGGAAATCTCAAAAAGATTGTGGAAGGAAAAGACTACTTTGTTTTAACCACCAATGTGGATCATCAGTTTCAAAGAGCCGGCTTTGAAAAGAAAAGACTCTTTTATACCCAGGGGGATTACGGGCTTTTCCAAAGCTCCCGTCCTACAGTGGCAAAGACCTATGACAATCAGGAAATTGTGGAGAAAATGTTGGAAGCCCAGGGTTTTGTCCGGGATAATGAGGGGATATTTCAGCTGTCGGAGGATAAGCTGCTGAAAATGTCTATTCCGACGGAGCTTATCCCCATTTGCCCGGATGACGGACTCCCCATGACCATGAATCTCCGCACGGATGAAAGCTTTGTGGAGGACGCGGGCTGGAAAATGGCGGCAAAACGCTATCAGGATTTTCTGCATAGTCATAAGGGAAAGCATGTCTTATACTGGGAGCTGGGAGTTGGTATGAATACCCCTGTGATTATTAAGTTCCCCTTTTGGCAATATACCGAGGAGAATCCCAATGCTTACTACGCTTGTCTGAATCTGGGAGAGGCGGGATGCAGTAGGGAAATTTCGGAGAGAAGCATTTGCCTGAATGCGGATATCGGGCAGGTGCTTAGAGATTTATTATAGGGAAGCTTTGAAAGGAGGAGAAAATGAAGCAAAGTGAAAGAAGGATATGGCTGATTCAGGAATTGCAAAAAGAAATGCCGGAGTACTCCCATTATCCGATTCCAAAAACTTCGGAAGAACAGTGGAGACTCCTCCGTGGACTCTTCAATGTGAGAAAACCGAGAGAAGCTTCAGAGGACTTCCTGAAAATACAGGATGCCTTTTTAAAGGAAATGATTCGTGAAAAGGGCGTAGTGCATGGAGATAGTTTGGAAGCTACAGACTTAGATAAGCGATTGGTATTATGGCAGGGAGATATCAGTACCTTAAGGGTGGACGCCATTGTCAATGCCTGTAACAGTGCTTTGCTGGGCTGCTTTATTCCGAACCACAACTGCATTGACAATGTGGAGCACAGCATGGCGGGGGTAGAGATGCGCTATGCCTGTTTTCGACAAATGCAGGAGCAGGGCCATGAAGAAGCTACCGGCCAATGTAAGATTACGCCGGGCTATAATCTTCCGGCAAAATATGTACTCCATACCGTTGGACCGATAGTGCAGGGAGAACTGACAGAGAAAGAAAGGAAAGAACTTAAATCCTGTTATCGGGCGTGCCTTACGAAGGCTACGGAATCCCAATGTAAGTCTCTTGCCTTTTGCTGTATCTCCACCGGCATATTTATGTTTCCAAAGGACAAGGCAGCAGAGATTGCGGTAAGTACCGTAAGAGAGTGGCTGGATGCGCATCCCGATACGACAGTGGAGCGAGTTATTTTCAATGTCTTTACCGATGAAGATAAAGGAATCTATGAAGAGTTGTTAAAAGGATAGGGAGAGCTTGCCGGATTTCAAAGCACAGCTGCAAAAATAGCCTTAGCATTCTATGACCCCATTTTGTCATAGATAAGCTTGCAAAGCCATGATGTAAAATGTAAAATTACATCATGGCTTTTTCTTTTTAAATGAGTCCTGCCAGCGAGATAGCGGTAGTTCATTCTAAAGCGCTGTTATAGCAAAGCCTAGACTTTACTATTTGACATTATTAAACATAATTTTGAAGGAGAATCTATGCAGGTTTCAACCAAATTTACCATTGCCTTACACATTTTAATTGCGGTGAAATACTTTGAAGATGACTATAAACTAACCAGTGATTTTCTCTCTGCCAGCATCGGCAGTAATCCGGTGATTATTCGAAACATCATGTCTCAGCTTCGAGAGGCGGGAATTATAGAAATCAAACGTGGCCCGGGAGGAATGCATATCACAAAAGATTTAAAGGATATTTCTTTTTTGGATATCTATCAGGCGGTGGAAACCAGCGGTCAGGGAGAGCTTTTCAACTTCCATGAGAAGCCAAACCCAAACTGCCCCGTAGGAAAAAATATTCATAAAATCTTAGATGAGAGTCTTTTGGAGGTGCAGAAAAAGTTTGAAGAAGAACTGAAAAAGCATTCCGTGGCAGAGGTGTATGAGAGGATGGGGAAGGGATAAAGCACTTTCAAAAGATGAAAAAAATTATAGTTTTGAAAGTGGGTGAATGATGAAGATTATAGAAAGATCAACTTATTTAAAGAGACTTATTCGCCTACAGGGCACTCCGGATATTAAAATTATTACAGGATTAAGAAGATCAGGAAAATCAGAACTTTTGAGAAGCTATATGCAGTGGCTTAGAAAAAATGTGAAAAGCTTGAATATCACTTATATAGACTTTGCGGATTTAAAATACGAAGGATTAAAAAGCTATAAGTCTTTATATGATTATATTGAAGAGGCTTATCAAACGGAGACTTTGAATGTTGTTATGGTGGACGAAGTTCAGCTTTGTAAGCAGTTTGAACTAGCCGTCAACAGCTTATACAATAGTCGAAAATATGATATTTATCTTACCGGCTCTAATGCATTTTTACTAAGCTCTGATTTGTCTACACTATTTACAGGTAGATTTATAGAGATTCCTATATTTCCTTTTAGCCTGTCGGAGTACTGCACATACTATAATTTCAAGAGAACTGATACGCAAATTCTTCAAAAATATCTTGTGGAAGGAGGATTGGCAGGAGCATACATTTACAGGGATAAAGAAGATCAAGTATCTTATATAAAAGATGTATATCAAAGTGTTATTAAGAGGGATTTGTTGGATAAGTACGGCATAAAAGAAGAAGCTCTTTTAGACTCTTTAACGGATTATTTGATGGATAATGTTTCCAATCTTACCTCTGCCAGCAAAATAAGTACTTTTTTCAAGCAAAATGGGTATGAAACAAACCACATGACAATTGGAAATTATTTAAAGTACTTATGTAGTGCGTATATGTTTTACAAAGTAAAACGATATGATATTCGCGGGAAGAAATATCTGGAAACCTCCGATAAATACTATCTTAGTGATTTAGGATTTCGTTATGCCATACTAGGTAGTAGAAATATGGATTATGGCAGGGCTTATGAGAACCTCGTTGCCTTAGAATTAATGCGAAGAGGATATGATATTTATGTAGGGAAATTATATCAAAAGGAAATTGATTTTGTGGCGATGAAGCAAAGCGAAAAAATATATATTCAAGTTTCAGACAATATTTCTGAACAGATAACCTTGGCAAGAGAGTTGGCTCCGCTGAAGTCAATCAAAGATTCTTATCCCAAAATGCTTATAGCGAATACAGGACATGAAGAGTATGACATTGATGGCATAAAAATATTGAACCTGAGTGACTGGATGCTTAAAGTATAAAAATATTCTCCCAAAATATTAAAATATTCTCCCTTTTCTTTCTTTATTAAATCTTTTAGAATAAAAAGAAGGATGTTTTAGAATGTGAAAAAGAGGCGAATATGGGGAACAGTTTGGTTCAAATGAAAAATATTTCCAAGTCTTTTTCCGACACCAAGGTTTTGAAGGGTGTGCATCTGGAATTAGACCATGGAGAGATTTTGGCGCTCTTAGGAGAAAATGGTGCAGGAAAATCTACTTTAATGAAGATTCTCAGCGGAATCTACAGTAAAGAGGAAGGAGAAATCTATTTAGATGGAGAGCTTTGCCATTTTCAAAATCCGAAAGAAGCACAGAATAAGGGCATTGCCATCATTCACCAGGAGATGAACCTCTGTAATGATTTGACCGTGAGTGAAAATATTTTCCTGGGAAGGGAAATCAGCGGTACTTTGCAACTCAGTCGAAAGAAAATGGATGAAGAAGCGCAACGCATTCTGGATTCCCTCGGGGTTCCCATGAAGGCTACGGACCTGGCCGGCGACTTAAAAGTATCGGAGCAGCAGATGGTGGAGATTGCGAAAGCACTTTCCGAAGAGGCGAAGGTTCTCATTATGGATGAGCCGACTTCCGCATTAAGCCGAAAAGAAATTGAAGATTTATTTCGGGTGATACGACGACTTCGGGACGAGGGCCGGGGAATTATTTATATCTCGCACAGGCTGGATGAGCTTCGTGCCATTGTTGACCGCGTGACGATTCTTCGGGATGGGGAAAATGTGATTTCCGCGAAACTGAGTGACCTTAGCATCGATGACATTATCCGACATATGGTGGGAAGGGAAATTCAAGATAAGTTTCCGCATCTGTCCTGTGAGAAGGGCGTGGAAATCCTTCGTGTTGAAAACCTGGAAGCCGGACCGAAGGTGCGGAATATTTCTTTTTCTCTCTATGAAGGGGAGATTCTTGGGATTGCGGGACTCATGGGGGCCGGCAGAACAGAGATGACGAGAGCGCTCTTTGGCGTTGATGAGAAGAGTGCGGGGAAGGTGTATCTCTACGGAAAAGAGATTTCAATACGCAGCCCGAAGGATAGTATTGAACACGGAATGGCATTGATTCCGGAAGACCGGCGAAAAGACGGACTGTGTACGGAACTCAGTATTCGTGAAAATATTGCTCTTCCCAACCTGGATAGTTTGATCGGTCCGTTTTCCGCTCTTTCGAAGGAGAAGGAAAAACAATTGAGCGGACAGGCGATGCAGAGTCTTAATGTAAAGGCGGAGAGTGAGGAGATGATTGCGAAGAATCTTTCCGGAGGAAATCAGCAGAAAGTGGTTCTCGGGAAATGGCTTGTTCGAAATCCGAAAGTGATTCTCTTCGATGAACCGACCAGAGGAATCGATATCGGTGCGAAGGTAGAAATCTATCAGATTATGAATGAATTGAAAAAGAAAGGCGTCGGGGTGCTGTTTATTTCCTCTGAAATGGAAGAAGTACTGGGAATGTCCGACCGGATTCTTGTTTTCTGCGACGGAAGAATTACGGGAGAGCTCAGTAAAGAGGAATCCAGTCAGGAAAATATCTTAAAGTTCGCAACACAATATGAGGTAAAAGTGTAAAAATACATATAAAAAGGCGGTCAGGATCAAGATGAAAAACAAGGTGAAAGAATTACTGAAAATCAGGGGTATGAGAGGGGCGGTAACCGCTTTTTTCGGATTACTGGTGATTTATGTGGTTTTCGGCTGTATCAACGAGAAGGTATTTTCTTTACAGAATAACTTAAATCTGCTTCGCTCCATGGCGAAGTATCTGCTGATCGGGATCGGGCAGAGCTTTGTGATGATTACCGGAAATATTGATTTGTCCATCGGCTCCGTTGTGGGAATGAGTGCCATGGTGACGGCTACGTTAATGACGAAAGGTATTCCCATCCTTTTCGCACTACTCGTGAGCCTCGCTCTGGGACTGCTTATCGGTTATCTGAACGGAGAACTGGTCGGGAAGTTCCAGATGCCGCCGTTTATTGCGACGCTGGGAACGATGTTCGTTGCAAGAGGCATAGCGTATCTCATCAATGGAAACCGGAATACGGACAATATTGCAGCGGTGCTTGGAAAAGCGCAGGGCGACTTTTTTCAGAATGCGTTTTACTACGGAAAGATTTTAGGCATTTACAATACGTTTTGGATTGCTTTACTCGTTTTTCTTCTCTTTTCTTTTGTACTCGGAAAGACGAAACTGGGCAGACACATCTATGCGGTCGGATCGAATAAAGAAGCATCCAGACTGTCCGGTGTGGATATTGTTTCCGTGATTAAGAAGACGTATCTGATTTCCGCTTTCTGCTCCGTTCTGGTCGGATTTATTCTTTCCGCCCAGGCGGGGATGGGCAATATGGAAGCCGGAAATATGTATGAAATGTATGGCGTGGCGGCAGGTGTTATTGGCGGTGTATCCCCCTTGGGCGGTTCGGGACTCTTACTCGGAACCTTTCAGGGCGCGTTACTTTGGCAGACTTTGGAGAACGGTCTCAATATGGTAGGCGCACAGGTCGGGATTCAAAGGATTGTCATCGGTGTCATCGTAGTTTTGGCAGTGCTCATGGATGTACTGGTTCGTAACGGGAATTTGTTTTCGAAACGGGCAAAGCATGGAAATGAGAAGGCCTAAGCATAAAAAGAGAGGAGAAAAGCAATGAAAAAGAAACTGATGTTTGCGGTAGTGCTTTTGTCCGCTGCGATGCTTTTCGGTTGCAGTGCAGACAAGAAAGATGGGCAGGAAACAACGGCAGCCGTAAAGACCGAAAGCACGAAAGCGGAAGAAAAGGCAGAGGAGAAGACGGAAGAAGCGAAGGATAGCGCGGGAGACGCGGTAAAGGCGAATAAACCGTATAAGCTTGCTTTAATCACCATGGATTCCATCGACCAGCACTGGGTAACTCTGAACGAGGGTGCACAGGCGGAAGCGAAAGCGGATGGCGTGGAAGTGAAGTTCATGTCTCCGGATACGAAGGACGACTCCAAGCAGATTGAGTGTGTAAACAATGCCGTAGCAGGCGGTGTGGATGGCATCATGATTGCGGCAAACGGTCCGGATGCGATTTCTTCTTCTTTAAAAGAGGCGAAGGAAAAAGGCATTAAGATTGTTTATGTCGATTCTCCTGCAAATGTAGAAGCGGAAGCAAGCTTTGCAACCAATAATAAAGCCGGCGGAAAAACAGCCGGAGAGGAGATGAAGAAGGCTTTAGAGGAACAGGGAATTACGAAGGGCGATATCGGAATCATCAGCACCAATGCTTCAACGCAGTCTACCGTTGATCGGGAGAGCGGTTTCCGTGAAGCCTTTGAAGGAAGCGATTTTAAAGTTCTCGAGACACAGTACTGTGACGGGGATGCGGCGAAGGCACAGACCATTGCAGAGAATTACATTACAAAGGGTGTAGTGGGCATCTTCGGTGGAAATGAAGGTTCCACCGTGGGCATCGGAAACGCCATCAAGGCTTCCGGAGACAATAAGATTGTCGGTGTAGGCTTTGATAAGTCCGATACCATCAAGAGCCTGATTAAGGACGGTTATCTTCTTTGCACTATGGCGCAGAACCCGGATGTCATGGGAAAGAAGGGGGTAGATGCCCTGGTAGAGTGTTTAAACGGAAAAGAGCTGAATGGCGAAGTGGTGGATACCGGTGTTTCCGTTTTGAATAAAGATAATATTCAGTAAAATAATGTTGCAGAATGAACGAGTTTTCGCCCGTATTGCAGGTCTTGTCCGGAAAAAACTGCCCGGCATGGTACAGGCTCTACTCGTTAAGAGAGAAAGCGACTTTGGGCAGATTCCGAAGCCGCTTTTTTTCAAAGAAAGGAAGGAAATCGGAGTATGGTACAGCATTATCTCGGATTGGATATCGGCGGAACAAAGTCTGCTGTCATTCTCGGAAAGCGGATGGGAGGAGGAATCAAAATCATGCGGAAAGTCGTGCTTCCTACCTTTGAAGACGGGAGAAAGCCGATGGAAACGCTTTCCCTCTTATGCAGTCGGGGGAAAGAACTTCTCCGGGAAGAGAATGTAACGATTGCGGCTACCGGCGTGAGCTGTGGAGGCCCGTTAGACGAAGAAAAGGGCTTGATTCTTTCTCCTCCCAATTTGCCCGGATACGATAGAATTCCCATCACGGAGATTCTCAAAGAACGCTTTTCCGTTCCCTCTTTTTTGGAAAATGATGCAAACGCCTGTGCGCTTTGTGAGTGGCGTTTTGGTGCAGGTGCGGGAACGAAGAATATGCTCTTTCTTACTTTCGGTACGGGGATGGGTGCAGGACTGATTCTGAATGGCGCTTTGTATAGAGGAAGTACGGGAATGGCGGGGGAAGTGGGGCATCTTCGTCTCTCAAGAGGCGGCTCCTACGGATATGGCAAAGAAGGTTCTTTTGAGGGATTTTGTTCCGGTTCGGGAATCAGAGAAATGGCAATCCGGATGCATCGGGAACAGCTGGAAAAGGGCAGTCTTTCGGAGGAAGACAAAGCGATACGGGATTTTACCGTGAAAAGTCTTTCGAAATGCGCAGAGGAAGGCTCCGTCTTTGCGCGGGGAATCTTTTCCCGTTCCG
>ERZ773069.2177-NODE-2177-length-10444-cov-8.404466_pt1 | contig 10444 bp, 10 predicted proteins | sample MGYA00580619_ERZ773069 | MGnify/ENA primary metagenome ERZ773069 (study PRJEB29015, sample SAMEA2738007) | human oral metagenome | biome: human oral; feature: human-associated habitat; material: dental | place: China | collected 2108 ...
TCCAACAGGCACTCCTTGAGGAGGACTACGGCTATATCAAGAAACTCGCGATCTCCCAGCAGGAGGCGGGCGCGCAGGTGCTTGACATCAATGTCGGTGCGCAGGGCGTGGATGAAGAGAAGATCATCCCATATGTCGTCAAAGCGGTGCAGAGCGTTGTCGATCTGCCGCTGCAGATCGACTCGGCAAACCCGAAGGTGATCGAGGCGGCTCTGCGCGTGACGAATGGACGCGTCATCATCAACTCGGTCAGCGGCGAGCGTGAGCGCATGGATGCCATCTTCCCACTCGCGAAGCACTATGGGGCGGCAGTCCTCGGACTGGCGATGGACGAGAGCGGACTCCCCGAGACGGCGGCGCAGCGCGTTGCGATTGCCGAGCGCATTGTCGCGGAGGCAGAAAAGTACGGTCTTGACCGCGAGGACATCATCATTGACTGTCTGACGCTTACGGTCTCGGCGCAGCAGACGCAGGCGATGGAGACTCTGCGTGCCGTGCGCGAGGTGCACGAACGACTCGGTCTTCACTGCGCGCTCGGTGTGAGCAATATTTCGTTCGGTCTGCCCGCGCGTGGACATATGACGGAGAATTTCCTCATACAGGCGATGCACGTTGGTTTGGATTTCCCGATCATCAATCCGAATACGAAGGGTGTCATGGATGCCGTCGTGTCCTTTCGCGCCGTGTCGGGGGAGGATGTGGACTGCGCCGCCTACATCGAGCGTTTTGCGCCCGAGCAGGCGGAGATGCGCCGCCGCAAGGAACTCGGCATTACGGGGGATGAGGCGACAGGGGCGGTGCAGACTGCCGCAGCGGAGAGTGCAGACGCTGTCGATCCGCTGATGGATGCCATCATTCGCGGACTCAGTGACGATGCAGAGCGCATCACGCGGAAGCTTCTTACGGAGATGGCTCCGATGGACATCATCCAGGAGAAGGTCATCCCTGCACTTGATATCGTGGGTGACCGCTACGAAAAGGAAATCATCTTCCTCCCACAGCTCATCAATGCGGCAAATGCTGCGACGGCGGGGCTTGAGCTCATCAAGGTGCGCCTCGCCGAAGCGGGCGAGGGGGTGTCGAAGGGGAAGATCATCCTCGCGACTGTTGAGGGCGACATACACGATATCGGCAAGAACATCGTCAAAGTCGTCCTCGAGAATTACGGCTATCAGATCATTGACCTTGGGCGTGACGTGCCTGTCACGCGTGTTGTGGAGGTCGCCATCGAAAAGAAGGTCGGGCTCATCGGCCTTTCGGCATTGATGACGACGACGGTCACGGCGATGAAAAAGACCATCGAAGCCCTGCATGAGGCGGGACATCCGTGCGAGACGGTCGTCGGCGGCGCAGTGTTGACGGAGGACTACGCAAAGGAAATCGGTGCGGATCACTATGCGGGCGATGCGCGCAGCATTGTTGAGATTGCACGCCGCGTACTCGGATAAAGCAGGGAGGCTGAACAGACATGAGCCAGGAGCGCATGGCAATACGGGAACATATGAAAAAAGAGCCACTCGTCTTTGACGGCGGCATGGGCACCTATTATGCTCAAAAGACGCATACACGCGGCAAGGGCGTGGAGCTCGCGAACATCGAGACCCCGTGTGTCGTCGAGGAAATCCATACGGAGTACTTGCGTGCGGGAGCGCAGGCAATCAAGACGAATACCTTTGCGGCAAATCGTATCGTCTACCAAGGGGACACGGCGACCGTTGAACGGATCATTCGTGCAGGATGGGAGCTTGCCGCGCGAACGGCAGAGCCGTTCAATGCGTATGTCTTTGCCGATATCGGTCCCGTCACGGGACTGCCGCCTGCGGATATCATCGAGGAATACCGCTTCCTTTCCGATATCTTTCTCGCGATGGGTGCACGTCACTTTATCTTTGAGACGAACTCCTCGATTGAGGGGCTGGTTGAGACGGCGGCCCATATCAAGCAGGTCTGTCCCGAGGCGTTCGTTCTGACTTCGTTTTCTGCCTTCCCCGGCGGCTATACGCGCGATGGTTTCTTCGTCGAGGAGCTCGTGCGAGAGGCAGCTGCGAGCGGTTACATCGACGCGGTCGGCTTCAACTGTGTCAGCGGCGTTCAGTCCATGAAGGAGCTCGTACATCTTCTCGGCACCTGTCCGCTGCCGCTCTCTCTGATGCCGAATGCGGGGCATCCGATCGTCATTGATGGGCGTACCTTCTATGAGAGTGCACCGAATTATTTCGGTGACGGGCTTGCGGCACTGGTGCGTGAGGGGGTCTCTATCGTTGGCGGCTGTTGCGGTACCACGCCGGAGCATATCTGCGCACTGTGTCTTGCACTTGCAGACAGCGGACGTGTATCGACGGAGCACATGGGGCAGGCGGAACACACATCGCTTGAACCGTCGCACAGCGCGTTCTTCGAGACGTTGAAAACGGGAGGAACACCCATTGCCGTCGAGCTCGACCCGCCCGAGGTCGGCAATGCGGACAAATTTATGTCGGGCGCACGGGAGCTCATGGAGGCGGGGGTTCACGCAATCACGATTGCGGACAACCCCATCGCGCGTGCTCGCATGGATGCAGGAATGCTCGCGGGGCGCGTGCAGCGCAGCCTTGGACTTGAGCCGATCCCGCACATGACCTGCCGCGACCGCAATCTCAATGCAATCAAGTCCACTCTCCTCGGTCTGAGTGCCGAGGGGATTCACAACATGATTGCGATTACGGGTGACCCCGTCCCCACGGCGGAGCGCGACGAGGTGAAGAGCGTCTATCAGTTCAACTCGCGCAAGCTGACGTCATTTATCAAAAGCCTCGGTGAGCGCGGTGATGTCGTACCGTTCCATGTGTTCGGTGCACTTAACGTGAATGCAAAGCATTTCCCGTCACAGCTCGGACTCGCCAAAAAGAAGCTGGAAGCGGGCATGACGGGATTCTTTACCCAGCCTGTTCTCAGTGAACGGGCAAAGGAGAATCTGCGGACGGCACGCGACACGCTGCCGGGGGCATTCATTCTCGGCGGCATCATGCCCGTTGTCAGCGAGCGCAATGCCCGCTTTATGGAAAGCGAGATCACGGGCATCCATGTCGAGGAACGCATCATCAATGCCTATCATGGACTCAGCCGTGAGGAGGCGGAGGAACTAGCCGTGCAGCTCTCACTTGAGATTGCAAAGGACATCACGCCATATATTGACGGTTACTATATCATCACGCCGTTTGCGCGGACGGCACTCGTTGCACGGATCGTCAAGGGGCTTAAAGGAACAATATAAAAACGGGACTGTTGCATGAAGTTTTCTAGCTTCGTGCAACAGTCCCGTCTTAGTGTACGATATGTCCTATTGTCATTGGCAGTGTGTGCGATGCCCCTGCCATTGTGCGCAGGTCGGCGGCGGATTTTTCCGCCCAGATCGCAGCGACTCTCTTTTGGAATGCGCGTACCGAGAGCAGCGAAGCAATCTGATCGCGCACATTTTTTTGGATGATCTCCGCAAATTCCTCGGGCACAGATGCCGTTCTCTGTGCGAGGAGTATCTTCAGGTTTGTGTCAATCAGATAGAGATGAATGGTCGGATCGGCAAGGCTCTGTTCGTTCGGCAATAATTCTTCTTTTACGAGGGAGAGGGAGAGCGGTGCGTCGCCCCAGCCGTCCTTGAAGATGCCGTCGATGCGATAGAGGAGGAAGAGAACGCCGTCCACTTCCGTTACGGCAAGCTCGATCTCACCCGTGCGGAACGCCTCGACAGCGATGGCATCCGTGCGCGAGAGCTGGAGCAGGAACATCATGCCGTTTTTGTCGACCTGAAACATACCGCCGTCTGTCTGTGCGAGGATCGGCAGGGGGAATGGCTCACCGACGGCAAAATTAACTGATGTGCTCATGCACGCCTCCTCACAGCATCCTGAGTCCCTGTACACCGCGAATACCAAGTCCCGGTGCAGTGGATGCAGTAATGTTTTTCTCGTCAAATACGGCACCGCCCTCAATCGGATCCTCGCTGCAAAGGACGGGACCGTCGAGATCGATGCGTGTCACAATCTTCTTTGCGCAGGCAAGTGCCACAGCGGCGTTGACGGAGATCTTTGCCTCGAGCATACAGCCGAGCATACACTCCATGCCGTAGATTTCCGCCGCCGCGATGATTTTCTGTGCGGGATAGAGCCCGCCGCATTTCATGAGTTTGATGTTCACCATGTCGGCGGCGTGCAGCTGCATGATACGCAGGGCATCGGCAGGGGAAAATACAGCCTCGTCCGCAAGCACGGGGATATCGCTCTCACGCGTGACGTAGGCAAGGCCGTCAATGTCCGCTGCAGCGACAGGCTGCTCGACGAGCTCGATGTCAAGTCCCTTTTCTGCCATCTGTGCGAGAATCCGTACGGCCTCGCGCGGCTTCCACGCCTGATTTGCGTCGATGCGGATGCGTACGTCCTTCCCTACTGCCTCACGCACGGCAGACAGGCGCGCCACATCGAGCGAGGGATCGACACCGACTTTGATCTTGAGGGTATCGTAGCCGCGTGCAATCGCATCGCGTGCATCGCGTGCCATCTCGTCGGGGGCATTTACGCTGATTGTAATATCCGTGACGATGCCGTCCTTTGCGCCGCCGAGGAGCTTGTGCACGGGGATGTTCCACAGCTGTCCGTAGAGATCGTAGAGTGCCATGTCGACGGCTGCCTTTGCCGAGGAGTTGTGGATGAGCGCGGTTTGTACGGACTGGATCAGATCCTCGAACTCGTTTACATCGCGGCCAATGAGCAGGGGAGCAAGATGCGTACGGATCGCGTCAATGATGCCGCCCGTCGTATCGCCCGTGACAACGCCCGTTGGTGGTGCTTCGCCATAGCCCGTTGCACCCGTATCTGTGCGGATGAGCACGATGACGTCCTCTACGTTGTCCACGCGCCGCCGCGCTGTTTTGAACGGGACACGCAGGGGGACGGAGAGCATTCCAAGCTCGATCTTTGTGATTTTCATGGGAATCCTCCTTCTGTATACAGAATTCTTTCATATATGAGAGTAATTTGGGAAAGAAGTCCATTGTGTTCATTTATTGCTTTATTATATAATCATTATCGTGATTCTTCAAGGAATTATATTATATCAAGGAAGCACTGATAAATTCAGCACCGCCATCTTAGCGCATCTTTTTTGCCCGCACTTTGTCGGCAAATCCTCCACAGAGCCCCACTCTGCGTCCGGTTTGCCTCCTCGTTCGGACGAAAAAATCTGCGCCAATCTGACGAACTTCATTTTATCAGTGATTCCTATAAAGAATTTTCCCGTCATCTGCATGTGTTGGCGCAGGCTCCGCTGCAGGATTTGGAGAATGAGTTCATCATCAGCGGCATCATCGACAAGTTTTTCATTCAGTTTGAACTTGGCTGGAAGGTGCTGAAAGAGCTTCTGCGTTACGAGGGAAAGGCGACTGCCGCTTCGGGGTCGCCAAGGGAGATCATCAAGGCGGCATACCGCTGCTTTGATTTTCTTGAGGAAGACGTGTGGCTCGACATGCTGCGCACGCGCAATGATTTGACGCATATCTATGACAGCGCGCGTGCAAGGGCTTTGGTGACGGAGATTTTGACCCGCTTCATTCCGGCATTCGAGACGATGGATGAGGCTGTGCGAGAAGCGTATCCTTTAGAGTTGAGCAGGTGATTGATATGAGCAAAGTGTCGCTTGAACTTGTGCCGCGCGATGAAGCGGCGCTGCGTGAAGAACTCGCGCAGACGAAAAAATATGAGGGAAAGATCGATCTCATCAACGTCCCCGACCTCCTGCGGCTTCCCGTGCGCAGTTGGGAGGGCGCGGCGATTGCGGGCGAGACTTTCCCCGCTGTGCCGCACATCCGCGCCATGGACATCGACATCACGAAGCCGCTGCCCATGGCGGACTACCTGCGCGAACATGCGATTCGAGAAGTCCTCGTCATCGAGGGAGATGCGCCGCAGAACATGGCGCACACCGTCTATCCGACGGAGAGCATCGACGTCATACGGAAGTTCCGCGAGGAAATGCCCGAGATTCGAGTCTTTGCGGGCATCGACCAGTATCGCGGCAGCATGAGGCAGGAAGATTACCGCATCCGCCGCAAGCTGCAGGCGGGCGCTGTCGGCTTCTTCACACAGCCGTTTTTCGATCGCCGCTTCCTCGCGATGTATGCGGACATGCTCGAAGGCATCGAGGTTTACTGGGGGCTCTCGCCCGTGACCTCGCAGCGCTCTGAGAGCTATTGGGAGACGAAGAATCAGGTCGTGTTCCCGAAGGACTTCGAACCGACGCTTGCATGGAGCATCGCGTTCGCGCGTGATGTTTTGGCAGAAGCGCGGGCAAAGGGCGAACACGTCTACCTCATGCCGATTCGCACGGGGATTGACGAGTATTTGGGCGGCATATTTGCCGAAGGATAAAGGGCGTGTCAGAAATCTGATTCTTTGTTTTTAATGCAGAGGAGGGGCATTGGAATGTACAGAATCTTAAAGAAGCAAGAGTTGTCACCGGGCATCCTTGAGTACGATATCGAGGCGCCCCGCGTGGCGAAGAAGGCTCTGCCGGGGCAGTTCATCGTCCTGCGCGTCAATGAGGAGGGCGAGCGTGTACCGCTGACGATCGCCGACTTTGATCGCGAAAAGGGAATCGTCACGATCCTCTTCCAGGTCGTCGGCGCATCGACTGAGCTTCTCGCCTCTCTCCAGGAGGGCGATTCTATTCTTGACTTCGTCGGCCCTCTGGGGCAGCCGTCGGAGCTTTCCGATCACATGGGAACCGTCGTTTTCGTCGGCGGCGGCATCGGCGTCGCGCCCGTCTATCCGATCGCACGCGCGGCGCATGAGCTTGGCAACAAGGTCATCTCGATTCTCGGTGCGAAGACGAAGGACATCCTCATCTTTGAAGAGCGCATGAGGGCGATTTCCGACGAGGTTCTGATCACGACGGACGACGGCTCCTACGGCATCAAGGGGTTCGTCACGAACGCCATCGAAGAACTTATAAAGCGCGGCGAGAAGATCGACCAGGTCACGGCGATCGGCCCGGGCGTCATGATGAAGAGCGTCGCCGAAGCCACGCGCCCCTACGGCATCAAGACCATCGTGAGCCTCAATCCCATCATGGTTGACGGTACGGGCATGTGCGGCGGCTGTCGCGTGCAGGTGGGCGAGGAGACGAAGTTCGCCTGCGTCGACGGCCCTGAGTTCGACGGTCATCTCGTCGATTTCCAGGGATTGATGGCGCGCGGCAGGATGTACCGCACGCAGGAAGCGAAGGAGAAGGATCACATCTGCAACATCGGCTTGGGGAGGAATTGACATGGCGTTGGTGCTGGAAAAACATAAGATGCCTGAGCAAGACCCGAAGGTTCGCGCCCACAACTTTGAAGAAGTGGCGTTGGGCTACGATGAGGAAACGGCGATCGCCGAGGCTGAGCGCTGTCTCAACTGCAAGGTGCCGCAGTGCCGCAAGGGCTGTCCTGTGTCCGTGCGCATCCCCGAGTTCATCCAGAAGATCAAGGCGCACGATTTTGCGGCGGCGATCGACATCATCAAGGGCGACAATGCGCTGCCCGCCGTCTGCGGCCGCGTCTGTCCGCAGGAGAACCAGTGCGAGAAGCTCTGCATCCTCGGCAAGCGCGGCGAGCCTGTCGGCATCGGCAGACTTGAGCGCTTCGCGGCGGATTGGCAGCTCGCGCAGGAAGAAGAGGTCAAGCCCGTCGAGTTCGCCCCGGACGCGCAGAAGGTCGCGATCATCGGCGCTGGTCCTGCGGGACTTTCGTGCGCCGGCGATCTCGCGAAAAAGGGCTACCGCGTGACGATCTTTGAGGCGCTGCATGTCGCGGGCGGCGTGCTCTCCTACGGCATTCCCGAGTTCCGCCTGCCGAAGGACGGTGTCGTGCAGAAGGAAGTCGAAAACCTCAGGAAGCTCGGCGTGACGATCGAGCTGAATTCCGTCGTCGGCAGGCTCTATACGATCGACGAACTCATGGAAGAAGAGGGATTCGACGCCGTCTTCGTCGGCACGGGCGCGGGCTTGCCGCATTTCATGAACATTCCCGGCGAAAATCTCAACGGCGTCTATTCCGCCAATGAATTCCTGACGCGCTGCAACCTCATGAAGGCATACCGCTTCCCCGATTTTGCGACGCCGATTCACGTCGGCAGGGGCGTTGCCGTCGTCGGCGGCGGCAACGTCGCCATGGACGCGGCGCGCACGGCTCTGCGGCTCGGCGCGGAGAAAGTCTACATCGTCTACCGCCGCAGCGAGGAAGAACTGCCCGCAAGGCGCGAGGAAGTGCACCATGCGAAGGAAGAGGGCATCGACTTCCGCTTGCTGAACAATCCCGTCGAAATCTTGGGTAACGAAGACGGCTGGGTCAAGGCGATCCGCTGCATCAAGATGGAACTTGGCGAGCCGGACGATTCGGGACGCCGTCGTCCCGTGCCCATCGAAGGCTCGGAGTTCGAGCTTCCCGTCGATACGGTCATCATGTCCATCGGCACGGGGCCGAATCCCATCGTCGCGACGACGACGCCCGGCATGGATACGACGAAGCGCGGCAACATCGTCGCCGACGAGGAGACGGGCGCTACGACGAAGGAAGGCGTGTTCGCGGGCGGCGACATCGTGACGGGCGCGGCGACCGTCATCCTGGCGATGGGCGCGGGCAAGAAGGCGGCCGCCGCCATCGACGAGTATCTGCAGAAGAAAAAGAACGCCTGAGCTTCGAAGAAGACCGAAGCGGCAGGCGTGTTCGAGGGACGCGGGAAGGGAGCGTCCCTCGGCGTGTGTACGGCGCGGCAGTGCCGCAGAAAGTGTTTTGCGAGGTGATCGCCATGATGAACTATATCGCGATTGATTTTGAAACGGCGACGGGCAGCATGAACTCCGCCTGCAGCGTGGCTACCGTAGAGGTGCGGGACGGACAGCTAAAGGAAGGGTGGACGACGCTCATTCAGCCGCCCGGACTTCGCTTCGACAGCTTCAACATCGGCATCCACGGCATAAGCCCTAAGGATGTGGCAGATGCGCCGACTTTCGCCGAGGTCTGGGAAGAGCTGAAGGAGCGCCTTGCCGGCAAGATCGTCGTCGCGCACAATGCGTCCTTCGACATGGGCGTGCTCAAGGCGTCGCTCCTTGCCAATCGCCTGCAGGCGCCGGATTTTCGCACATGCTGCACCGTGCGCATCGCACGCAAGGTCTGGCCTGCTCTTGACGATCACAAGCTCAACACCGTAGGCGCACACCTCAATATCAACTTCCGCCACCACCGCGCCCTGGACGATGCCAGAACGTGCGCCGCCATCCCGCTTTTTGCAGGCATGGAAACGGGCACCGACGACATAGAAGAGCTTGCGCAGAAAATCGGCGTAAGGATCGGGCATTTCGGCGTGTGAGATAAGGAATAAAAGAGGCAGCAACCGACCCTTTGTGAGTCGGTGCTGCCTCTTTTGATATGTGTTTGAAGTTTTTTCTTTGGTTTCAATAGTGCCCTTTGCAGGCTTTTACGATGATATTATCGCCTTCGACGGTGTATACGAGACGATTTTGTTCGTCGATGCGTCTGCTGAAATCGCCGCCGAGGTGCTTCAGCACTTCAGGCTTGCCAAGTCCGTTCAAGACGCCGTCGCGGTCGATGCTCTGCAGAAGTTGATTGATTTTTTTCAGCGTACGCTTGTCTTGCGTTTGCCAATAGAGATATTGTGCAAATGCGGGTTCTGTAAAGGTGATATTACTCATGTTCCATGGCCTTAAGCTCAGCAAACGTCTTCGTGATCGTGCGGCCTTCGCGAAGCGCTTGGTTGCTTTCTTCAAGCATCTTGAGATAGGCGGTTCTTTCTCGCTGGTGAAGTTCGGCAATCAATTTGTTGATGCAGCTGTCAATCGTGATCTTGTTCGATCGTGCATAATCTTCCAGTATGCGGGCATTGGCATCATCAATCTGTATGGCAAGCGTGGTCATGGAAATCAAGCTCCTTTCCAGAGAATCTTTCGTTTTCTTGAGTATATCATTCTCCATTTCCTTGCGTCAAGCCGAGCGAGAAGCGCGATTCTTCCATGCTCCCTGCCTGAAATAAGGCGACGATCTGCGCCTTCTGCTTGACTTCATGGACGTTCACGGCGAACTACACGCACAAACGTCCACTTTGTGGACATTGTGTGTCGCCCTTACCAGAAACCTAGCCAATCGGTCTGCACCCTTTGGGTTTGACTTCTTGGGGTTTCGTGGTAAACTACACGCACAAACGTCCACTTTGTGGACATAGTGCGCCGCCCTTACCAGAAACCTAGCCAATCAGCCTGCACCCTTTGGGTTTGACTTCTTGGGGTTTCGTGGTAAACTACACGCACAAACGTCCACTTTGTGGACATAGTGCGCCGCCCTTACCAGAAACCTAGCCAATCAGCCTGCACCCTTTGGGTTTGACTTCTTGGGGTTTCGTGGTAAACTACACGCACAAAC
>ERZ773069.2180-NODE-2180-length-10436-cov-29.945766_pt1 | contig 10436 bp, 12 predicted proteins | sample MGYA00580619_ERZ773069 | MGnify/ENA primary metagenome ERZ773069 (study PRJEB29015, sample SAMEA2738007) | human oral metagenome | biome: human oral; feature: human-associated habitat; material: dental | place: China | collected 2108 ...
ATCAGCTACAAGAAAAGTATCCATACGAGATTTCCGGTGGTCAGAAGCAGCGGGTTGCAGTGGCGCGTGCTATCATCACTGAGCCAGAGATTTTGCTGGCGGATGAGCCAACAGGAGCACTGGATTCCAAGTCATCGGCTGCACTATTAGATGTTTTTGACGATATTAACGATCGGGGTCAGACTATTCTGATGGTAACCCACTCGACATCAGCAGCTAGCCGGGCCAAGCGGGTACTCTTTATCAAGGACGGCATCCTTTACAATCAGATTTTCCGGGGCGATAAGACCGAACGTCAGATGTTCCAGGAGATTTCTGATACTTTGACTGTCATGGCAAGTGAGGTGGATGCTCATGATTAGATTAACCGGTAAGCTTGCGCTTTCCAATCTTGTGAAAAATCGCAAGCTCTATTATCCCTTTGCCCTCGCGACCTGTCTGGCAGTAGCTATTTCCTACATCTTTTTCTCTTTGACCTTTAATCCCCATTTGGCAGAAATGGCTGGAGCGAGTGCCGTTTCCATGGTCTTGGCTCTAGGATTAATTATTGTTAGTATTACCACATCTATTATTGTTTTTTATGCCAATAGTTTTGTCATTAAAAATCGGTCCAAAGAATTAGGGCTCTATAGTATGCTGGGGCTGAATAGATTTCATCTCTTTATCATGATGATCATAGAGTTGATAGTCTTTGGGCTGGTGACACTCATAATTGGTCTGGGGCTAGGTCTCTTGTTTGACCAGTTGATTTACGCTTTATTGCTGAAAATCATGGATCTGAAGGTTGTTTTGACTTCAACTTTTCAACCTCTAGTACTATTCCTAGTCACTTTCTTCTATGGCTTTGTATTTTTCTTCTTGATGATTAAAAATGGCTTGTATTTGAGAAAATTAGATGCACTCCAGCTTGTCAAGGAAAAAAATAGTGGTGAAAAGAAAAGTCGTTTCCTAGGACTGCAAACCATTTTAGGTTTAGCATCTCTTATTTATGGTTATTACTTAGCATCAGGAGTAACCAATCCAATAGCAGCAATCCTTGTGTTCTTTGTTGCAGTTCTCTTTGTCATTTTAGGAACGTATCTTCTCTTCAATGCTGGAATCACGAAATTTTTACATTTCTTACAAAAGAGAAAAAACTATTATTATCAGCCCAATAATATGATTTCGGTGTCCAACTTGATCTTCCGAATGAAAAAAAATGCTGTTGGTCTGGCAACAATTACAATCTTGTCAACCATGGTTCTGGTGACCTTGTCTGGCGGTGCTAATATCTATGCTGGTGGAGAATATATGCAAAATGCCATGTTCCCTCATGATATCAGCCTACAAGGAAAGGGTGTGAATGGTCAGCAAATAGATCAAGTCTTGACAGAGTTTGCTCAAGAGCAGAACTTATCAGTGACTAAAAAAGCTGTCTATCAGTCCTATACTATGGGAGTCAAAAGTCTAAATGACAATCAGCTGGACTTATACCCAAGTACTCAGAAGGCAGTAGCACCTAATATCTATATCTTGGCTATCTCTGAAGCAGATTATCAGGATATGACTGGAAAAGCCCTTAATCTTGAAGAAAATGAAGTGGCAATATTCCAACAAGGTTTGAAACTGAAAGATCAAGAAACGTTGACAATCGCTGACCAAACTTTGAAAATCAAGAAAGTGTTAAAAGAAGACTTTATTTATGGTCATTTACCAGATCAGATGAATATGATTGTTCCCGGGAAAATCTATATGGTGGTGAAAGATCCAAGTAAGATCTTCGCTGGCTTGATGGAAAAATATGCTGTCAACAGTAACTATTACGGTGGTCTGAATCTGGATCTGCCAAAAGACCAGCAAAGTAAATTGAGAGATGCCTATCAAGAAAAGCTCAGTGCCTATAATACAACCCTGCCTGAAAATCATGCAGTCTATGGATCAATATCGACTTCTGATAAGCAAGAAATCAAGGGGATGCTGGGAGGTATGTTCTTTATCGGAATCTTCTTATCCGTTGTCTTTATGCTTGGAACTGTACTCATCATCTATTACAAGCAGATATCTGAAGGTTACGAAGATCGGGATCGCTTTGTGATCCTGCAAAAGGTCGGTTTAGATGAAAAACAAATCAAGCAAACCATTCGTAGACAGATCTTGATAGTTTTCTTCCTACCTTTGGCCTTTGCCTTTATCCATCTGGCCTTTGCCTACCATATGCTAAGCCTCATCTTATCAGCTCTTGGAGTACTCAATGCAAGCTTAATGTTAGCAGTAACCTTGGGAGTCTGTGCAATCTTCTTTATCAGCTATATTATTGTCTTTGCGATTACATCACGTAGCTATCGCAAAATCATTTCAATGTAAGAAGTTGGGAATTTCCCAACTTCTATTTTTATGGTTAGGAGCAAAGTCAAAAGTGATGTTACTATTTCTAAATCCAAGAACTTGTGATATAATGAACCGTCTATATTTTTGAGGAGATGATGATGGATATTTTTCGTAAAAAAGATGTCAGCAAGTCAAGGACTGGCATGAAAAGACATCTAAAGATTCACGATTTGATTTTATTAGGAATTGGAGCCATGGTGGGAACAGGGATTTTCACCATCACAGGTATTGGAGCAGCCAATTATGCTGGTCCGTCCTTGATTATTTCGATTATCATTTCAGCGCTTTGTGTGAGCATGTCAGCTCTTTTTTACGCTGAGTTTGCTTCCCGTATTCCAGCAAATGGAGGAGCATATAGTTATATTTATGCTGTTTTTGGTGAATTTCCGGCTTGGTTGGCTGGTTGGCTGACCATCATGGAGTTTATGACTGCTATCTCAGGTGTTGCTTCTGGCTGGGGATCCTATTTAAAGGGGCTATTGAGTGGCTTTGGCATCCAGCTCCCTACGGCCTTAAATGGCACCTTTAATCCTAAAGAGGGGACTTATGTAGATCTCTTGCCTATCTTGGTTTTACTTTTTGTCACTGCAGTTGTCTTATTAAATTCTAAAGCAGCTCTGCGCTTTAACTCAGCCTTGGTAGTCCTGAAATTTTCAGCTTTAGCACTTTTCGTTATTGCAGGTCTTTTCTTTATCAAGCCAGAAAATTGGTCTAACTTTGCTCCTTTTGGTTTTGGTGAGATTTATGGCGGGAAGGTCGGTATTATGGCTGGGGCTTCGCTCATGTTCTTTGCCTTTCTAGGCTTTGAGTCCATTTCTATGGCGGTCGACGAAATCAAGGAACCTCAAAAGAATGTTCCGCGTGGGATTGTCCTGTCTTTGACCATTGTGACCGTTCTTTATATTTTGGTGACCTTGGTCCTGACTGGGATTGTTCACTATACTAAGCTTAATGTTTCAGATGCGGTAGCATTTGCTCTTCGCAGTGTTGGCCTTGGCTGGGCGGCAAATTACGTTTCAGTTGTGGCGATTCTGACCTTGATTACCGTTTGCATTTCCATGACCTTTGCCCTGTCTCGAATGATCTACAGTATTGCGCGTGATGGTCTCTTACCTCGTTCATTTAGACAATTGACCGAGACAAGTCGGGTACCAAAGAATGCAACGATTTTGGTGGGGCTTGCGTCAGCTGTTTGTGCGGGTATCTTCCCCTTGGCTAGTATCGCATCTTTCCTCAATATCTGTACCTTGGCCTATCTAATTTTATTGGCTCTTGCTATTTTGAAATTACGAAAAGATAAAGGTATGCCCCAACCAGGTGAGTTCAAAACTCCTTTGGTTCCGGTCTTGCCATTTTTATCTATTATCATCTGCCTGTCCTTTATGACCCAGTATACTAAGGAAACCTGGCAAGCTTTCGGCATTGCTTTACTGGTGGGGAGTCTGATTTATTTTGGATATGGCTACAAGCATTCTGAGATTTATGCAGATCATTAATTTTTATCGCAGAAATATTAGACAGAGCTGTTTGTAGCTCTGTCTTTTTTAACAGAAAAATCAGATTGATATGAAAAAGCATAAGCTTTCCAAAAAGAACCTTTTAACTAAAGAAGGTCGAAAGGAAAGTGAATGGTCGACTGAAAGCAGCAGGAAAGGCTTCTTTTCTGATATAATAAAATGTAAAACGAGGTGACAAATGATTCGTAAAGTAAAACTAAGTGACGCCGCAGCCATTCAGCGAATTAATGCTGAGAGTCTAGGATATGATTTTGATAGGAAAGCGACGGAAGCGCAACTAAAGAGGTTGCTAGAGAATGACCAGCATTTGATTTTGGTAGCTGAAGAAGATGGACAGGTCATAGGTTACGCTCATGCGGCTAGCTACGACTGTCTCTATTTCCCGTCCTTGCTCAATCTCTTGGCTTTGGCCGTCGCTCAGGATTTTCAAGGGCAGGGACATGGCAGAGCGCTAGTGCAAGCATTGCGTGACGAGGCAAAAGCGGCAGGTTACACAGGAATTCGGATTAATTCAGGCATTTCCCGCACATCAGCCCATGATTTTTATCGTAGCCTTGGCTGTAGCGAAAAAGCAGACCAGAAACGATTTTATTGGGAGTTTTAGAGAAAAGAGGAGTAGATAATGATTGAACCACTATCTCAGCAGCATGCTTTAGAAATTGCTAATGACTGGCATTACGAGGCGCCCTATGATTTTTATGATATGAAAAATGATTTGGAAGATTATGAAGAAATAGTCTCCCCAGAAGCGCGTGGAGACCGTTATTATCAAGTTCTTAGAGAAGGAGAACTCTATGGATTTTTCTGCTTGGAGCAGAAAGGAGAGCGAAATTTGGAGCTTGGTTTGGGCATGAAGCCGGAGCATTGCGGAAAAGGTCAGGGCGCTACATTTCTGCAGGAAATTTTGGACTTTATCATAGAAAATTTTGCGCCCCAAGTCATAAGTCTATCCGTGGCCGACTTCAATCACCGGGCCCAGCAGCTTTATCTCAACATGGGCTTTGAAGTGGTGAGGTGCATTCCTCAGGAAAGCAATGGCGATATTCATCTCTTTTTGCAGATGGAGAAGAGTATCTAATTTTAGATTAAATTGCAGAGGCAAGACAAGATGAAATTGAACTTTCTGATTATAAAGATGTTTTAAACCGTGGTGATTAAATATGAGAAAAATAATTTTTATTGGACAGAGCGGTGATAAGGCAGTCTACTATAATACACGAACGAGAGAGGCCTTAGTGGCGAGTAAAAGTGCCCTCTTAAATACAGAAGGCGCAAGGAAGTCCAATAGGGCCATTATTCCTTTGATGTTTGCTTTTGTTTTTTTGGGTATTGTTGGAGGATTAGTAGCTATACCTGCATTTTCAGGTTTTCGATACAACAGCTGGATGTTTCCGCCTTATATCGTTGCCCAGTTCTTTGTCTGTTTTGGCTTTATATGGATGATGGAAGAGGCCTTGTATAAAGAGGTGAAACAGGTTCAAGGGGCAAGTTCTCGACAGTTCGCGAAAGCTGTTGATTCAAATCTGTTCTGGGACAATTTCAGCGATAAAAAAGCGACGTTTGGGAAAATGTTGGCTTTTATGATTGTTATGCTATTAGTTTTTATGACTACTATAGTAATATTTGCTGCTACTATCCCAAGTATTATTGACTCATTCAATAAGCAAGAGACATTTGATATACAAATCTTTTTCTCGCTTTTAGCAGGCCTCTTTCCAGCTGTTTCTTATTTGCTATTATTCCAAAACAACCCTATCCGCTGGTTCTTAGCTGTGCGGAAGTATGAGCAGGGGAAAGTGATATTTAAGGAAGAAAAGTGATAGGAGGATAGGATGAAAGATAGATACTTATTTTTCTGCTTCTTCCGGACCTAATGGTATTAGGAGATACAATGCAATGATTTGATCACAGAAGGAGCAAACTAATATGAAAAAAATTATCCTAAGTCTCTTCGCCCTTCTTATAGCAGGTCTCAGTATCTTTGGTTTTCTAAGATATCGGGACTATGACTCTCTAAAAAACCCAATTGATGAAATCTATTATGCGAGTGTTCATTATAAAAATATTCTGGGCTTGCCAGATATGAGTAAGATCATAAGAAGTAATACGGCATATGTAGGTGAGCCGGCCTGGATATACTATCGTCGTGCCAAACCTAGGTTGGCAGATGATGAAGATTTGCAGCTATATATCAATTCCGATGGTCTGCTTGCTGTTCTGTATAGTAAAAAGTTATCAGGAGATACTTATCTCAATATTGACTATGTATATGAGGACAGTTTCGTTAAACAAAATGTTTCCATTGCTTTCTCCAAAGTTTCGGATTTTACTGTTCAAGAGTTAATTGACCAAGCGAAAAAAATGGGATATGTTGAAACTGCTAGTGAAATATATCGCTTTAATGGAATGGAAGAACCTCCTCGTAAGAGTCTAGTGTCAAAAGAGGAAATATTGGATTATCTGAAGAATTACGATATTGATCAGGCTTGGTTGGCTGAAAAATCTGACCAAATTCTCTACACCTATTTTCTAGATATCTGGTTTAAAGAGGGAAGTCAGCGTTATTCCAAAGAAAATATGGGGAATTTGAAAGTGAAATACTCGGATACCATAGGGAAAGAGTAAGTATGCTATATAGAATTTAATAAGTTTCTTTCGCTAAAAAAGTTATACGACTTTTCGATGCAAAGTTGAATCATCATAAGATAGTGTAGCTCTTAGAGGATATCAATACGAAATTGGAAAAGATCGACTATCGCTATATTTCCGTTAGAATCGGTATGGTATTTTTCCTTTGTCTGAATTAGCTTATAATCAAAATGATTTACTGATTGACAGAGTGGTAATTTTTGGGGGAACTCGAATGCGTAAGAAATCTTGATCTGATAGTTTTCTCTCTCAAGACTGGTATAATATCTGTAGAGATATTGAAACACTTTCTACTCCCTATTTAGCTAATGTAATTGGGAATTTCTTATCAACATCTATGATGAGATCAGACATGATAAAATTGAACTTTCGGATTATAGTGATTGATAGAAACCATGGCGATTGAATATAGGGAAAATGATTTGTTAAGCAGGAGGGGGACACTAGATGACAAAAAATCTGAATAAGATATGTAAATTTATTATTTGTTTAATATCTATATTGTTTATTTCAGCTTGTTCTTCAAAAGAGAAAAATGAGAAATCAAGTAATATAAAGGAATCTTATCAATATACAATTTATAATGCTAATGCAGATATTCAAAATTTTGAATTTATCCATAATAAAAACGGCATCGTTGTTGAATGGAAATTTGATGAAAAAGAACGTAAAGAATCAATTGCGTCTCCGGATTCATCAGATTGGGTTAGGGTAAATTCAAATTATTTGGTTAGGCACAGGGAGCGAGTGAGAGGGGGTGTTCCGTCTATAAAAATGAAGTCAGATGAATACGCCTATCTAGATATCTTTGATTTAACCAATAAAAAAGCTACTAAAAAAGAAGTTGACGTTTGGAAATTGATGGTCAACTATTTAAAAAATGACAATATTGAGCTACATGGGACTTTACCAACCCTTAGAAGAATAGGTAGCAACGACTATGTTGTACTTTCAATAACTGAACAGAAAAAATATCGTTATTTTTTACTAAATCTAAAAACTCTTAAAATAGATGCAGAAAAAACAGAGCAAGAGTTGAATGAGAAAAATAAAATAGATCTCATGTTAGATACGAAAGAGGCTCTTAGAGCAGGTGTGGAACCTTTTGATAATGGATTTTGGAAATCAGAAGATTATAAGGGGGATATCAATTTAAGAAATTCTAACTCATCAGCCTTCAAGCTATTTTCTAAAAAGAACAGCTTTGCTTATAAGGTAATTCAATCAGAGAATGGGGCCATTACAAATGGTAAGGAGCTCATTGAACTCGAAACGGAATTTTTGAAAACAGGAGTATCTGTTTATGATGGATTATACTTGCCGGGTAAGTGGAGCACTGAAGGGCAGGACACAAAAATCATGAGTTACGAAGATATTCAGAAATATTATAATGGCAAGTTTGAGGCAGAGTAATGAATATAATTTTGAGCAACATTTCATATCTCAACCAGAGAACCAGATTGCGCAAGACTCATCATCGTCTAATATAATTACTAATGTTAAGTAGTAAATTTGTAAGTAAATATCAATAAAACAAAGGAGAAAACCATGACATTTGAAGAAATTTTACCAGGTCTTAAGGCTAAGAAAAAATATGTGCGTACAGGCTGGGGCGGAGCAGAAAACTACGTCCAGCTCTTTGACACGATTGAGCAAAATGGGGTGGCTCTTGAAGTGACACCTTATTTCCTCATCAATGTTTCAGGTGAGGGGGAGGGTTTCTCCATGTGGAGTCCGACTCCTTGTGATGTCCTTGCGACAGATTGGGTGGAAGTAGATGACTAAGACAGTACTAGTGACGGGGGCTAGCTCTGGTATTGGTAGAGCTCAAGCCCAGAGCTTTTTGGAAAATGGTTACCGAGTTTACGGGGTGGACAAGGATGAAAATCCTGGCTTTCTAAATGAGCTTCGTTTTGTCAAGTTGGATTTGACAGGTGATTTGACACCACTCTTTACCAGCTTGCCTGAGGTAGACATTCTCTGCAATACAGCAGGAATCTTGGACGATTATCGTCCCCTACACGAGACCAGCGATGAGGACTGGGATCAGATTTTTGCGCTTAATCTGACCGCTACCATGAAAATCACCCGCTTTTACCTGCAGAAAATGCTGGAGAAAAAGTCTGGTATCATCATTAATATGTGCTCGATTGCTAGCTTTTTGGCTGGCGGAGGCGGTGCTGCCTATACGGCCTCTAAGCATGCTCTGGCAGGCCTGACCAAGCAGATAGCCTTAGACTATGCGGATAAAAATATCCAAGTCTTTGGCTTGGCACCAGGCGCTGTTAAGACAGCCATGACTGCCGCAGATTTTGAACCAGGCGGACTAGCTGACTGGGTTGCTGATGAAACGCCGATCAAGCGCTGGCTGGATCCTCAGGAAGTAGCTGACGTCAGCCTCTTTCTAGCCAGTGGCAAGGCAGCTGCTATGCAGGGCGAGATTATCAAAATTGACGGTGGCTGGAGTTTGAAGTAAGTGAATGAAGAATGCGAACAATGAAAAAGCTAAGAATCTTTTCCAATCCTGGACAAAAAATATGGTACTTTACGGTTTGGATGCTGGTCTAGGTCAGTTCTTTATGAACGCGCCTGAGACATCCTGCCTTTACCAACTAGGAAATTTCCTCTTTCCGGCTGGTCAGGTGGATCCGAATTTGTGGCAGGAATTTAGCAAAAAATATAGTTTAGCTGACAAGGTTATTATCTCCCAAAAGCCCAGTTGGCAAGAGTTTTTGGATAGTAAGAGTGAGTTGCAGCAGTTTACTCGCTACGCTTTTTCGGACAGGGCTGATTTTGATACAGAGGATTTGGAGAAATGGCTGAGCATGCTACCAGCAAATTACTACCTTAGTCCGATTGATAAGGAGAGTTATGAATGTTTGGCTAGGGAAGCCTGGTCTCAGGATTTGCAGGGTGATTTTTCTGATTTTGATCAGTTTCAAGCGGAGGGTGGCTTTGGCTTTTTGCTCTATTCAGGAGAGGAAATCATCGCTGCTGTATCGACAGGATTGGTCTATCATGGAGCTCTTGAGATTGAAATTGCTACCAAGCCAGCCTACCAAAGGCAGGGCTTGGCCAAAATCTTGGGTGCCCAGATGATTTTAGAAGCCCAAAAACGCTCACTTTTTCCTCTCTGGGATGCGCACAATGAAGCTTCCAAGAAGGTTGCAGAAAGTTTGGGCTATCAGTGCCTAGGAGCTTATCCGGCCTATGAATGGAAAGGGACTTTTGACCAATGAAGAAAACCAAACCTATTTTTTAAAAGATATCATGGAGGCTGTAAAATCGGAAGAGCTAGAAGATGATTTCTGTTTGTATGCTAAGGAAAATGAAGAACTGAATTTTCAGGACTGCTACTTGCTTGCAGATTATCATCAAGTGGTGGATAATAGGGATGTTTATCCTAGACAAGTAAGGGAGTTAGAGCTAGATAGAGCCTCTTTATAAGAACAGCATACAAAGCTTTATCCTGTCTGTTATAAATGATTCTACGAACTATGAGTCTGTCTTTTTGCATAAATTTTCTAGAGTAAATGTTTATATAAAATGAAAAAATCTAGCAGAATTGTCAGAATTGTGATACAATAAAGCGATTTGTGAAAGGAAATGATTGAATGAATGAAAATGAGTTGAAAAATAACGAGAAAACAGAAAAAAATGGAATGAAACGTGGCTTACAGAATCGGCATGTTCAGATTATAGCCATTGCTGGAACCATTGGCACGGGACTTTTCTTGGGGGCGGGACGCTCGATTAGCCTGACGGGTCCATCCATTATCTTGATTTACATGCTGACGGGCCTTTTCATGTATCTGATGATGCGAGCGATTGGGGAAATGCTTTATTATGACCCTGACCAGCATACCTTTATCAACTTTATTACCAAATATTTGGGAACTGGCT
>ERZ773069.2181-NODE-2181-length-10436-cov-7.887968_pt1 | contig 10436 bp, 9 predicted proteins | sample MGYA00580619_ERZ773069 | MGnify/ENA primary metagenome ERZ773069 (study PRJEB29015, sample SAMEA2738007) | human oral metagenome | biome: human oral; feature: human-associated habitat; material: dental | place: China | collected 2108 ...
TGTCATTGAAACTCATGGTTGCTCCACACTTTCAGCGGCGGCGCCCGGCCTCGTAGCGGCCAAGCATGTCGGAACGGAACTGGTCAAAGCACCCGTCGATGATCGATGCGCGAATTCCATCGACGAGACGCAGTGTAAACCACTCGTTGTGAATGGTCGCGAGTGTCGCCGACAAAATTTCTTTCGCCTTGAACAGATGATGAATGTATGCGCGGGTGTAGTGCGTGCAGGTGTAGCACCCGCAGCCCTCAACGAGCGGCGTGAAATCCCTCTTGAAGCGTGCATTCGTGATGTTGAAACGCCCGTCCGGCGTGTAGATCGCGGCGTTACGCGCGACGCGCGACGGATTGACGCAGTCGAAGGTGTCGGCACCGGCTGCAACGCCTGCGAACAGGTCCTCAGGCTCGGAGATACCCAGGAGGTGGCGGGGACGATCCTCGCCCAGTTCCTCACACACCCACGAGACGATCGTTCCGAGATTCTCCTTCTCGAGGGCGCCACCAACGCCGAACCCGTCGAAGCGCTGGCCGTCAACCTCCATATCTGCCATCGTGCGTGCGGCCTGGCGACGCAGATCCTCCCATTGTGCGCCCTGGATGACACCCCACAGCTGCTGATACGGCTTGTGAGAGCGTTCCTCCGTGAGGCGTTTATGCTCGGCGAGGCATCGGGCTGCCCACGCGTGGGTGCGCTCGAGAGATTCCTCCTGGTAGGAACGCGGGTGGAGCAGGCTTGTGAGCTCATCGAAGGCAAACATGATGTCCGAGCCAAGCTGGTGCTGGATACCCATCGACACCTCGGGGTTGAAGCGATGCTTCGTACCATCGATGTGGCTCGAGAAGATGACGCCGTCGTCGTCGACGACCGCGTTGGAGGCCTTGATGGCCTGCATCTGAACGGCGGGGTCGGTTGGGTCGGCCTGCCCGGAGAACTCCTGCGACAAGACCTTCTTGAAGCCGGCTCCAAGAGACAGAACCTGGAAGCCACCGGAATCGGTGTAGGTGGGGCCGGACCAGTTCATGAACTGACCGAAACCGCCAGCCTCGTCGACGATGTCGGATCCCGGCTGCAGGTACAGGTGGTAGGCGTTCGCGAGGACGGCCTGCGCTCCCAGCGAGCGCACCATCTCTGGCGTGAGGGCCTTGACGTTGGCTTTCGTGCCGACGGGAATGAATGCGGGGGTCGCGATCGTTCCGTGCGCGGTGTGGATGATGCCGGTGCGTCCGAGGCCTCCGTGTGACTCCATTCGGTGCCCGATGGCGAAGCCTCTATCGGGATGGTGCGCTCCCTCCGAGGCCGGGGGCTCGAAAGGCGTGAGCTGCTCGGGAGCGGGAGCGGACAGCCAGTTGTCGTTCATCGGTCGAAGACCTCGTCCTTCTTGAGTCCCTCCGTGCGCCGAATGGCCGCGATGACCGGGTAGGTCAGGGGGAGCAGGATGACCTCAAGGAGCACCTTGTAGAAGTAGCCGGTGACGGTGTAGTTGATGAAATTGCCCAGCGACATCTCGCCGTAGAAGAGGATCGTGCAGAACAAGATAGTGTCTGCTGCCTCGCCGACGATCGTCGAGCCGATGAGGCGGGCCCACAGGTGCTTGGAACCCCAGCGTTGGCGGATCCATACGAGGACGTAGGAGTTCAGCAGCTGACCCGCCAGGTAACCAACGAGGGAAGCCAAGACCGCACGCCACACGACGCCGAGGACCGCCGCAAAAGCATCCTGGTTTTCGTAATCCGGAGCGGGAGGCAGATACTGCACGACGAAGAAAGTGAGGGATGCCAGAAGGGAAGCCACAAATCCCATGATGATGACGCGCTTAGCCCGAGCAAATCCGTAGACTTCCGAGAGCACATCGCCGATGATGTACGTGAGTGGGAAGAGGATCGCGCCTCCGTCGAAAATGAGGTAGTGCGTGGACGTGCCGAGCATAAACGCCTTGGTTGCGGCGATATTCGAGATGAGCAGCAGTGCCACGAAGGCGACGGAGACGATGTCAAGGGCGCGCGTGGGGCGCGCCGATCCAGACGGGACCGGGCTATCGGACATGGGATGAAACCTCGCAAAGCAGAGTAGATATCGGTTAATTCCGACACCCATTGTGCCCGCTCCTAGCGTGATCATGCGCAACAGCGCCGCCTCGCAGGTGGGTTGATTCGCCCACACGCACCCCTCCCTCTACTCTTGGAGGGTGATTAACGTCCAGGATTTCTCGTTGCGCATCGGCCCCCGCGAGCTCGTCAACCACGCGAGCTTCCGTATCGACAAAGGCATGTGTATCGGCCTCGTTGGCCGTAACGGTGCGGGTAAGACGACGACGATGAGGTTGCTCGCGGGCGAAGACGACCGTGGAGGCGCGGCCGAGTACACCGGCACCATCTCATCGAATGGGACGGTCGGTTACCTGGCGCAGGACACGCACGTGGGTGATCCGTCGATGAAGGCCCGCGACCGCATCATCTCCGTACGCGGCATCGACTCGATTATCGCCCGTATCCGCAAGGCCGAACACGAGATGTCCACGACCGAGGGCGCTCGTCAGCAGCGCGCCATGGAACGTTACGTGAAGCTTGATCAGCAGTTCACGAACTCAGGCGGTTGGGCAGCCAACGCCGAGGCGGCGCAGATCGCGCACTCGCTGGGACTTGAAGACCGGGTGCTCGATCAGACCCTCGATACCCTCTCCGGTGGTCAGCGACGCAGGGTCGAGCTTGCCCGTGTGCTCTTCTCCGACGCGGACGTCCTGCTTCTGGACGAACCCACGAACCACCTCGACCACGATTCGATCGTCTGGCTGCGGGACTGGATCAAGACGTTCCCTGGCGGCGTCATGATCATTTCGCACGATGTCAAGCTGCTGGGTGACACCGTCAACCAGGTCTTCTATCTCGATGCGAACCGCGCACAGATCGACATCTATCACCTCGGTTGGTCGGCCTATCTCAAGCAGCGTGAGGAAGACGAACGCCGTCGCCGTAAAGAACGCGCCAACGCGTTGAAGAAGGCCGAACACCTCAAGGCTCAGGGCGAGAAGATGCGCGCGAAGGCCACAAAGGCCGTCGCCGCACAGCAGATGCTGCGCCGAGCTGAAGAGCTCTTCGCTCAAGCGGGTTCAGAGATCGTCCAGGACAAGGTTGCGCGCCTCCGCTTCCCCGACCCGGCACCGTCGGGCCGCGTTCCCCTCACTGCTGAAGGGCTGTCGAAGTCCTACGGTTCGCTCGAAGTATTCACCGGCGTGGACCTCGCGATCGACCGTGGCTCGAAAGTCGTCGTTCTCGGCCTCAACGGCGCCGGCAAGACGACGCTCCTGCGGCTCCTGTCCGGTATCGAGGAGCCAGACTCCGGCCGCGTCGTGCCCGGACACGGTCTTAAGCTCGGCTACTACGCCCAGGAGCACGAGACCCTTGATGAGACCCGCACGATCCGTGAAAACATGGCCGAGGCCGCTCCTACCCTCGACGACACCCACGTGCGCAACATTCTCGGCCAGTTCCTCTTCCAAGGTGACGACGTCGAAAAGCCCGTGTCCGTGCTGTCTGGCGGTGAGAAGACCCGCCTCGCTTTAGCAACACTCGTCGTCTCGGGCGCAAACGTCCTGCTGCTCGACGAACCGACCAACAACCTCGACCCCGCCTCGCGAGAAGAGATCCTCGCTGCCCTCCGTGACTACGAGGGCGCCGTCATCCTCGTCACGCACGATCCCGGCGCTGTCACGGCACTTAACCCCGAGCGTGTCCTGCTGTTGCCTGACGCCGATGAGGACCTGTGGGACGATAGCTACCTGGATCTCGTTACCCTCACCTGACGACGATACCTCGGTCGTTTCGCGACGGGTACGACAAAGGCCGGGACTGGAACACGCCAGCCCCGGCCTCGTCATCAGAAGCTCACAGAACCTTGGAGAAGAACTCCTTGGTTCGCTCAGACTTCGGGTTATCGATGACCTCGGAGGGAGCTCCGGCCTCGACGATCACGCCACCATCCATAAAAACAACCTGGTCGGCGACTTCGCGGGCGAACCCGATCTCGTGAGTGACAACCGCCATCGTCATGCCCGATGCGGCCAAGTCCTGCATGACCTGGAGCACCTCACCGACGAGCTCGGGATCGAGCGCAGAGGTCGGTTCATCAAAGAGCATGATCTCCGGATCCATGGCGAGCGCACGGGCGATGGCAACTCGCTGCTGCTGACCACCCGAAAGCTCCGCCGGATAATGGTCCGCGCGATCAGCTAGACCGACGCGGTCAAGCAGCTCGAGAGCCTGGGCGCGCGCTTCGATCTTCGAACGCTTGAGGACCTGAACGGGGGCCTCCATGACGTTCTCCAGCGCGGTCTTGTGGGGGAAGAGATTGAAGCGCTGGAACACCATGCCGATACGAGAACGCTGAGCAGCGATCTCCTTATCGTGGCGCTCGTACAGCACGCCGTCCTCGTCCTCACGGTAGCCGAGCAGCTCACCGTCGACGGACACGCGGCCGGCGCTAATGTCCTCGAGCATGTTCAGGCATCGCAGGAGCGTCGACTTGCCCGAACCTGAGGGGCCAAGGATGACGCAGACCTCGCCGGAAGCGATATCCAGGTCGATGCCCCGCAGGACGTGCAGGTCACCAAAGAACTTGTGGACTCCGCGAACGGAGACCATGGGCGTCGTGGTCGTCATGGTGTCACATCCAAAAACTTGAGCTTGGTGGCCTTGGCCTCGTCATCCTCATCGGAAGAAGAAGACGCGTCGGGGGAGTGGGTGCCGGCGTTGTCGCGGCGCTCGAAGCCCTTGCCGTAGTACTTCTCGATGAAGGACTGAATCCACATCAGGAGACTCGTGATGACGAGGTACCAAATCGCAGCCGCGATCAGGAGCGGCACGGGAGCGAACGTCGCCTGGCCACGCTGACGCGCAATGAACGTGAGTTCGAGGGTGAAGGGGATCGCCGAGACCAGGGAGGTCGTCTTCAGCATCGAAATTGTCTCGTTGCCGATCGGCGGCACAATCACACGCATTGCCTGGGGCAGGATAATACGGCGGAAGATCGTTCCGCGCGGCATTCCCAGCGCGGTGGCGGCCTCCCACTGGCCCTTCGAGACGCTCAGCAGGCCCGCACGCATGATTTCCGCGAGGTACGCGCCTTCGTTCAGGCCCAAGCCGATGAAAGCCATCCAGAATGGGGTGAAGTAGGTTGCCGTATCAAACGTCAGCTCCCATCCCCACAGTGAGCCGAGGAAGGGCACACCGAAGGAGAGCTTCGGGTAGAGCGTGGGCAGCAGCGACCAGAATATCAACTGCGTGTAGATAGGGGTTCCACGGAAGAACCAGATGTAGGCCATCGCCACCCAGCGCAGGACCGGGTTTACGGACTGACGCATGATCGCCATCATGATGGCGAGAGCGGTGCCCACCACCATCGCGAGGATCGTCAGGATGATCGTGAAGAGCACACCCTGCAAGATCGAACGCGAGAACAGCCACTGGGACACCACCTGCCACTGGAAGTTTGCGTTCGTCACCAGCGCGTGCGCTGCCATTGCCGCAAGGATTGCCGCGACGATTGCACTCGCCCACCTCCCTGGGCGGGGGACTGGTTTCGCGTCGATCAGCTCAACGCCGTCTTTGATGGTTGCCATGAGATCCTCAGTCGTTCGTCGCCGGGTTCAGCTCGGCGGTGGTCAGCGCTGCGTCCTGAGCGCCATAGGTGGTCAGGATGTCCTTGAGGTAGCCGTTGTCCATCAGGTACTGCATGGCCTTCTGGATGGCCTGGGTCAGCTGCTCGTCGTTCTTATTGACAGCTACGCCCTGCGGCGCAGACTCGACGACGTCGCCGACCTGCTCGATCTTGCCGCTCGAGAGATTTGCGGTGTAGCCGATGACAGTCGAGTCAGCAAGGGTGGCGTCGTACTGGCCGCCGATGACCTTCGTCGCGATGTCGGTCTGCAGGTCATGCGGCATGATCGTGATCTTGTCCTTGCCGTCGGCCACGCACTGCTCCGACAGCTCGGTGGCGTAGTCCTCCTGCGCAGTGCCGGTCTGAACGCCGATCGTCTTGCCACACGGGTTGGTCGGATCGAAATTCTTCGGGTTGCCAGCAGCGACGCCGTAGGCGGAGCCCACCTCAACGTAGGAAATGAGGTTTGCCTGCTCCTCGCGTTCGGAGCTGATCGTGAAGGAGGAGATACCCACGTCGAACTTGGTGCCCAGCGCCGGAATAATGGTCGGGAACTCAGCGTGGTTCGTGGTTCCCTCGTTCAGACCCATGACCTTGGCGAGCGCCTTGTTGATGTCGACATCATATCCCTGAGGGGTCTGTGAATCGTCACCGAGGAACTCCGCGGGCGCATAGTCGGCGGAGGCGCCGTTTCGCAGCGTACCTCGCTCCTTGACTTCGTCGGGAACCAGGGCAGCGATTTCGTCGACGGTCGGGATCTTCGACATGTCGTACGAGGCCGTGGTTGCCGCGGCCGAGGTGCTCTCAGATCCGCTGGTCGACGAGCTGGTCGACGTCGGATCCACGCAGGCGGCGAGAGGGAGAGCAGCTGCGGCTGCGAGGACGATGAGGGCGTGTGCCTTCGAGATGGTCATGATCTGCCTTCCGATGGGAGTGGGCCGTGGCTCGTGATTGCTACCATTATGCACCCATATGCATCTAAATGCATATTATGCGTAACATGCCCCGAACTAGTCGACGGTCGGGTTGAGTGTAGCTGTCGTCAGTGCTGCATTCTCGGCGCCGTAGGACGCCAGAATGTCGTTGAGGTAGCCGTTGTCCATCAGGTACTGCATAGCCTTCTGGACCGCCTCAGCAAGCTGTGCATCATCCTTCGCGACCGCCACGCCCTGAGGGGCTGACTCAAACGTGTCGCCAAGCTGCTCGATCTTGCCGGCAGACTGCGAGCTCGTGTAGCCAATGACTGTCGAGTCCGCGAGGGTCGCGTCATACTGGCCGCCAGTCAGCTTGGTGGCGATGTCCGTCTGGAGCTCGTGAGGCATGACGGTGATCTTTTCCTTGCCGGCTGCAATACACTCGTCAGAGAGCGTGGCCGCGTATTCTTCCTGAGCCGTGCCGGTCTGAACCGCAATAGTCGCGCCGCACGGGTTAGACGGGTCAAAATTCTTCGGATTGCCAGCAGCGACGCCCCATGCGGATCCGACGTTCAGGTAAGACACCATGTTGACTTGCTGCTCACGCTCGGAGGTAATGGTGAACGATGAGATGCCTACGTCGAACTTCGTGCCGAGAGCGGGGATGATCGTGGGGAATTCGGAGTGCTTCGTTTCTCCGGCGTTCAGACCCATGACCTTGGCGAGCGCCTTGTTAATGTCAATGTCATAGCCAATGGGAGTCTGTCCATCAGCATCCATGTATTCGGCAGGCGCATATCCGGTAGAGGCTCCGTTACGCAGAGTGCCCCGCTTCTTAATGCTGTCGGGAACGAGCGCTGCAATCTCGTCGACAGTTGGGATTGATGAGATGTCGTAGTGTGAGGTGGTTGATGTGGCTGCCCCCGTCGTCGTGTCTGCGGTACTCGTGCTCGTCGTAGGGTCTGCGCATGCGGCCATTGCGGACGCGGTACTGGCCAGAGTGAGCATGGCGAGAAGTTTCTTGGTGTGCATGATTATGTTCCTCAGTATCCGTGATTCGAGTGATATCGTGTACTGAACATGCAAGCATGTGCATACTATGCATGTCGAATGAGTCTCGGATCGTGGATATACAAGTGGGCAAGCACACGGTGCTTGCCCACTTGAGAGGTTCAGTTGCCGCGAAGTGCGCGGCGTGACGGCTTGGCGCGAAAAGGATCGATGCCCTTCGGAATGGGAGGCTCGCCCGATCGGAGAGCGTTGATACGTGCCGAGACCTGGGGAACTTCCTCGGGGGTCAGCACGTTCTTCAGCTTGCGCAGCTCGCGCTGTAGATCCTTCAGGGCGATCTGCCCGTCATCGTGACCCACCTGGATCTGATGAACGGGAACGTTGCGCATGACCTTGGTGACGCGCTTCGTCTCGGCCTTGAGGAGGGGGCGGACGCGTGACGCGGGGCCCTCGGAGATGAGAACGACGCCGGCGCGGCCAACAATGCGCCACACGAGGTCCTGCTCACGGGTGTATGCGACGGGCTGCTCGGGAATCACCCAGCCTCGCTGAATCTGGGACAGTGCAACCTTCACGGCACCCGCCGTATCCTCAACCTGCGAGTACAGAGCGCGGCGCGTCAGGAGACTCAGGAGTGCGAGCACGGCGGTGATCGCAGTCAGAATACTGAAGATCAGCCAGCCAATCCATGACCGGTGGATAATCCAAGCCGTCAGCATAAAAGCGCCGATGATCGCCGCTGCGGTGCCCAGGAGAATCCACGGAAGTGCCGGGTAGGTGCGTTTGGTCAGTCGGTACGCGTCGAGGACGTTCTGATAGAAGCGCCTCTTGCCGGGGGGATTCGATTCACTCATAGCCTCATTATTGTACGTGCAATTGATGATCGAAAGTCCACCCGTCCGATCAGGCACTTTGTGAAATGAGTTGCATCACATTGGTTGGCTTTGGACAATGTCGGTATGAACATTGGCGGTTACGACATTGGCCAAATCTTCCATATCGGGGCGACAGGCCCCGTGTGGCGTACGCGCACGAATGCGGGTGAGGCGCTGTTGTCGCTGCGCGCCGCCGGAGATGGAGAGCGCTGCCTCGAGCGGTGGAAGGCGTGGGCGTCGATCACGTCGCGACACGTTGTTGCCTTGCGCGACGTTGCGCGATCAGATGACGGCCGCTGGGCAATCGTTTACGACTATGTGGCAGGACGTCCCCTCGACGCGGAAATTGGCTCGCCTGACTTGCGCCCCATCGCGACAAGACGCCAGATCATCGAAGGAATTGCTGCCGGGGTCAGTGCCCTGCACAGCGCTGGAATCGTCCATGGGGATTTAACGCCCTCCAACATCATCGTGACACCATCTGGGCGCGCGGTCATCATCGATCTCATCGACGAGTTGGGAGAGGACGACGGAACGCCGGGGTGGAGTCAAGGACGCAGCGGGCCGCAGGCCGATCGTGCGTGCCTGCGTCAGCTCGCGCAGATTCTGCACATGGACGAGGCCCTGGCTGAGCTCGGGTTCGATGAGCCTAACGATTGTCTTGCAGACGCGACGCCCGTTGTTGACGATCCCGTCGAGCACCCTGTTTCGCGTGAGCCCGTGGATCCCGAGCGCGTCATCGCAGACTTGCGTGCTGCGGCACTGCGCGAAGATACCCTCAGAGATAGGAAGTCCGAGCACCCGGCTGCGTCGACACCGCAGAATGTGCGTGGCGGGAGACAGGAAGCGCAGCGCGGCCGGCGCCGAGCGCTCGGCGTCCTCGCTATGGGGCTGGTGGCGATCATCGCAGGTGTGTCCATTATGGCCTACGGCTTCTTGAGTAGCGGTCCGAGCGACGACCAATCGGAGACATCGGTTGACAGCGATCCCTCACAGTCCCTTGAGCAGTCGTCCGGTAGTCCATGCGACGTTTCTGCCCTGTCAGAAACGATTAATCGTGCGATCCGCACGCGCGACGAAGCAGTGGTCGCCGGTGACCCGACGCCTCTTGAGAGCGTTCTCGGTGGCGAGCTGCTTGATCAAGACAAGGAACGCATCGCAATGATGCAAAGCGACGGAGTGCGCGTCTCGCAGTTGTCCTCACGGATCGATGATGTGTCCGTTTTAACGTGTGAGCCGGGAGCTATCGATGTCAGTGCAACGTTGACGGTTCTCACGTCGGAAACATGTCGAGCTGGAACGTGTGAGAAGCGCTCGGAGCCCCAAGTAACCGACCTTCGCGTGCGCGTCGATCCAGTGTCGGGAAAGGTTGTGAAGGCGGAGCCCGCTGATCAGCAAAGTGGTGCAGACGCGCAATAACGCGCGACAACTTCGCATGTGTTCAGGCAATAGCGATGGGGTGGGCCTCATGCGAGGCCCACCCCATCAGCGTTCGGTGAGGATCAGAGTCCGAGGTCGGCCTCGAACGCGCCTTCCTCCAGACGCTTCTTCACATCCATGAGGAAGCGCGAAGCGTCAGCACCGTCGACCAGGCGATGGTCGTAGGACAGCGACAGGTACACCATCGAGCGAATCGCGATGACGTCGGCGCCGTCGGCACCCTTCATCACGACGGGACGCTTCACGATCGTGCCAACGCCCATGATCGCGGTCTCCGGCATGTTGAGGACCGGCGTATCAAAGAGCGCGCCACCCGAACCGGTGTTGGTCACCGTGAACGTCGAGCCGGACAGCTCGTCGGGACCAATCTTCGAGTCGCGAGTACGGGCAGCCAGATCATTGATCGAGGCGGCGATGCCCGCGATGTCCTTGTCTCCGGCGTTCTTTATCACCGGGACCAGGAGACCGCGCGGCGTGTCAACGGCGATACCCACGTGCTCGTAGTCGAAGTACGTGACCTCCTTGTCGTTGATCGTCGCGTTGA
>ERZ773069.2182-NODE-2182-length-10436-cov-5.703208_pt1 | contig 10436 bp, 4 predicted proteins | sample MGYA00580619_ERZ773069 | MGnify/ENA primary metagenome ERZ773069 (study PRJEB29015, sample SAMEA2738007) | human oral metagenome | biome: human oral; feature: human-associated habitat; material: dental | place: China | collected 2108 ...
CAGCGCATCTTCCAGATCAAGGTAAGCGACCAGCCATCTACACGGTTCAACGCCTCCATACGCCAAAACAGGTGCCCACTTGATTCAGGTGGACACCTGTTTTGGCGTTCAGGCGGTAAAACTGTGGATGTACGCAGCGCTGCTACGTGCCGGGGGTGGGCTCTGCTGCGGCCGGCACATCCTGCTGCACCGGTGGCTCCCACCGGTGGGGCAACAGCTCCCCGATCCGACTCATGGGCGTAAACGGCCAGTTATCTACATCTTGAACGCAGCATAGCCCCCGGGCGATAGTGGCCCCCTCTCACAGAGGAGGTTCACCATGTTCACCAACACCACACTGCCAGCCGGCCGGACACGTCGCAGCTTCACCAGGGCCTTCAAGGCCGAGGTCGCCGCCCAGTGCCTGCAGTCCGGGGAATCGCTGCCGCACATCGCGCAGCAGCATGACATCAATCCCAGCCTGCTGCGCAAGTGGCTGCGCAATTACCGCCAGGAGGCCGGCCGAGGCACAACTGCCCCTTCTGCTGCCGATGCAGCCGCCGCCGCTGATCATTTCGTCCCGCTGATGCTGGCTTCGTCATCATCGGCTTCCGCCGCGAATGCAGCAACGCCTCGCGCACCGGGCAACCACCAGTCATGCACGGAGCGTGCCAGCGCCGATCCCGGGCTGCGCATCGAACTCAAACGGGGTGGTACCGAGCTTTCCATCCACTGGCCGATCAGCCATGCACAGGACTCGGCCGCCTGGGTCAGGCAGGTGCTGGCATGATCCGCATCGATGCCATCTGGCTGGCCGTGGAGCCAGCCGACATGCGTGCCGGCATGGACTCGATGCTGGTTCGCGTCGTCCGTGTCTTCGGCGCAGCCCACCCGCATCACGCCTACGTCTTTGCCAACCGTCGCGCCAACCGGCTCAAGGTTCTGGTGCATGATGGCGTGGGCATCTGGCTGGCAGCCCGTCGTCTCAACGAGGGCCTGTTCAGATGGCCTGCCGGCGATGAGCCCCATCTGCAGATCAGCGAGCAGCAGCTGCAGGCCCTGGTACTGGGATTGCCATGGCAGCTGCCCCGGTCGGCGGGCATCATCACCGCAGCCTGATTCAGGGATTCGGCACCGGTTCCGGTCAATGTGGCCGGTCATTCCGGCATCGTGACCGGTGATTCCGGTGATCGTGACCGTTTCACTCATGGATTTGCCCCGCGGGCAACCGGGAAATCTCCCGATGGCAGGTAGCGGCCAACACCGGCATACTTTACCCCATGGACCGGCCCGCCCTCCCTGCAGACCTTGCCGCTGACATCGCGCACATGGATGCGCAGCAGCTGCGCGAGTTCACCGCCTCGCTGATGCAGCAACTGCAGCAACAGGCGGGCGATCTGTGCCAGAAGCAGCAAATTCTCGAACAGCAACAGCGGGAACTGGCTCGGCGCGACGAAAAAATCCGCTTCACCTCGGTCGAGAACGAGAAGCTCAAGTACGAGCTGGCGTACCTGCGTCGCATCCGCTTCGGCAAAAAGAGCGAGAAGCTCGCCGGCATCCAGGGACTGCTGTTCGAAGAGGCCATCGACGAGGATCTGGCCGCGGTCGAGACACAGCTCTCCAGATCGGCACCCCGCGAAGAAAAGCAGTCCCGTCGCCAGCCCAAACGGCAGCCCCTGCCACCGGGGCTGCCACACACCGAAATCCGTCACGATCCGGCCAACAGGAGCTGCCCCTGTGGCTGCGCGCTCAAACACGTGCGCGATGACGAGAGCAAGAAGCTGGGCTACACCCCGGGGACCTTCTTCGTCGAGCATCACAAGCGTGGCATCTGGGCCTGCCCGAACTGCGAACGCATCGAACAGGCTCCGATGCCGTCGTGCATCATCGACAAGGGCATCGCCACCCCGGGGCTGCTGGCGCACGTGCTGGTCAGCAAGTATGGCGACCACCTGCCGCTGTACCGCCAGGAAGCCATCTATGGCCGGGCGGGCCTGACGATTGCCCGTTCCACGCTGGGCAGCTGGGTGGGTCAGTGTGGCGTGGCGCTGCAACCGCTCGTGGATGCCCTGCGCAGGGAATTGCTCGAACAGGGCGTTCTGCACGCCGACGAAACCCCCATCAGGATTCTGGCTGCCCCCAGGGAGGGCAAGAAGGCCGGCAAGGGCTGGCTGTGGACGTTCGTGCCCGGGGAGAAAGAGGCCATCCGGGCGGTGGTCTACCACTTCAGCGACAACCGGGCCGGCGAGAATGCCCGGGGCTTTCTGGACGACTGGAAGGGCGCCCTGGTCTGCGATGACTTTGGCGGCTACAAGAAGGGATTCCGGCAGGGCATCACCGAGGTGGGTTGCATGGCGCACGCCCGGCGCAGGTTCCACGATCACTGGATCCACAGCGAAAGCCCGCTGGCTGAAGAGGCGCTGGGCTACATCAAATCGTTCTACGCCTTCGAGGCAAGGATCCGCGATCTGGATGTCGAGCAGCGCACAGCACTGCGGCAGCGGGAACTCAAACCCCAGATCGATGCCTTCTTCACCTGGCTGGGCCTGCAACGGCAGAAGGTGGCCAACGGCACCAAACTGGCCAAAGCCATCGACTACAGCCTCAAACGCCAGGCCGCATTGATGCGCTTTCTGGATGACGGGCGGCTGCCCATGGACAACACGCACGCCGAGCGGCAGCTGCGGCCGGTGGCTGTGGGTCGTCACAACTGGCTGTTCACCGGCTCGCTGCGGGCTGGCCAGCGTGCGGCTGCCATCATGAGCCTGATCCAGACGGCGAAACTCAATGGTCACGACCCATTGGCGTACCTGACCGATGTGCTGACGCGGCTGCCGACGCAGCCCATGAGCCGGATAGGGGAGCTGTTGCCCCACCGGTGCAGCAGGATGCGCTGGTCGCAACCGCACCGCCCCCCAGCACGTAGCAGCGCCGCGTACATCCACAGTTTTACTGCCTGAAAGCCAAAACAGGTGTCCACCTGGATCAAGTGGATACCTGTTTTGGCGTCTGTAGGCGCTAAACCGTGTAGATGGCTGGTCGCTTACGACAGAGGCGAGGCGTGACCCAGGTACTGAAGGCGATGATCAGACGCCGCAGCGCCATCGAACCGACGATAGGTCACATGAAGACCGATGGCAAACTTGACCGGAACTGGCTCAAGGGGGCATTGGGAGATGCACTTCACGCAGTGCTGTGCGGTGCCGGACACAACATCCGGCTGCTGCTGCGTCGGCTGCAGCGCCGGCTGCGGCGTTTTTGTGCTTTCATTTTGCTGTCGGTTCTGGCCGTGGTACGTCTGATGGTGCCAGATCGGCTCGAAATGGTGTTGTAGACGGCAGATCGGGCACCAATCCGGTCCAGTTCAGGCTCTCGGTCGTTCCGTTCAGCAGCAGGCTGATGTGCGGATTCCGGGTTGTTCAGGACCGACTAGATAGCTGGCCGTTTACTTTCAAACTCCAGCTGTTGTGCGATACACTGTGTCTGCACCTAGACCCTCCGCCAGTCGGTTTTAACTTGTTGATTGCACAGTAAATTTCGCTGATTTCGAGGGCCAGTGCCACTTTTACTGTGAGAAATGCGGGCTAAAACAGGCGAAATTTCGAGTTTCTGGGCGTATTCATCTCACATCATGAAATTCAGGAGGTTTTGCCGCCTCTGCTCCGAAGTTTTGAACTTTTTCAGAGGCTCCCTGGCAATAGTAGAGCTTTGATCATGCCAAAATCAGATGCACGGGATACATACGTTAACGAGCCTCCTCAAAACCAGGAGAGAGAAGCTTCGGCGAGCAAGCTTCAGGCCAATCATGCTCTGACGGCGCCGATCGGGACAGCAGACCGGACGAAGGGTCTGGCGCTGTCATGGGCGCAACAGCGGCTGTGGTTTCTGGAGCAGCTCGAAGAGCTGGGGTCAGCGTATCACATGCCGGCCGTGTTGCGCCTGCAGGGCGAGCTGGACCGGGAGGCGTTGCAGCGGTCGTTGGATGAGATTCTGGCCCGTCATGAAGCACTGCGCACGGTGTTCGTGCGCGCAGACGATGGAGAGCCGGTGCAGCGGATACTGCCGGCGCAGCCGTTTGCGCTGGCGTATCACGATCTGTCACAGCTCGCAGAGGTTGAGAGGGAACAGGCGAAGCAGGCGCTGACGGAAGAGACGCTGCACAGGCCGTTTGATCTGACGCAGGACATATTGATCCGGGCGAGCCTGGTGAAGCTGCAAGAGAAGGAATACATCCTGAACCTGTGCATGCACCACATTGTGTCGGATGGCTGGTCGATGGGGGTGCTGACACGGGAGCTGGCGGCGCTGTACGAGGCGTTCAGCCAGGGGCAGGAGAACCCACTTGCGCCGTTGCCGATTCAGTATGTGGATTACGCCCAGTGGCAGCGTCAGTGGTTGAGCGGTGAACGGCTCGAGCAGCAGGTGGCCTTCTGGAAGGAGGAACTGGCAGGGGCACCGTCGCTGCTGGAGTTGCCGACAGACCACCCGCGGCCGCAGGTGCAGCGTTATGAGGGCAGCGCAATACCGTTCGAACTGGACGAAGGCACCACGCAAGGGTTGAACGCCCTGGCCAGACGGCACGGGGCGACGCTGTTCATGGTGCTGCAGATCGGGTTTGCGGTGCTGCTGGGCAGGTTGAGCGGCCAGGATGATGTGGTGGTGGGCACGCCGGTGGCCAACCGCAGAAGGAGCGAGCTGGAAGGGCTGATCGGTTTCTTCTTGAACACACTGGTGCTGCGCACGAAGCTGAACCCACAGGCCACGGTGGCAGAGTTGCTGGGACAGGTGAAGGAGCGCACGCTGGCAGGGTTTGGGCATCAGGATGTGCCGTTCGAGCAGGTGGTCGAGGCGGTGAGTCCGGAGCGGGACATGAGTCACAGTCCGCTGTTCCAGGTGATGCTGGTGTTGCAGAATAATGCAGAAGTTGAGCTGAAGCTGCCGGGGCTGACGCTGGGGCAGGAGGCATTCGGGCACGAGACGACGCACTTCGATCTGACGCTGTCGCTCGGTGAGGCAGAAGGGCGGCTGCAGGGGATGGTGGAGTACAGCACGGTGCTGTTCGAGCGGGCCACGGTGGAACGGTGGTTGGGGCACCTGAAGGTGCTGCTGTCGGCGATGGTGGCTGATGATGCCTGCACATTGGCCGAGTTGCCGCTGTTGACGGAGCCGGAGCGGGAGCAGGTCATTCACGGGTTCAATGCCACGCAGGCGGAGTATCCGAAGGATGCGCTGATCCATGAGCTCTTTGAGCAGCAGGTCGAGCGCACACCGGACGCGGTGGCGGTGCAGTACGAGGGTGAGCGCCTGACGTACGCCCAATTGAACGCGAAGGCCAACCAGCTGGCACACCGCCTGCAGGGTCTGAAGGACGCCTCAGGGGGCGCACTGGTGTGTCCGGATGCGCTGGTGGCGATCAGCGTGGAGCGCAGTCTCGAGATGGTGGTGGGTCTGCTGGGGATTCTGAAGGCGGGGGCGGCGTATGTGCCGATCGATCCGTCGTATCCGGCAGAGCGTCTGCGCTATGTGCTGCAGGACAGCAGGCCCGTGGCGTTTCTGACCCATGGCCTGATTCCTGCTTCATTGCGCGATCAGCTGCAGGACGTGGTGGGCAGTGTGCCGGTGATCGAGCTGGATGCGTCATCGGAACTGTGGCAGGAGCCCGAGAGGGAAAACCTGTCATCCGCGTCCATGGGACTGCAGCCCTCCCATCTGGCGTATGTGATCTACACCTCGGGTTCGACGGGCAAGCCGAAGGGCGTGATGGTCGAGCACCAGAACGTGACACGACTGTTTGCAGCCACACAGGACTGGTTCCACTTTGGTTCAGACGATGTCTGGACACTGTTCCATTCGTTTGCCTTTGACTTCTCGGTGTGGGAGATCTGGGGGGCATTGTTGCATGGTGGACGGCTGGTGGTGGTGCCGTATCTGGTGAGTCGTTCACCGGATGCGTTCTATGGGCTGCTGTGTGATGAGAGGGTGACGGTGCTGAACCAGACGCCCAGTGCCTTCCGGCAGCTGATGGCGGCCCAGGAGACGGCAGAGACACAGAGACATCGGCTGCGCACGGTGATCTTCGGTGGAGAGGCGCTGGAGCCAACCATGCTGGGGCCATGGTACGAACGGGAGCAGAACCGGGATACGCAGCTGGTGAACATGTACGGCATTACCGAGACGACGGTGCATGTGACGTACAGGCCGCTGAATGCAGAAGACGTGACCAGAGGGAACAGCAGCCCGATCGGTGTGCACATTCCGGATCTGAGGGTCTATGTGCTGGATGCAAACAGGCAGCCGGTGCCGCTGGGCGTGACGGGAGAGTTGTACGTGGGTGGCGCGGGCGTGGCCCGGGGTTACCTGAACCGTGAGGAGCTGACGGCGGAGCGCTTTGTGGATGATCCGTTCAGTGAAGAGCCGGGAGTCCGGATGTACAGGACGGGAGACCTTGGGCGGTGGCGAGCCGATGGATCGCTCGAGTACCAGGGCAGAAACGACTTCCAGGTCAAGATCCGGGGGCTGAGGATAGAGCTGGGCGAGATCGAGGCACGGCTGGCGGAGTTGCCGGCTGTCAGGGAAGTGGTGGTACTGGCCAGAGAGGCAGGACGAAGCGAACCGGGCAGGGGTGAAGCTACTACGGGCAGCGCATCTGGTACCGGAGCTACGGATGACAGGCGTCTGGTGGCGTACTGGGTGGCGCGTGATGGACTGGCGGAGCACGAGCTGCCGAAGGTGGAGGAGCTGAGGGATCACCTGAAGGCAGAGTTGCCGGCGTACATGGTACCGAGTGCGTTTGTGAAACTCGATGCGATGCCGCTGACGCCTAACGGCAAGGTGGACAGGAAGGCGCTGCCGGCGCCGGATGCGGAAGCGCTGGTCACACACGCGTACGAGGCGCCGCAGGGTCCGGTGGAAGAGGTGCTGGCTTCGATCTGGCAGGAGCTGCTGGGTGTGGAGCGTGTGGGTCGGCACGACAACTTCTTCGATCTGGGCGGACACTCGCTGCTGATTGTACCAATGGTGGAGAAGTTACGTAGAGTCGGGCTCCAAACGGATATTCGCCAGGTGTTTCAATTCCAAAATCTGGCAGAGCTTGCTTCCGGGGTTAGCGGCAGAAGGGTTGATGTAGAGGAAGTGCCTGCTAACCTGATTCCGGAAAGATGTAACCGGATAACGCCGGACATGTTGCCTTTAGTGGATTTGACGCAACGGGAAATTGACGAGATTGTTGAAACGGTGCCGGGGGGCGCGGCTAACGTGAAGGATATATATCCCTTGGCTCCGCTTCAGGAGGGGATTCTTTTCCATCACCGTTTTAATTTGGGCAACGATCCATATGTTGTGGCTTTTATTATTTCATTTGAATCGAAGAAGCGCTTTGAAAAATTTGTAGAGGCTATGAATGAGGTTGTATCCAGGCATGACGCGCTGAGAACAGCTATTCTGTGGGAGGGGCTGTCCCAGCCAATACAGACGGTATACCGACATGCAGAGCTAATGACGGATACGTTGAATATTGTTGCAAGACCGGAGGATGCGGATACGCTAACGTGCATAAGAGAGTATCTGGGGTGTACATCGTTGTGCTTAGACCTTGGTAATCCGCCGCTACTGAAGGTACAGCAAGTGCATGTAGAGGGCAGAGAGCAGGATGACAACGCAGTATGTTATGGTTTGGTTGCGTTTCACCATGTGATACTGGATCATGTGTCTCTGGATGTAATAACGTCCGAGATAGTGCAGATTATTAATGGGGGCGGAGATAGATTGGAAGAGCCGGTGCCATATCGCGAATTTGTTGCGCACTGCTTGGATATAGGTCGGGAAGAACAGGCCAGAGCGTTTTTCAGGCAGATGTTGGAGGGTGTGGATGGCTTGACCGCTCCTTTTGGTCTGATGGATGCGCATGGAGACGGGGCAGAGCTAGGAGAGCTACGTAGCATGTTGGGCAACGCTCTGTCGCAACGAATCCGAACATGTGTCAGGGGATTGGGAGTGAGTGTGGCGACGCTTTTCCACGTAGCCTATGGTCTAATGCTAGCTAAGTGCGCAGTACGGGATGATGTTGTGTTCGGCAGTGTTTTGTCTGGACGTATGGGCGGCGTCGCGGGGGCAGATAAAATGGTTGGAATGCTTATAAATACGCTACCGGTTCGACTGAATCTGAAGGGAGTTAGTGTCATTTGTGCGATGCATGAAACGCACGCTACGTTAGTGGACCTTTTGAAATACGAACAGACATCGTTGGCTCAGGTGCAGAGTGCCAGTGGATTGGTTGGTGATGCAGCGCGGTTCAGTGTTGTGCTGAACTTCCGCCATAGCCAAGTGATGGAGGATGTCGATAAATATTCCGGAATAACAATCATTGACGGAGTCGAGCGTACAAATTACCCATTTTCTGTCTCTGTAGATGATTTGGGAAAAGAGTTTTCGTTGACGGTCCAGACGCAGACCAAGGTTGTTAGTCCAGAGCGTGTACTGGGTTACATGAACCGTGCGGTATCCGAGGTGGTGGATGCGCTAGAGCATGCGCCTCACCGGGAGCTTCTTTCCTTGGGGGTTGTGCCGCAGGCAGAGAAAGAGCAGGTCATTCATGGGTTCAATGCCACACAGGCGGCGTATCCGAAGGATGCGCTGATCCACGAGCTCTTTGAGCAGCAGGCAGAGCGGACGCCGGAAGCGTTGGCGGTGCAGTACGAGGACGAGCGTCTGACGTATGCCCAGCTCAATGCGAAGGCCAACCAGCTGGCGCACCGTCTGAGGGCGATGAAGGATGCCTCGGGGGCTGCGGTAATAAAACCGGATGCGCTGGTGGCGATCAGTGTGGAGAGAAGCCTTGAGATGGTGGTGGGTCTGCTGGGGATACTGAAGGCGGGCGCGGCGTATGTGCCGGTGGACCCAGAGTATCCGGCAGACCGCATCGCGTACATGCTCAGGGATTCGCAGGCAAAGGTGCTGCTGACGCAGCGAGCACTACAGGAGCGCCTGCCGGCGGCAGCCCGTGCCGTGGATGGTTCCGGGGCTGGAATCAGCAGACCGGAGGACGCAGGCGGTGTCGGGGAAAACGGCGTAGGTGCAGAGGGAGCAGGAGCAAACGGTGAAGGCACAGGTGAGTCTGCAGGCGGCCCCGGGGAAGTGTTGCTGCTCGATGAGGAATCGACGTATGCAGGTCAGCCGCAGGACAACATTGGCCGGCAGGAGACGGGTCAGACCTCACGGCATCTGGCGTATGTGATCTACACCTCGGGTTCGACAGGCAGGCCCAAGGGGGTTGAGCTGGCACATGGCGGGGTCTGCAATCTGGCGACGCTGCTGAAGGCGGCGCTGGGTATTGATACCTCGAGCCGGGTGCTGCAGTTTGCCTCGTTCAGTTTCGATGCGTGTGCGTCGGAAGTGGTGATGTCACTCAGCCATGGGGCAAGCCTGCATCTGTCGACGAAGGCGCAGCTGATGCCGGGCGAGCCGTTGTGTGCGCTGCTGCAGGAGCGGGGCATTACGCACGTGACGCTGCCGCCGACGGCGCTGAGCGCCCTGGGTTCGCCCGAGGGGCTGGAATGCCTGAAGACGCTGGTGGCGGCGGGCGAGGCGTGCCCGCCGCAGCTGGCACAGCGGTGGTGCAGCAGAACGCACTTCATCAATGCCTATGGTCCGACCGAGGGGACGGTGTGTGCGACGATGTACCACGTACCAACGGACTGGATGCCGGCTTCCGGACAGGGCGTGCCGATTGGCGGGCCAGTGGCCAATGCACGGATCTACATACTGGATGAGCAGAAACAACCGGTACCGATGGGGGTGACGGGAGAGATCTACATTGGTGGTGATGGGGTGGCCAGGGGGTACTTGAACCGTGAGGATCTGACGGCAGAGCGCTTCGTGCGGGACCCGTTCAGTGATGATCCGGATGCGCGGATGTACAGGAGTGGAGACCTTGGCAGGTGGAAAGCTGACGGCACCATCGAGTACCAGGGCAGGAATGACTTCCAGGTCAAGATCCGGGGATTCCGGATCGAACTGGGCGAGATCGAGGCGCGGCTTGCCGGGTTGCCGGCCGTCAGGGAAGTGCTGGTCGTGGCCAGAGAGGCCGGGCAGACGGGGCAGGGCGGGGAAGATGCAGCAGGCGTATCCGGTGCCACGGGAGAAAAACGTCTGGTGGCGTACTGGGTTGCCCAGCCAGAGTTGCCAGAAGCGGAAGTGCCGACAGCGGAAGTGCTGCGCGATCACCTGAAGGCGGAGCTGCCGCCGTACATGGTGCCGTCGGCCTTCGTGAAACTGGATGAGATGCCGCTGACGCCCAACGGCAAGGTGGACAGGAAGGCGCTGCCGGCGCCGGATGCGGATGCGCTGGCCACGCACGCTTACGAAGCCCCACAGGGGCCGGTGGAAGAAGCGCTGGCCGGTATCTGGCAGGCGCTGCTGGGTGTGGAGCGTGTGGGGCGACACGACAACTTCTTCGACCT
>ERZ773069.2183-NODE-2183-length-10429-cov-11.509254_pt1 | contig 10429 bp, 8 predicted proteins | sample MGYA00580619_ERZ773069 | MGnify/ENA primary metagenome ERZ773069 (study PRJEB29015, sample SAMEA2738007) | human oral metagenome | biome: human oral; feature: human-associated habitat; material: dental | place: China | collected 2108 ...
GATGTGCTGTAAAAACTCTTGCGAATAAAGGTATTTTATCACAGATGCCATAAGGCATGTTGTGGGAATCAAAATTAAATAGGAAATCGTAAAAGCGGTGATCTTTCGCTTCTGTCAAAGGAAGCATAAGATGCCGCTTTTTTCATGCCCATGTTACGAAGTAAAGGCAAATACAGGCTTGAAATACAAGGCTTTCAGAGGGCGGTTTTGACAAAGTAAAGGAAATATACCTTTTTCCTCAAAATCGCCCTTTAACTGCGTAACAAATAAAAAATGAAAGTAGTATCAGCATGGCAGTTTTCAGAGTAGAAAAAAACAAGGGCTATACCGTCATGAGCAACCACCACCTGCGAAACAAGGAACTGACCCTAAAGGCAAAGGGCTTGCTCTCTCAAATGCTTTCACTTCCGGAAAACAGGGACTATACCTTTGCAGGACTTTCCAATATCAACAAAGAAAGCATCGATGCCATTCGTACCGCCGTCTGGGAGCTTGAAAAGGCGGGATATATCAAAAGGTCGCAAGGCAGAGATGAGAAAGGAAAAATGACAGCCATTACCTATACCATTTATGAGCAGCCGCAAAATCCGGTATTGGAAAATCCAACATCGGATAAGCCGATATTGGAAAATCCGACAACGGATAATCTGACGTCGGAAAATCCAATGCAATTAAATAAAGATATACAAAATACGGATCTATCAAAAAAAGAAGAAATAAATAAAGATGGATTAAATACCGATTCCATTCCTATCCTTTCCCATGACCCATCTCCTTTGAGAGAGCAGCCATTACCGGAAAAGAAGGGAACGGAAGAAAAAGACGCATACAAAATCTATGAAGAAATCATCAAGGACAATATCGAGTATGAGCACTTCATCAATGCAAAACGCCTTGACCGTGATCGCATTGATGAAATTCTTGACCTGATTCTTGAAACCGTATGCAGCAAAAGAAAAAGAATCTTAATTGCCGGCGATGAATACCCCGCAGAGCTTGTAAAGGTAAAATTTCTTTCCGTTTTCATAGAGGGTTTGGGACACTTCCCAACAAGCAAAATCTCTATCGCCGGAACTGCGGAAAATAGAGATTTTTTTACGGAAAGGGTACCCCTTTCCTATGCTTGCTATTCCACTTATCCCTTAATCTCTACAACAATGGAAATTCACTTTTGCCAAAGAATGCATCTAACAAAAAATATATATGGAAAGAATTTTGTTCAGAAAATGGTCGTTAATATCTTAAATAAAAATAAACTAATTGGAGCTTTTTTTACCTATATAGAGTAGTTAGCCTTTTTAGAGCATGGTATAGTAAAATATATGTGTTAGATAGCACTAACTAATACAGGAGGTAATATTATGAACAACAAATTACAGGCAAAAGATTTAATTAACATTGGTATCTTTACGACCATTTATTTTGTCATTTATTTTGCAACAATGATGCTGGGATATATTCCTATTCTTGATGTATTGTTAGGACTGATATGCCCTATTACATGTGGAATTCCGTTTATGCTTTATGTTACAAAAGTACGGAGTTTTGGGATGATTTCAATAACAGGAATAATTTTAGCAATACTCTTTACAGTTATGGGCAGCGGGCTATTAGTAGCATCCTTTTGTATTGCCTGCGGTTTTTTAGCGGACATAATTATGAAAATGGGCAAATACCAGAGCATGAAGTATACAATAATTGGATATGCCGTTTTTTCTATTCTGACAATGGGTTTTTTCAGCAGACTATTTTTCATGAGAAATGAGTTCTTTATGACTATGGAAAAGGGCTATGGAAAAGAATACGCAGATGCACTTGCGGCACTTACGCCAAATTGGATGTACCCTGTTCTTGTTTTATCTTGTCTTATTGGTGGAATTTTAGGTGCGATATTAGGGAAAACTGTTCTTAAAAAACATTTCAAAAAAGCAGGTATTGCTTAATGGAAAATCTCAAGCAATTACCATTTGAACAAAAATCCATTTTTCATATTGATCCACGCACTAAAATTTTCTTAACTATTACAGTAACTACTATTATGTGTGCAGGAAAATTTGATGGGGCGATGATTTATATTCGCCCTATGGCTGCCATATTTCCCATTCTGATGTTGCTTTTTTCTATGCGATTAAAAGCGGCATTAAAGTTTTTTTTATTTTACGCGATACTTTTTTGTTTAAGCATATTTCTATTTCCAACATTAAAAGGTGCATTTAGCTTTATGTTAGGTGCGGTATTAGGAATATATACGCAAATATTACCGGGAATAGTGATGGGATATTATCTTATTGATACAACAACAGTTAGTGAATTTATTGCTTCAATGGAAAAGATGCATATCCCGGAAAAAATAATCATTCCGATGTCTGTGGTATTTCGATTTTTCCCAACAGTAAAGGAAGAATACAGAGCTATTCAGGATGCTATGAAAATGCGAGGTATTACAACTTTTAGAAGCCCTATCAAGATGTTGGAATATCGTATTGTTCCACTAATGATTTCTATAACGAAAATTGGTGAAGAACTATCGGCTGCCGCACTTACTCGCGGATTAGGTAGTCCGACAAAAAGAACAAATATTTGCAAAATAGGATTTAATATTATTGATGCTATTTTTATTATAGCAGCACTCATATGTTGGATTGGTTTTCTGGTTTGATGAAATAGGGTGAAAAAATGATAGAGTTAAAAAATGTCAACTTCCGATATAATATGGAAGAAGCGTCTGGAGGTTTGCATGAAATAAATCTTGTAATTCCAAACGGAGAAGTTGTCCTGTTATGTGGACAATCAGGATGTGGAAAAACTACATTAACAAGGTTGATAAATGGGCTTATTCCAAATTATTATAATGGCCGTTTATCAGGTGATGTAATGATTGATAGCCGTAATCTTAGTAAACTTTCACTTTATGAAATTTCAAAATTTGTTGGAAGCGTGTTCCAAAATCCAAGAACTCAATTCTTCAATGTGGATTCAACAAGTGAATTGGCTTTTGCGTGTGAAAATCAGGGATTACCTGAAAATAAAATTGTCAACAGTATATTTGAAACAGCTACCATGTTCAATATAAATCATCTCCTTGGTAAAAATATTTTTAATTTATCCGGAGGGGAAAAGCAGAAAATAGCATGTGCTTCAGTATCAGTCAGTTCCCCTTCCATTATTGTATTAGATGAACCTTCTTCCAATTTAGATACACATTCAACAGATGATCTTCGGAAAATGATTTCAATATGGAAAAGTCAGGGTAAAACCATTGTGATAGCTGAACATCGTCTTTATTATTTGAGCGGGCTCTTTGATCGTGTAATATATATGGAAAATGGACGAATACAAAAAGAATATACCAGTACGGATATTGAAAAATTATCTATGTCCGAGCAAATAGAGATGGGGCTTCGCCCTTTTGAATTAAAATTATTTCCATTGTCTGTAAAGAACATGAAGCGAGAAGATGAGATACTTTTTTCAAATTTTTTCTTTTCATACACTAATAGAGATAAAGCTTTACAAGTTCCCTCTCTCTCTTTGCCGGCGTCAAATGTGATTGCAATAATAGGAAATAACGGTGCTGGAAAATCAACTTTTGCAAGATGCATTTGTGGACTTGAAAAAAGATGTAAGGGTATAATAACAATAAGCAGTAAAGCGTTAAATAGAAAGCAGCGTATTTCCTATTGTTATATGGTAATGCAGGATGTAAATCATCAACTTTTTGCTGAAAGCATATATGAAGAATTGATATTAAGTATGAAAAACCCGAATGAAGCGGAGATTGACTTGATATTAAATAAACTTGAATTACTTCAATTTAAGGAAAAGCATCCCGCTTCACTTTCAGGAGGACAAAAACAAAGAGTAGCAATAGCAAGTGCTTTGGCATCTCAACGTGAAATTATTATTTTTGATGAACCTACAAGTGGACTGGATCTTCTTCATATGCGAGATGTTGCAAAAGAACTTACCAATTTATCACAGATAGGAAAAACTGTACTTGTTGTTACTCATGATTATGAGCTTATAGCAAGTTGTTGCACTTATATACTTCATTTAGAAAATGGAATGGTGAAAGAACAATATCCTTTAGATTTAAGTGGAACGGAACGCTTAAAGAAATTTTTCTTACAGCGAGGTGATAGTAATGTTTGATATTGATAAAATTTTCAAAGAGCAAAAATTTGAATTGCTCTGTAAAGATGATTTATGTTCTGTATATCAGCTTAACGGTGGAAATGCAGATGGTACGGTTATATATTACCCTCTTTATTCGGGAATATCATTGATGTATAACAGTTTTCATTCTGAAGAAGGAACAGGAAGAAAAATAGAACCCGGTCATTATATTAGTATTCATCATTGCAGTGAAGGGAGAATGGAATCAGAAACTTCCTCAAATGAATATTTGTATTTAGAACCGGGAGATATTTTAATTGAAAATTTGCATGTTGCAGAATACCGTTATTGTAGTTTCCCCTTGAGCCATTATCATGGTATTACAATCAATTTGTCTGTTACAGATATTATGGAAAGCAGCGTTAAGGAGCAATTACAACTTTTTTCCATAGATTTATTTGATTTGGAGAAAAAATTTTCTTTGAATGAGAAACCTTGTATTATACATGGGGATTCTTTAACCGATCATATTTTTTCCGAGATTTATAATGTACCAGATTCAATTAAATCAGAATATCTTAAAATCAAGATTTTGGAACTTCTTGTTTCATTAAAAATTGCAGATGTTTCTGCTGTTCGTAAAGAACGACCATACTTTTATAAAACTAAAGTTGAAAAAGTAAAAGCTATAAAAAATTTTATAACGACTGCTCCTGAACATCATTACACGATTGAAGAACTTGCAAGACAATTTGATATTTCAGAATCATCCTTAAAAGAATGTTTCAAAGGAATCTACGGATCAGCAATATACACATATATGAAAAAATACAGAATAAACATGGCTGCAACACTCCTTACAGAAACCGATAAAACTGTTTCAACCATTGCAGGAGAAGTAGGATATTCTAATAGCAGTAAATTTGCAGAAGCGTTTAAGAGCATAAAAGGTGTAGCCCCATTAGAATATAGGAAAATTAAAATCTAAATGGAGTTAAGCATACCTATGTAGAGTAGATGAAAAATTCAATATTGGTAGAATAGAGAGTGTCGAATAATATACGATACTCTCTATTTTTTATTGAAGGAGGAACAAATAATGAAAAAAAGAAGCTGGATTTCCATTGTCTTCTCCTTTGCATCACAATGTAAAGGCAAAATTATATTATCTGTTATATGTGCTTTGGTTAGTGTAGCCTCAGGTCTTATACCTTATTGGAGTGTTTATCATATTATTACTTCATTTATAAACGGTTCGGCTACAATTTCTAATGTTTGGGTATGGAGCTTGATAGCTGTATGCGGATATGCTTTTAGGTATATTTTTCATGGTATTTCTACAAGTCTGTCCCATGCATCTGCGTACAGTATTTTGGAGAACATACGACTTGCTCTTGCCGAGCGGCTGATGAGGGCTCCTCTTGGAACAGTAGTTGAAGAATCTGTTGGAAAATTAAAAAGCGTGATTGTGGATAGAGTTGAAACCATCGAATTACCTTTAGCACATATGATTCCTGAAGGAATTTCTAATTTATGCCTACCGATTGCTGTTTTTATATATTTAATAAGCATAGATTGGCGTATGGCTCTTGCGATGTTAGTAACTGTGCCGATTGCTTCTGTTGCATATTTTAGTATGATGAAAAATTTTAATAAACAGTATGCCGATTATATGGAATCCAGCAATTATGTAAATGGAGTGATTGTTGAATATGTTGAAGGAATAGAAGTAATCAAAGCTTTCAATCAATCTTCTACATCCTATGAAAAATTTTCAAAATCCGTAGAATCATTTAAGGATTACACTTTGAATTGGTATAAAAGTGTGTGGAAACTAATGAACTTTGGAAATTCGGTGCTTCCATCCACCTTTTTAGGAACTTTACCTGTAGGAATGATTTTATATGCCACCGGTACATTATCTCCTGAAAACATGGTAATGTGCTTTATTCTGTCAATGGGCATCGTTGATCCTTTAATGAATTACACATTACATGTCAGTAATGTTAAGGCGGTAGAATATGCAATTCATGATGTAGATAAGCTGCTACATGTAACAGAGCTTCCTGATTCTAAAAATTCAATTTCCATAGAGAACCACAATATAGAGCTTAAAAATGTTTCTTTTGCATACAGTAAAAATAAAGATAATAAAGTTCTTTCCAATATTACATTTTCAGTTCCTGAGGATTCTTTTACAGCTCTGGTAGGGCCTTCGGGAAGTGGTAAATCAACGATTGCACGACTTATAGCTCGGTTTTGGGATGTAGATGAAGGTTCTATAACTATTGGTGGTATAGATATACGTCAGATTCCTATATCTCAGTTATCTGACATAATAAGTTTTGTTACTCAAGATAATTTTCTCTTTCATTGCTCAATAAAAGAAAATATCCGAATGGGCAAACCGTCTGCTACGGATGAAGAAGTTTATGCTGCTGCAAAGGCTGCTTGCTGTGATGACTTTATACAAAAGCTTGAGCATGGATATGATACGCAAGCAGGTGATGCCGGAAACAGATTGTCCGGCGGCGAAAAACAAAGGATTTCTATTGCAAGAATGATATTAAAAAATGCTCCTATAGTTATCCTTGATGAAGCTACCGCTTTTGCAGATCAAGAAAATGAAGAAAAAATGCAACGATCAATATCGGCTCTAACCAAAGGGAAAATACTTTTTGTTATTGCACACAGACTATCCACTATAACAAACGCTAATCAAATTATTGTCTTAAAAAATGGAGAAATTCATTCGGTCGGTACACATAAATCGCTATTAGGTTCCGATCCCCTCTATCGTAATATGTGGGAAGCTCATATAGGGGCAAGAAATTGGTCTGCAAATTCTAAACAGGAGGTGAAAAACACATGTTCAGAACTGTAAAAAGGTTGATTGATTGGACTGGAAACTATAAAAAACGAGTATATATAGGATTTATCTTTGCTTTTTTGAATGGAATATTTACTGCTTTACCGATTATGCTGGCGTCTTATGGATTAAATGCCATTTTGAATGACTTTAGTGGAAAAGAGCCATTAGATCATACATTGATATGGAAGCTCCTTTTTTCTGTTATTGTATGTGTATTATTACGATTTGTTTTTTCGTATCTGCGTGCAATTACTCAAGAAAGTGTGGGATATGAGGCAACGGCAGAGCAACGCATTAAGTTGGGAAATCTTTTCAAGAAAGTATCGCTTGGATTCTTCAATCACAATAATATAGGAGAATTATCTTCTGCTGCTACAACCGATCTTTCGTTTATAGAGATGTACTGCATGCATATGATAGATATTGTCGTTAATGGCCATATAACAGTTGTTGTGATGATAATATCTTTGACAATATTCTGTCCGGTAGCAGGAGTTATATCCTTAATAGGACTTCTTATTTCTACATGCATTATGTATGCACTTGAAAAAATATCGCACCGTAACGCAGTATTACATCAAAAAGCTCAAGATGAAATTGTAGAAAACACAATAGAATATTTGAGAGGAATGCAAGTCGTAAAAGCCTTCAAACAGGAAGGCGCAGCCGTAGAAGGAATAAGGAACGCATTTCAAAATCATAAAAAGGTAAACATAAAATTAGAGTTAGAATATTGTCCGTATAATTGCTTACACCAGTTAATTCTTAAAACAACTTCCATTGGCGTAGTTATTGCATCAGCATATCTTACTTTGAATGGAAGCATGCCTATTTTTGTCATGCTTATGCTTGATATGTTTTCATTTGTTTTATTCAATCATTTGGAAAAAGTGAATAGTGCTATCCATGTAATTGAGGTTATCAATGCGACATTGAACAAGCTTGATTACATTCAGAAGGCAGAAGAAATTGACAAGAACGGAAAAGATATATCTTTAGATGCATATGATATAGAGTTTCAAAATGTTTCTTTTGCATATGATAAAAAAACAGTTTTATCAGATGTTAGCTTCACATTACCTCAAGGTGCTACAACCGCAATCGTAGGTCCATCCGGAAGCGGGAAGACGACTATATGTAATTTAATTGCGAGATTCTATGATGTGAACAAAGGAAGTATACGAATAGACGGACACAATATAAAGGAAATGACATGTGAAAGTATTCTCCGCAATATTTCTATGGTATTTCAAAAAGTTTATCTATTCAATGATACAATCGCAAACAATATAAAGTTTGGTAACCCTGATGCAACCTATGAAGATATTATAGCTGCAGCGAAAAAAGCAAGGTGTCATGAATTTATTGAAGCATTTCCAAATGGATATGAAACTATTGTTGAAGAAGGCGGAGCAAATTTATCCGGAGGAGAAAAACAAAGAATTTCTATTGCACGTGCTATTCTAAAAAATTCCCCTATCATAATTCTTGACGAAGCAACTGCGAGTATTGATCCGGAAAATGAACATATGATTCAGCAAGCTATTACGGAATTAACTAAAGGAAAGACAGTAATTGTTATTGCACACAGGTTAGCAACTATAGAGAACGCAGATCAAATACTTGTAATTGATAAAGGGAAAGTTGTTCAAAAAGGAACTCATCAGGAACTAATAAAACAAGAGGGGCTATATCAGCGTTTCATAAGTATAAGGGAACAAGCAGAAGGCTGGTCTTTCGCTTAAAGCGTTCTCAAAAACGAAATCGAAAGGTTTGTGGTAAGGAGATAATTTTTTTATGCACATAATAACATTACATCCAAAATAAGGCCGCTGTAAATAACGGAGAAGATTGAATTTAATAATATCATACGAAAATGCGGCGGTATCAAAGGGGGTATCGTCGTGTTTATTTTCCACTATCTTAAATTCATATTAAAGGAGATATATTCTATCTCTGGGTTTCTATGCTTGTGTAGATAACCTGTCAAATCATATTCATATAGCTATCTTTTCATGTCCGTTCCCGGCTGCTCTGTGCAGCCGGGATTTTTTGTTGTCTTCAAAAACTTTTTTCAAAAATATTCGCTTTTCTTTGGCAGCTTTCATCTGCCCGTTGTTGAGGGTTTGTGAAAGGGGAAATTCTGCCCGATTTCGCGGCTGCGAAAGGAGGTGAATATCATGAATGAGCCTGAACGGACTGAATGGCAGATACGCTGCGCATTTAACGGTTTTTGTAAACGTGCATTGAAAAACGAAAGTATCAATGCACATAAGGAAATCAAAAGAAGGCAGGCACGAGAAATCAGCTTTTCCGACCTGACACCGAAAGAGGAAAATCAGCTTTATACCCGTGAAGATTTCTTTGTAGGCAGTGAAGAAGAACAAACCTTTTTCGCAGGCGGTAAAGAATGGGATGCAAAGACGATTGCCGATGCGATCCACAGCTTGCCGGAAGAAAAACGCAGAGCCGTCCTGCTCTATTACTTCTTTGATATGAGTGATGCGGAAATTGCGAAGCTCTATCAGATTCCAAGAAGTACAGTGCAGTATCGGCGTACCAGCTCTTTTGAGCTATTAAAACGCTATTTGGAGGAACATGCCTATGACTACCCTGACTGGTAAAACAGGAAACGATGAACGCGGCTTGTTGCCTTATCCGGTAATCATAGCCGCAACTAAAGGAGAGCCGCAGGCAATGAATATTGTCTGCCAGCATTACGTAGGCTATATCGCCCACCTTTCTATGAGAAAACTCCGTGATGAACGGGGAAATACCTATTACGGCATAGACGAGGATATACGAGATCGCCTTCGCTCAAAGCTCATGCAGGCTGTCCTGATTTTCAAGATTTAATAATGTAGCTGTCTGCGTTCCCCTTTCCGCAGACAAGGCAGAAAGAAGCTGCCGCCTGTTCTTTGACAAATATACCCGCAAGATAACGGCGGCGTATCATAGGGCAAACCGGATACTTTCCTTTTGTGCTTTAGCTATGCGGAAAATGCGCCATGACACTTCCCTACCCGGAAGCCGAGCGAGAAACATTTTGCCGTAAAGCAAGCGTAGCTGCTTGCGAGCCATGACGGCGCAAAATATATAATGATACTCCCTTACAGCCACAGTCCGAGCGTTCAAAGCGTCGCAGGCAATGGGTAGGGCCGCGTGAGAACCACGCAGGGGTAAAACTCCCGTGAGGCTAATGCTTACAGCCATCCGGTAATGCCTTTCTTAAATATAAATATCAGAACTTTTACTATACGTATTTTGAGAAAGGGGGCGATGAGATGAATCATACTGATGTGCCTATCTGGGAAAAATATACCCTTACCATAGAAGAAGCGGCAAAGTATTTTCGCATTGGAGAAAATAAGCTGCGAAAGCTGGCAGAAGAAAATCCTAACGCAAATTGGGTGATATTAAACGGCAACCGTATTCAGATCA
>ERZ773069.2186-NODE-2186-length-10422-cov-9.253304_pt1 | contig 10422 bp, 11 predicted proteins | sample MGYA00580619_ERZ773069 | MGnify/ENA primary metagenome ERZ773069 (study PRJEB29015, sample SAMEA2738007) | human oral metagenome | biome: human oral; feature: human-associated habitat; material: dental | place: China | collected 2108 ...
GGACGGTATTGTTCGTCGCCGTGCTGCCGCGTCCGCCGATGACAGCCCCGCCGATGGTCGTGCCGTCAATATGCACCGTATCGTCGTGCGCTGCACCGTTTGCCGCAGACCCGCCGTAGACATCGCCCGTGACCGTCGCGCCGCCCTTTACCGTGACGATATTCTTGTAGCTCGCGTCCTTGTCTTCCACAGTCGTGCCCGTGCCTGTCGTCCAGCCGCCATAGACATCCGTATGCGTGCCGCTCGAGAGCTCAATCGTATTCTCACGCGTGGAGTTGCCGCCGACGGAGCGTCCGCCCCAAGTGTCTGTGCCGATCTGCGACGGAGCTTTCTGCCCCTTGAATGCGTAGCTTGTGGACGTAATCTCATGTGCCGTGGACGCCTGCGTGTCCGTGTCGACGATGTGCTCGACGCTATCATCCGTCGCGACCTTTTTCCCATGATAGGTCAATCCGAACGCGATGTCCGATCCACTCTGCCGCATGAGCGTGATTGTTTGGTTCAAAAGGGATGCTGCGGGCGTTCCGGTCACAGATAGCTGCGTCCAGTCCATATCCGTCTGTACCACGCCGCCGACCGTCAGCAGCGGATTTGCCGTGCTCGCCACACCCGCAATATCAAAGGCGTATTTCTGCACCTCTTTGATGCGATCCTGTACGGTGTTCACGCCCTTCACGGTCAGCGTGTTGCCCGTACTGGTCGTGCCGTCGCCGCCGACAATCGACTGTGCGACCGTCACGCCGCCGTTTAGATAGATCTTGTTGTTGTTTGCAATCGCGGCGGATTTCTTCAGAATGCCGAATGCGTGGATGATCTCGGCGGGCATCTTCTCAATGCCGATGGGGAAGTTCTCGAAGCTGCGCTCCGTCTGCGCCGCCCAATACTTGTCTGCGGGCACCTTGACTTCGCCGAGGGAATCATGTTCGATGCGATACTCCATTTGGATTATCCTCCTTAAATTCATAGTAGAGAGAAAAATCTGCTAATGACAGTATAGCACAAAAAAGTGAAAATGAGAATATTTATCTTGATATTTTCTGTAAAATTCCGCGTGCGGTGATGCCGATGAGTATGCCCGTGAGTATGCCGACGATGCCAAGCACGGGAGCATAGACGAAGAGTGCTGTGGTTTCCAAGACTGCGGCGGCGACAAGCAGTTGCGCCATATTGTGTAGGAAGCCACCCGCCGCACTGATGCCGACGATGGAGAGCTGCGTGTATCGTTTCAGCAGCACCATTGCTGCAAAACTCCCCGCGCCGCCTGCGAGGCTGTAGATCATGGGGGCGAGTCCGCCGCCGAACGCAGAGGCGAGTATGATGCGCAGCGTGAGCATGAGTGCCGCATCGCGTGCGGGGAGCAGATAGAGCGCAATCAGAGTGACGATGGCAGCGAGCCCGAGCTTTGCGCCGGGGACGGGCAGCGGCAGGGGCAGGAATCCCTCGAGGATAAAGAGGATGAGCGAGAGCGCCGTGAGGAGCGCAATGCGTGTGATCCGTTGAAGTTCGTTCATATCATTTCACTTCGATCAGGAGCTTGTGCGGCAGGCAGGCGATCACGTCGCCCTTTTGCGATGCCGCACCCGTATGCACACAGATGAGATCGGGGCAGTCGGCGTCGATGACGGCGATCGTCTCGCCCTCGATGCGGATGATGTTCTCGCCTTCCTCGTCAGAGATGCGGATCTCCTCCGTGCCCGTATGTCCTGTGAGTGGGATGTCATAGAGCTCGACATTGTTCTGCGTAATGACGGCGTGGCGTGTTTCACTGTCCGCGTGCGTGAAAAAAAATACGGCGCCGATGCCGCAGAGGAGGAGCAGCGCGCCGATGAGCACGAGGTCGTTCTTCTTCATTGGAGTTCCCTGCCTTGACGAATGTTTTCAATAACAGTACAATAGCTTTTAGATGCCGCGTCCGAGTTCGCGCTGCCAATAGGCGAGGTCGGGTTCATTCAGCGGCAGGTCGATGGTCTGGCCGTTGTCGTAGTAAAAGCGCACGCGGATGCCCGTCGCCTTGCGGATGGCGGGGAGGCTCGCGCGCGGCAGCTCGACGAAGAATTTGTTTTCGTTCTTGTAGGGGCTGTCCGCCTCGGGAACGGGACGCGGCGTGTATTTCGTCGCTGCCTTCATCTCCCATGCGGCGCCGTCTGTGTAGAGAATGACATCGGGCAGGAGTTTTGCCTCGTCGAAGCGGTAGTCCCAGAGTGCAAGGGTCGCACCCTCGAGCCGCCCCTCGCCTGTGTAGGATGCCTGAAAGTCGATGCGCGCATACGCGGAGAGACTGCGCGCAGAGCGATGGTCGATCTGATAGGTGTAGGAGAGACCGAAGATGCCGACGAGGATGAGGATGAGTGCGACGAGGATGACGAGCTGGCGGAATATATGCTGCATGCGGTGCCTCCTTTCGATGAATCGTTTCGGGGTATTATAACATAGGGGAAAGCGCTTTGTCAGCTGATAAAACACAGGGAATACAGGAGGGGGACGAAATGGCGGTAAAGCTGTTTGTATCGGATCTGGACGGGACGATGCTGCCGGACGGCAATGTGGTCTCGGCGGAGAATATAGCGGCGGTGCGCCGTGCGACGGAGGCGGGCGTTGTCGTGACAATCGCAACGGGGCGCATGTTCGAGGCGGCACTGCCCGTTGCACAGGCGCTCGGCGTGGACGTGCCAATCATCTCGTACAACGGCGGGCTCATCAAGAGCCCGAGCGGGCGCGTCTACGAGGAGCATACGATTGACGCGGCGCTTGCGCATGACATCATCGCATTCTGTCAGGCGCGCGACTGGTATATCCAGACTTACAGCGGCGGCGTTCTGCGCTATGCTGCAGCATGTGACGAGTCGCGTTTCTATGAGAACTCGCAGAAGATCACAGGCGAGGCGGTCGGGTGGGACGGCATGTTTGCACATACGGCGGGCAACTGCAAGCTGCTGCTTGTGACGGCGGGCTGTGATGTGACGCTCACGCGCTCGGAGGCGGTGCTTGCAGCATTCGGCGATCGGGTGGATGTGACGCGCTCGGCGGACTGCCTCATCGAGATCGTGCCGAAGGGAATCTCCAAGGCATCGGCGCTGACGTCGCTTGCCGCAAAGCTCGACATCGCCATTGAGGAGACGATGGCGATCGGCGACGCATACAATGATCTGCCCATGCTGAAGGCGGCGGGCAAGAGTGTTGCTATGGGCAATGCCTTCCCCGAGGTCAAAGAGGAGGCGGACTACGAGACGCTCTCTTGCACGGAGAACGGGCTTGCAGCGGCGATCTATCACTATGTGCTCGGCATGGGCGCGGATGCGCCCGTGCCGATGAAGGGCTGAGTTATGGCGATCAAACTCATTGCGCTCGATCTGGACGGAACGCTCCTGACATCGGACAAGAAGATCACGACGCGCACAAAGGACATCCTTGCGCGTGCAATGTCGCACGGCGTCACGGTGACGATTGCGACGGGGCGCATGATGCGCTCGGCGCTCTACTTTGCGCGCCTGCTTGCCTCGGATGCGCCCGTCATCTGCTGCAACGGTGGCTATGTCGGAAAAGCGGAGGAGGAGCCCGTCTTTGCACGCTATTTCGATCCCGCTCTGACGCGCGAGTTTCTGACATTTGCCTATGAGCGTGACTGGTACGTGAACTGGTACATCGGCACGGAGATTTACGCACCGGAGTATCGTGAGGAATACTTTGCCGCCTATCGCACGACGGCGCATTTCGTGGTGAACGGTGTCGGGCGTGACTTTCTGCGCTATACGGAGAATGTCCCGCAATTCGTCCTGCGCGAGCTGGACGAGGGCATCGGCTCCTATGTGCGTGCGGTGCAGGAGCACTTCGGCGACCAGCTTGTGCCGCAGCAGAATACGGGCACGAGCGTCGATATCAACCCGCCCGGCATCAACAAGGCGGTCGGCGTGCAGGCGCTCGCGGATGCGATGGGGCTGACCCTCGACGAGGTCATGGTTGCGGGCGATGCGGACAATGACTATGAGATGCTCGAGATGGGCGCGTTCTCCGTTGTGCCTGAGAACGGCCTTCCGGGCGCAAAGGAACGCGCGCGTTATATAACGGCGTCGAACGACGCGAACGGAATTGCGCTCGCGATTGAGAAATTCGTACTGTGAGGTGATACTATGGCAGACGTGAAACGTGCGGTGGAGAAGTTCCGCCCCGTGATCGTGACGGGGCTGTCGGGCGGCGGGAAGTCGCTTGCGGCGCGCTATATGGAGGATCTGGGCTATTTCTGCGTGGACAATCTGCCCCCCGTCTTCATTCCGAAATTCATCGATCTCTGCCGTGAGACGCACGGGCAGATCAGCCGCGCGGCGATCGTTGTGGACACGCGCAGCCGCGAGTTCTTTGACGACTTTGTGCGCGTTCTCGGCGAACTGGATGCGGGGGATGTTGCCTATGAGCTCCTCTTTATCGAGGCGTCCGACGACGTCATCATCCGCCGCTACAAGGAGACGCGCCGTCCCCACCCACTCGCACCGGATGCGCGCATCTCGGAGGGCGTGACGCGCGAGCGCGGGCAGCTCGCAGAGATCCGTGCACGAGCAACGCAGCTGATCGACACCTCCCGTCTGCGCAAGGCTGAGCTGCGCGATATTATCCGCCAGCACTACGATACGCCGGGCAAGGATGCGGAGATGAATGTCAATATCCTCTCCTTTGGCTTCAAGTACGGAATCCCGCTCGACGCCGACCTCGTCTTTGATGTGCGTTTTCTGCCGAATCCGTTCTATGTGGACTCGCTGCGCAACAAGAGCGGCACCGTTCCGCAGGTCTCCTCCTACATCGAGTCGTGGGATGTGACGCAGAAATTCGAGCAGTACCTCGATGGGATGATTGACTTTCTCCTGCCGCAGTATGTCAAGGAGGGAAAAAGCCAGCTTGTCATTGCCATCGGATGTACGGGCGGCATGCACCGCAGCGTCTTCATCGCAAAGCATCTCTACGATCGGATCAAGGGGAGCTATGCGGCGCATCTCGAGCATCGCGACCTCATGAAGAACGAGGTACATGAACACGTGAGCGAGGGCTAGTTCATGCATCTCATCAAATGGCTCTACCCGGGGATGGGCTTCAAGCGCTGGCTCTTCGTCTTTGCGATTGGAACGCTCTGCGTCGGACTCGGCGCTGCGCTCATCTTCAACTACAAATACATCGACAGCATCGAGGAGGCGATCTTCCGATTCGTCTATACGTGGCAGGGCAGCTATGACTACGGCTTCACGGCGATTGCGGGGACGGCGGTTGCACTTCTCGGCAGCGGGCTCATGCTGCTCGCTACGCGACACATCATCCGCTCCGTCATCACAGCGCTGATGCCTGAGGGTACATCGGCGCGCCTCGTCGATCTCGTCTATGAAAAGACGCGTCTCAGCCGCGGCCCAGCGGTCACCGTGATCGGCGGCGGACACGGCCTCTCCGTGCTCCTGCGCGGAATCAAGGAACTGACGAGCAATGTGACGGCGGTGGTGACGGTCGCAGATGACGGCGGCTCATCGGGTCGCCTGCGCGAGGAGCTGGGCATCATTCCCCCCGGCGATCTCAGAAACTGCCTCGTTGCGCTCGCCGACACCGAGCCGCTGATGGAAAAACTCTTTCAGCATCGCTTCGAGGGGCGGAGTAATCTCGCGGGTCACAGCTTTGGCAACCTCTTTCTCGCGGCGATGGCGGAGGTCACGGGCGATATGGAGACGGCACTGCGCGAGTCCTCAAAGGTTCTCGCGGTCAAGGGGCGCGTGCTCCCCGCCTCGAAGCAGTCCGTGCGCCTCGATGCAATCCTCGAGGACGGCACGGTTGTTGAGGGGGAGTCCCATATCCCGGAGGTGCCGGGGCGCATTCGCCGCGTTCGTCTTCATCCGCAGGATGTTGCGCCCGTGCCGTCCGCACTCGAAGCGATTCGCACGGCGGATGCAATCATCCTCGGTCCCGGCAGCCTCTATACGAGCATCATGCCGAACCTCCTTGTGAATGGCGTGGCGGAGGAGTTGCGGAAAAGCCGCGCGCTCAAGATCTACATCTGCAACGTCATGACGCAGCCCGGCGAGACGGACGGCTATACGGCGTCCATGCACGCGGAGGCGATCATCAAGCACGCGGGGCGTGGGGCGATCGACTTTATGCTCGTCAACAGCGCACCGATCTCGGATGAGCTGCGCGAAAAGTATGCGGCAGAGGGCATTGCGCCCGTCGCCGTGGACGAGGCGGCAATCAACGCGCTCGGCATCGGCTTTGTTGCGGCAGACATCATCAATCAGTCGGATGCCGTGCGGCATGACCCCGATAAGCTGAGCCGCAATGTCATGCGCATGATCTACGATTTTCGGGTGAGCTGAGATGCCGTCGTTCGCCTCGGATGTAAAGAATGCGCTCTCGCGTACGGATACTGAGCGTGAGTGCTGTCAGACGGCAGAGCTTGCCGCACTCCTGCGCATGGGTGCGTCGATGGTAACGGACGGGGAGCACGGCCTCGGGCTGCGGTTTGAGGCGGCGAGTGCCGCCGTCGCGCGCCGTGTGATCCGTCTCTTGCGTACGATGGACACAGGAATCGAGACCTCGGTCGCAATGGAGCGCACGCCGCAGCTGCGACGGCGCACGTACATCGTCAATATCACAGCAGGAGAGGCTGTCACGCCGCTCCTCACGCGCCTCGGCTTCCTCGAGGCGGGGATGCTGCGCGCGGGTACGGATATGGAGCTGATCCGCAAGAAATGCTGCCGTGCGGCCTATCTGCGTGGCGCATTCCTCGGCGGCGGCAGTGTCAACCGTCCCGAGGCGAGCTGTCATCTCGAGATCACGGCGAAGAGCGCGACGATGGGACGTGCGCTTCACACGCTCCTGCGGCGGTTGCATTTCCCCGTCGGCTTGACCGATCGGCGTGACACCTACGTGGTCTACCTCAAGGAAGGCGATGCCGTCATGGACTTCCTCGCTCTGATCGGTGCGGAGGAGGCGGCGGAGGAGATCGAGGTCGCACGCAACCTCAAGGAGGTACGCGCGCAGGTGAACCGTCTCGTCAATGTGGAGACGGCGAATCTGCAGCGTGCCGTGGATGCTGCGGCGCAGCAGCTCGCTGCAATCGAGCGCCTTGCATCGACGGGGCGCCTTGCGGCGCTCTCCGAGGATCTGTGCGAGACGGCAGAGATGCGCCGTGCGCATCCCGAGGTCAGCATGGCGGAGCTTGCGGCGCTCTGCCACATCAGCAAGTCAGGCATGAGCCACCGCCTGCGGAAGATCTGCAGGGCGGCGGAGGAGGTATAGAGATTTGATCAGAGGAATCGCGCGGTTGTTTTCAAAGGGGATGCCGCTACCCGTGCTCCTGTTCTTGGCATTTGTGGCGTGGGTGCTGACCGCAGAGCCGCCGGCGGGGTTTCCCATCCTCGAGTATCACATGGTTACAGAGAACCCGCGTCCCGGTGCAGAGAAGTACGTTGTGCCGCCTGCGGACTTTGCCGAGCAGCTCGACTACCTCGCGTCGGAGGGCTATACGACGATCACGCCGCAGGACTACGCGCGCGCACGCAAGGGCAAGCAGACGCTGCCGGAGAAGCCCGTCATCCTTTCTTTTGACGACGGTTATGAGGACAATCACCGCGTCGTCCTTCCCATGCTCGAGGAGCGCGGCATGAAAGCGGTGTTCTATGTGGTGACGAATGATATCGGTCTTCTCGGCTATATGACATGGGACAATCTCTTTGACATGGAGCGGCGCGGCATGGAGATTGGCAGCCACACGGCGAACCACATTCCGCTGACGACACTGCCTCCCGAGAAACAGCGCGAGGAGCTGCGTCTCTCAAAGCTGATGCTTGAGTGGAAGGGGCTGAAAACCATCTATAGCTTCTCCTATCCGACGGGGGCGTATGACGAGGGCATTGTCACCATGCTTGCCGAGGAGGACTACCTGACAGCGGTGACGGGTGAGGCGGGGCTGAACAATGTGGAGACGAATCCGTATCTCCTGCACCGTGTCAACATCCCGCCGCCGCATTTCGGACTGACGGAGTTTCGTCTGCGCCTCATGAAGGCGGACATCGCTGCACGACTGGATGTGCGGCTCTCACAGCTGCCGGACGGTGTGCGCACGGGCATCGAGACATTGCGGGCAAAGCTGCGCGGGGATGAATGAATAATGAAGGGAATGTAACATAGGGCAATGAATAAGGGAATGTTTCGAAAAATGGCGGCGCTCACGCTCGCTCTCGCCTGTACAGCGGGGCAGGCACTCGCTGCACAGCACGGGGAAGGTACAACAATCATGCGCGAGCGTGGTACGGCGCAGGCGAATATTCGTGACCGCGTTGCGAGCATCCTGGGTTCGACGGAGCCGCCCCGCAATCGCGTCTTTTCGCCGGGCACATCGCGCCTCATGCGCCTCTGGCCTGTGGAGTCCTACGATACAGGTGGTACGTTGCTCTTCTCGGACAGTCCGGAATACGTGAAGGAGGTTGGCATTCTCTACCGCGATACGGTGACGGGTGACGCGCGTGTCCTCTACTATCATCTGAACGATACCGCGCAGCCGAAGAAGGTCGCAGTTGTCCTCGAAACGGAGGCGGATCTTGCGACTGTCACGGTGACGCGCGGCGCGGCAGCTGCACCGAGCACGGACTATCTGCACGTCGGAAAGACAACGCAGATCGGCTATTTTGACACGCGCGAAATGAACGAGCACATCTATGTGACGAAGGAGCGCCCGCGTCTCCTGGTGCCTGAGATGGACACGACCGTGCTCGCACCGGGACAGCTTGTCTACGGCGTCTATGATTTCCACGCGAATGCACCCGTGCGCGTCTCCGTTATCATGTACGGGGCGGATGTCGATCCCTTCGCCTTCCTGCGCATTGCACGCGTGCTGCCACGCGATGAGATTGCACTGCGCGGCACGTTCCGGGGGATGAACCGCGTTATCACGGCGCAGAAAACCTACCGCCCGGCGGTGGACGGCGCGGTCTACTTTCCAATTGGCGACAATGTTCACGATGTCTATCGCCGCGGCATCGATGCAACGGACGGCTCGCCCGTTGTGAACTACGGCAACTACGGCATTCTCTATCAGATCAATATACCGACGACGGGGCGCGATAACACACGCTATTTCCTGAGTCCACTGGGTGGCGTCTATGCGGGCGCGATGCGCGCGGAGAACGGGGCGAAGCGATCCCTTGTGCAGACACCTGCAACGCGTGGCTATTTCGGCGATCAGACACTGCCGGAGCCGCCGAATGTGGCAGAGGCGCGCGAGGAGGGGCTGCTCTTCCTCACGCAGTATACGGAGCTCGCCGATCTCGGTACCTATACAAGCGCGCAGCCGGTGTCCTTCGAGTATTCACCGCCGGGCGCATCGAACCTTCCGGTGAACATCATTCTCATGCCTGAGAAATGAAGAATTTACACAGATAAATTTTTCATCTGAGAAGGGTTTTTCTTATGTACGTTGAATAAAAACATAGCAAGAGTACAACGAAATCATTCATATTCGGGTGGATCAGGGAGGAAACAAAACATGGCAGAAGAGACGAAGATTGACCACGAGCGCCTGCTCACCGCGATTGAGCAGATCGCAACCTCGACGCAGACGGTCTACGAGGCGATCGAGCAGGTCGCAAAGAGTGCGACGGAGCTGGCGAGCGCAGGACAGGAGTCCGTGAAGCAGGCGAAGTTCCTGCAGGAGCGCAACGCCGACACGATCAAGGTCATCGACTTCATCACGAATATCGCGGGACAGACGAATCTGCTCGGACTGAACGCGGCCATCGAGGCGGCGCGCGCGGGCGAGCAGGGGCGCGGATTCGCCGTTGTCGCAGAGGAAGTGCGCAAGCTTGCCGAGCAGTCGCGTGAGGCGACGGAGCGCATTCAGGTGACGCTGAATGAGATGAACCGCGCCGTCGAAGATATCTCGAAGTCGATCGAGACGACCGGCTCCATCAGCGAGCAGCAGGCGGCATCGACGCAGGAGATCACGGCGAACCTCTCGCGCGTGACCCGTGCGGCGGACGAGCTGAAGGACTATATCAAGAATCTCGCATAATCGAAAAAGCCTCCCCCGTCGAAACGGGGGAGGCTTTGCATTACGCCATATTAGCTTCCCCCGTCGCAACGGGGGAAGTGGCGAGCCTTGCGAGCCGATAGGGGCGCTCCGAGAGCAGCCCCTTTTTCTATGCCCTTACTTCTTCTTCTCTTTTTCCTTTGCGCGCGCCTTTGCCGCCTTTTCCTTCGCCTTTGCCTTGTCGCTGACCTTCTTATCCTGCTGGTACTTCGCGTAGTCGACGCCCATGCTCGCCAGCTTGTGCTTGATCGTCATGATCGGGTGGCGCAGGAACATGCCGCGCTGCGTGCCCTTCATGATCGTGAGGAAGTCCTGCGTTGCCTTCGCACCGAAGCACGGGCGGTCGCAGCGGTCGCAGATCGGCTTTGTGA
>ERZ773069.2187-NODE-2187-length-10420-cov-39.845827_pt1 | contig 10420 bp, 19 predicted proteins | sample MGYA00580619_ERZ773069 | MGnify/ENA primary metagenome ERZ773069 (study PRJEB29015, sample SAMEA2738007) | human oral metagenome | biome: human oral; feature: human-associated habitat; material: dental | place: China | collected 2108 ...
AATCAAAGATCTAATAGTTTGAAATAAGATTTAGGATCTCATTTATATAGATAACGGGTCTGGGGCTTTTTGTCTCAGACTTTTATTTTTCAAATAGCTTGAATTGACGGAGGATAGAAATTGAAACGATTTATTTAAGCAAAAAAGATATGTTGGAAATCTGTCAAGATGGCGATAAGTATTTCTTGCGTTATCCAACTTTTAATATTACCTGCCCAGAAGTGATTAGAGAAATTCCCAAAGAAGTTGCAGAAAGCTATATGTCGGGAGAACATACTGGCAAAGAGTTGATGAATTATGCGCAATATGGTTTTTGGAAATCTAAAAAACAATATACACAAGAAGAGTCGAATAAAATTTTTATACAAAATAATCCTGACTTAATTTTCAATGATTTATCTGATAACCAAAAAATATTTTCTCCTGAAGAATTTACCCAAATCGTAACCAAAGCTATTGTTTCAGAACTGGAACCTAGCGAACTTGACGCTATTGGTATAGTTGATAATCATTTAGAGCTTCTTCTGGTGGATCCAGTTGGCTGGGAGGAAGAGATAGAAGCAGTTCATCTGGAAATTCTGCAAGAAAAACTCAACAACTATATTTATTTCCTCGAAAGCAAGCAGTATGTAGAACGATATGGTGATAGCTTTGCTAGAAAAGTCATCCATATCACTTTCCAGTATTCACCATCTGACAATGGTCTAGCCTTTTTAGCAGCTGCTCAGAAGGTATTGCAGAATACAGATATGAGTTTGAAGATCGAATTGCCAGAGTGATAAAGAGAGCGAATTTGCGCTCTCTTTTTTGTCTCTTACAGTATGGTATAATTGAATTGGACGACACTCGGACTGTCATTATCAAAGAAAGGGGGAGAGCTTGTGTTAGATATTCGTATTGAGACCATTGATAATAAGTCTTTGACATACAAGATACTAAGAAAATATTCTGCTTTACCTTTTTCACAACTAAAGTTAAGAATAGAAAGTCATGATCCAGTGATGGTAGTGGATGACTTAAAGCTGGACGAGCTTCGAAAGATTAGAGAGTTAATTCATGAGTTAAGCGACATAGGCACGGAGGTTACGATAAAGGATTCAACAGGCATCATCACCTTGGAAGTATTACACAATATTATCTCTAGTTATGAAGGGATTATGGCTGATATAGAAGAGCTAGATGCCCTTGTGTTGGATGAAGAGGATTGATTGCTAAATTTCTATATTTTAACGAATTTATAACTTGAAAAATCAGTGCTTCCGAAGCGGGTAGGATCAATTCTTTTAGTATGTTGGTTGATAAGGGATTCAACATTCCTGATAAAGAGTGTGAAAGAGGTTGCTGATAATATTATTCTAAAAATGGATTTAATAGAATAGGAAATGCTTGTGAGATTAAGAGATAAATGGAAAGATGATTCAAATCAGTATAGAAGATATAATCTTAACCAAAAGATAAATTCAGTTATCTTTGGTCTAGCTATAGGTGATGCACTGGGAGTTCCTGTGGAGTTCAGGGCTAGAGATACCTATCATATTTCAGATATGGTGGGTTATGGAACCTATAATCAACCAGCTGGAACCTGGTCAGACGATACTTCTTTATCCTTAGCACTTGTTGAACACCTCTGTGAGGATTCTGATTTGAATGGGTTGATGGATAAATTTGTAGCTTATCGCCAGGGCTACCTCACACCTTTTGGATATTGTTTTGATATTGGTGTTGCGACTAATCAGGCGATTGAACGGTATTTGGCGGGAGTTTCTCCAGAGAAATGTGGAGGGACTAGTGAGAGAGATAATGGCAATGGAGCTTTGATGAGGATATCTCCCTTGGCTTTGCTCTTATATGAAAATGTTGATTTCAGTTATAGATCAAAAATAATTGAGCAATATACTAAGCTGACCCATGCTCATCCAAGGTCTATCGTGGCATCTATTCTTTATGTCCAGCTTTTAATCGGTTTTCTTCTTAACATTCGTTTAGAAAAATTACTTTGTCAATCAAAACCTTATCTTGAAGATTATTTCAAGAAAAAACCAGAATACTGGGAAGAGTATCAAGAACATTTTAGAGAAATATTTGATAGAGAATTTTATCAAAAAGCTAGGGAAGATATTGCTTCTACAGGCTATGTTGTTGATACCTTGAAGGCTTGTCTCTGGTGTTTGGGTACAACAAAGAGTTTTGAAGAAGCTGTTCTAAAAGCTGTTAATCTTGGAGGTGACACCGATACCATCGGTGCCATTACAGGTACCTTGGCTGGAGCCCACTATCAACTAGAAGGCATCCCAGAAAAATGGATTCAACAGCTGGCTAATAGAGAATTGATTGACGAAAAATGTCGACAAATGCTAGAATGGCTAGAACGTTGATTTTCTGTAGTTGTTGCATATTTGAGCAATCCTTGAAATTGGGATGAACTGATTTCTAAGATGGTGGAAGAGATGGAGTTGTTTTTGGAAACAGGAGAGAAGGAAATCTACCAGTTGACCAAGTCTATCTACAATATCAAGGTTCCCAGATACAACTTTAAATTACACGGTAAACGAAAGGATTATCATGACAGAAAAAGACTTACTTATCAAAGAATATCTTAGAGTAAAAAAAGAAGCTATTTATAGCCGCATTATATTCTTGCTAACGGCCGTTACAGGAGCTAGAAAGAGTGATTTTTCCTTGGATATGTCGATGTTGATTTTCAAAATTTTCTTAATAAATCTGACAAGTTTGAAAAAAGTACTGAATTAAAAAATTATCGATAATGGAGGTAATTGATACTGATGAAAAATAAATCAAAAAAATGGAAATGGTTTCTTTTGATTATTCCCGCATTAATGATTTTAGGGATTATTACCACTATTCTTGATGATATGAAATCAGATGATGGAATTTACTATCTGATAGTCAAAAATGAATCTACTAAAACGGCTTCATTAGATAAAACATCATGGATAAAAATAGAAGGTAAGCAGATCACTATAAAGGAAGGCGGTAAAGAATATACTTACTCATTTGATACTGAGAATGAAGAATTTACTAGAGATTCGGTTCATTATTCTTGTTTAATACATGATGGGACCTTGACTCTTTTAGGAGAACAGCCACAAAAGGAATTGCCCGAATATGTCAGTCCTGAAAGTAGTTGGTATTCGGGATATGAAAAGGGTCAGGTCAAGATAACGAATTGAAGGTAGTGTATTTTTACGGACTCATTTCAAAAAGTTCAAAAATCGTGAAATTACTTTGTAAGAATTAAAGGACTTCCAATTTAATCCAGATAATTTTAGAATTGAAAAACCTTCTGGTAATAGAAGTCATAAGTTTGAATAGGAGATAAGGTGGATATTTTTGATATTGTTCAAAATGGGACATATGATGATTTTATAGAAAATTACAATGGTGACATAACACAAATTGATGAATATACAAAACTGAATTTGTTATGTACAGCAATGCTTAACGATGATTTACCGGAAGAGAAATTGAAAATTATTAAATATCTGCTATCTGAGAAGGTAGAGATAAATTTTTTGTCAAAAAAAGAAAACGGAAATGCTCTTCATTATTTCTTCCAAGCCAATTGGCGGCCTAAAATAGCATATGCATACGAGGTGGTGAAATTACTCGTTGAGGCAGGAATTGATGTAAATGCAGTTGATAAATTTGGTTCTATTCCGATGACTTACTCAGTAACGTTATTAAAATTAGCAACGGAAGAGTTAGAACCTCTTTATAAGCTTTTACTAGAGGCTGGTTCGGATTATAAGTTGAAAAATAAATCTGGAAAATCGTGTCTAGACTATGCGGAAGAATATGTTTGGAGAAGTGGTCTGCTTGATATAATAAAGGAGTATGAAAATGGTAGAAATTAATAACAATGATTTTGGTGGTTTTGTTGTTTCAAACAATATTCTTGATGGAAAAGCTATTCGCTATTCCTATCGCGAGAAATCTGCTATTCCACAATTAAATGGCTGGACACTGTTATCAATCGAAGATGATGAAGCTTACCTAGCTAATTCAAAAAATTTCACAATTTTAGGAGCAAATAGCATTGTAAAAATTGCTCCTGTTATACTGAAAATTTTTGAAGCCCCATACGGCACCGACTTGTGCTGGCTATATGAGGAAGGCGTTCATGTAGGATTTTATGATTTGGTGAGAGATAGAGAAACTACTATCGAGGAAATCATTAGCTGAATATAGAAATGATGGAGGAGAACTAATGAGAAAACAGGAATTATTAGATTTTTTAAAATTTAATAGCAACAAGCTTAGATATTATACTATATACTTAAATAAAAAAGTTTTAGATCAGTTTGCGATAGGCTATTATCAGGATTTAAGTGCAAATAGATTTATAGTGTATGAGGTGACTGAACGTCAACAGTTACATGAAAAAGCTAGTTTTGAAAGAGAGGAGGATGCTATTAAAGAATTATATGAGGTTGTGAAATTTAGATGTAGGATTAAAAGCGTTCCTATTCAGTTAGATGTTTCAGAAATTGATGCAATCGGAACGAGTGATACAGACTTGGAACTTTTATTAATAGATGGCAATCTTTGGCTTCCAGATACCGAAGAAGAACATTTGTTGAAGCTTCAGGAAAAACTCAACAACTATATCTACTTCCTCGAAAGCAAGCAGTATGTGAAGCGGTATGGCGATAACTTTGTTAAAAAAGTCATCCATATCACTTTCCAATATTCTCCATCTGACAACGGTCTAGCCTTTTTAGCAGCTGCTCAGAAAGTCTTACAACCTACAGATATGAGCTTGAAGGTAGAATTACCAGAGTGATAAAGAGAGCGGAAACGCTCTCTTTTTGTGGTATAATGAGACTATATTTATAAAAAGATTATTTAACAGTTCTAAACAGCGAACTACTTATGCCAACGATTGGTACAAAAGGGTATTCTTACGATGATTTTCTATCTGCGATTGAACGTCAAGGCTATTATGAAATAAAAAATCCACGTGTATATAAGCCTGGCACTAATGAAACTGATGAAGAAAAGGTAGAGAAGATCCTTAAGGAATTCAAGGAAAAATACTACAATCCACTTAAGGTAGTGAAACTATAGGAAACACCATGGAAAATTTAAAATGACGCAACAAGAACTAGTAAATTTTATTAATAAACATAGAGATAAGATAGGGGCATTTCATATTGCACTTGATGAACGATTTGAAGGTCAATTTACTTTGGGATACTATTATGATGATAAGTCTAGGAAGTATAAAGTTTATGAAGTTAATGAACGTCAACATGTCTGGATTAGAGATGAATTTAAAAATGAAAGTGATGCAATAAATCGACTTTATCGTTTGATAAAAACAAAATTTTGGATAAAAGAAGCTCCAATTCAGTTAGATGATTCAGAAAGGGTGTATTACCAAATGAATCAAATAAAAGGAAATGGGTTTATTATAACTGGAGAAAATGGCAATTATACAATGTCCTAGATGACAGGAGGTTTTCAAGATATTGATAGAGTTGTTCAATATAGAGTCAAAGAAGGGAGTGAAATCCCTGCAAATGTAGGACCTATCGGACCTCAAATAGATTTGGAAATCAACATGTATTTGCCAGGTGGACCCAATCAGATTGAAATGTTGATGGGGAGAGAAAAAATGAAACATTTAGAGATAATTGGAATTCGTAATATAGAATATTGAGAGGGTAGTTTATATGAGGGTTAAATATACTGACCAAAATGTTAAGTGGGAGAATAATGGAGAAACTATAGAAATTCACATAGAAAATATAATATTTGCAGACTTTGATAAAGATAAAAATGTTATTTTTATTGGAGTTGGAAAAAATTTTATTGCATCAGATTTTTATTATTACTCTATAGATGGGTTGTTAATACTCCAATATCATGAGTCGACTGACATTATTTCCTGGAGCTATAATAAAAAACATGAAATAGAGATTCCTAATAAAGAATCAGTCTCTTTCTACCCCAATCAAAAACTGATTTTAGTTATTTATAGAATCTCGTCTGAACAGACTTCGGTTACTGAAATGAAAATATTGGATTTATATGGTAATCTCATTTATCAGGCTAAATCTCCTGAGGGTTATACTATGGTCTATGTCACAGATGTTCTTAGCAACCAAATAAAAGTTATTTGCGATGCAGTTATTGAGGAGAATCGAGATTCCTACGGTCGTGATCGTTTTCATTTCCTATTAGATCTAGATACAGGAAAATGGACAAAACTTGGTTTAGCATATTAAAATCTAAACTAGGGTTATCGAGTTCAGCTTTATAAAATTTACAATATGTTAATACTAGAGATTTGCCATATCCTGAGGGATATCAAGCATACCATTAGTATGAGGTGCTTGTAGATTTAACTGAGGAAAATATTCTTAAAGAATTTGCAAATGTACCTAAAGAAGTGAAGGATGCCCTTCTCGATGCGATGGGAAATAGAGAATTTTCTTTATCAGACTTAGCCAATATTCGTAAAGGAAAAATTGTCCGAATCTTTAGGCAAGAAGGGAAACTCAAATCCAGCTTGGACAATCATTAAAATATTATGAGGATTTAGGTATACTAATATTTTATTGGTAAGTTCTTGCTTTAAATAGAATTCTCTACAAAGACAAGTGAGCACTCACTCTTTCAGCATCTCCTCTGCCCAATCACGTATTACTGCCATTGATGAAAAATTGGAGCGCCTTCGTATGGCTCAGAATATATAAAAGCACACAGACAGCAATTTAAAAATGGTGCATCCAGATTCCAAAAATTTCAACCAAGCGAAAGTTGGAATGGAGGTATTGTTGGAGGTAATGATGGAACAAGTTTCTGGTTGAGTAAAGAACATGCAGATATCATTGAAAAGGTTGCCAATGGAGATAATCGTCTTTACGAAATTATATTAGGACTTGATGAAGGTTATTTAGGAGATGGTCCACTTTATCGTTTGGATGTCACTCCAGAAGTAGTAGCGAAAAAAGGGATTTCAATACCAAGCGGGAATGAAGTTGGAGCCAATGACTGGTGGAGACCAGCTGGACGAACTTTCCCAGGAGATATTCCAGAAGGTGTAATGGAAGATATTAGTACCAAAAGAGGAGAACATACATGGAACATAGTAAATTAGACTGGGAAGATGTTATCCAGTTTGAAGAGGTAAAAGGCTACGGTCAGCATATATGGAGAGATGGTAATACTCTTTATTACGTTACTGAGGAGGGAGGAATTGCCCCTCAGCGTGTGGTTTATGAATTACCAAATGAGTTATTTGCCTTACTGGAAAGTGGGGAGAGAACGATACGAGAAGTATCTTATAGAGTAAAGAACAATTGTTGGCCACCGACGGAAGAAGAAAAGAAAGCTAGTGAGAAACAATTTATATTAAAAGGCTTAACTCCTTTAATAGCTAATCCTAAGAGTTGGGAATTATTTACTCAGGAAGAGCTTGAAAGATTAATTCCACTTGCGGAAAAAAAATGGATTGACTGGAGAGGGAAACTTCCAGACGATTATGTTTCACCATTTAAGTAAAAGAGGTATAGAATGAAATCAACAAAACTAGAATGGGAGGATGTTATCCAGTTTGAAGAAGTTGAAGGATACGGGAAATCTCTCTGGAGAAATGAGGACAAGTATTATTTGGTTTTAGAAGAAGGAACCGTAGCGTCTTGGTTAGTTGTCTATGAATTATCAAATGACTTATTTTCCTTATTGGATAGTGGGGAGAGAACGCTACAAGAAGTAGCTTGGAAGATTCAGAACGATTGTTGGCCACCGAACGTGACACAAGAAGAAGCTAATAGAAATTTCTTGAGGCAATATCCAGAAGCTTTAAGAGGAAATCCTAAAGCGCAAGGCTTATTCACAAAGGCTGAACTGGAAGAAGTATTACCCGAAGGGGCTGAAATTCTAGCGAGCAAAGATTAAAATAAAATTACTTTAAGTTCACTCGAAAGGTTAAATAATAATTTTTCTATGAATTAGTATTGAATGCCTATTATGTGTTGAATACGTGGAGGGATGATGGATAAATTATATATAGTTGTTGATGGAATTCAACATCGAAACTTTGATCGTGACAGTACAGGATATTATTTAATTTCTTATGATCCTTTATCCGAGAATAATGGCTATAAATTATTTGATTCAGAGTTGAAACAATATAGAAAATACTTGACAGAAAAACAGGTTGAAAAAAATACCTATGAGAGACTCTGTAATGTATCAGACCGTAGTCCATTATACAGACAGTGTGATGAAGAAAAGGTAGAGAAGATTCTCAAGGAATTCAAGGAAAAATACTAAAATCCACCAAAGGTAGTAAAAACCATTAAAACAGTTGAGAAAATTGAGCTAGATGTTACAAGTATCGATGCGATGGGTGTCTCTGATGACCATCTGGAGTTGTTGTTGATTGATGAAAACAAATGGATAGAGTCTCTGGAAGAAGAACACTTGTTGAAACTTCAAGAAAAACTCAACAACTACATCTACTTCCTCGAAAGCAAGCAGTATGTGGTACGATACGGCGATAGCTTTAATAAAAAAGTCATCAATATCACTTTCCAATATTCTCCATCTGATAAAGGCTTGGCCTTTCTAGCAGCTGCTCAGAAGACATTGCAGAATACGGATATGGGTTTGAAGATAGAATTGCCAGAGTGATAAAATGAGCGAATTTAGAGGAGACGACCATCTTCTCTTTTTTGTTTGCGACAGACCTTATCCTCCTATCGGCGCTCAATATTCAATATGGTATAATGGGACAAGGTAGATAGACGGCTAGTCTGATGATAGGAGAACGGGTAATTGAAAGCTAAAAAAATCGGTGCAATCTTTCTAATTTTTATTAGTGTATGTAGCCTTTTTATATTTGGTATTCGAGAGTTTGAAAAACAAGACTTATCTAAATATGAATATTGGATTATAGATACAGAAATTACGGATTATGAATTTATTGAAAATGGGAGAATGATCACAGTTGATTGGCACAGTAAAAAGGAAGTCAATCAACAAGTGAGAGTTCTTGATAAAAAACCTAAATTTGGATCTCTAGGGCGAATAGCTGGCAGACGTTTCCTTGTTTCCTATGCGGCGCGATTCAAAGCAAAATCCGCCCGGAATGAAGTGCGAGATGATTTTCCTATCCTAGAACAAAATTATCCAGATAAGGGGGAATATTGGAAAATAAATGTCTATGACACTAAGGGTGAAAAGTTAGACAAGAAAGTGTTGGATGTATTTGAGATCACTAGAAATTATAATGATAACTATTATCCTGCTTTTATTTTAAATAAGTATTCGATAGACAGAATAGATGGTAAGGAATATCTGACTATTTCTTTAAGGAAAAAAGGAGATACCATCACTGATGTTAGCGACGAATCAAAGTTGCTTAAGAGATTGATGGACTTAGAAACAGGAAAGATTGTTGATATTGACCCGAACAATCAAAAAAAGAGTTCGCCTAAAATTGGACTTAGTTCGATAGATGCCTTTTCACAGTTATTTGAAGATCATGATTTTTATGTTAGCGATGATGATATTCATTTTTGGAAACTTGGAGATAATACAAAACACTGGCTCTTAAATAGAAAATACCCGAAATCTATGGAAATAATTTCTAAAAATCCCGAAACAAGTTATATCTATAAACTTGCATCTGATGATGATTTGCAAACGTCCATAGATATGATAAAACTCGTGTTTCCAGAAGGTACGAATATCTTTAAAGATATCACCATTCCAGCGGCTAGTTCGAAAGATGGACAGGCGCATCTGGTTCAAAGCGAAGAGGAGTTTTTACAATACTATAAATCCAATGCGGAGTGACAATGGGACAAAAACGAATATTAGCAGAACATATAAAAAGTGTGAAGCATAATTTTGAGGCATGAGTGGCAAAATAGAAGAGCTCTAGTCTGATAGAGTCGTAGCTAAGGATGCCTTAATAAAAACAATAGGAGGGAGGTTTAGTTAATGGCAAAGAGAAATAGAAAAAATAAAGCAAAGATTACTGATATAGAAAATGAAAGATACCATGGTTCTTTGATTACACATGGTGTTAGTTTAGGATACATTAAGATTTATCCATGGATAAATTTACCATTTTGCTCATTTTTCTTTTACTGGGCCCTTATAGGTGAAACAGGAAGTCGTCAGGGATGGATTAAAATTCTATTTTTGACTTGCATCATTCTTAATGTGGTAAGTATTTTATTTGCTTTTTCTAAGTTTCTAATCAATCGATTTAAATTTTTAACCTATATTCTGATTGCTTTGCTTACTTGGAGCGCATTAGTTTGGATCAATTTTATCGGAATGTTGATGTTTGCAATAGTAGGAGATTCAAAAAGTATAGAGGGAATATATCAATCCCCTCTCACTCCATTTTATGTAATATTGATGATGTTCCTTTTTA
>ERZ773069.2190-NODE-2190-length-10411-cov-8.944090_pt1 | contig 10411 bp, 6 predicted proteins | sample MGYA00580619_ERZ773069 | MGnify/ENA primary metagenome ERZ773069 (study PRJEB29015, sample SAMEA2738007) | human oral metagenome | biome: human oral; feature: human-associated habitat; material: dental | place: China | collected 2108 ...
TAACAATAAATTTTGATGAACTGTCTAAAAGTTTATAACCTCCAAATATCATCATTGCAAGTGATCCCACAAGAACAATTGTAGTGAGCATATTAATCATTGAAGCCATTGCTGCAGGAGTAAGACTAGGTAAAATTGTCAGTTTTAAGATGTTTGCCAAAATTGCTGCTGTCAAAATACCTACTGCTGCAATGTTAATAATTGCTGAAAATATATTCATAATGAAAAATACCCATAAATAGATCTTTCCTTTTTCTTCATAACCTTCAATTAATGAATGCTTACGTTCCAGTGTATATTGAGTTCCAAAACGGAAAAATGGATATTTAAAAATATTTACTAAAATTACAATAACTGCTAACTGCCAGCCATATAATGCTCCTGCTTGTGTAGATGCTACAATATGAGAACCCCCAATAGCTGCCGAAGCCATAAGAATACCAGGACCAAAAGCCTTAAATTTACTATACCAGCCTGCTTGAGTCTTTGCCATAAAAAATACCTTCCTTTTCTTTTATTTATTTCAAAAATTATAGTAAATTTCCCAAGATTTAAAGGTTATAACTAAACTCTAAATTTATATAATTTCTATTGAACAAATTAGTTCTAATTATAGAAGTCATAGACTTACTGTTAATTATGTTAAAATTTTATAAGTTTAAATATATTTTGATTACCAAATTTTTGAAATTATATAGTTATTATAGCACTTTGTCTTAAATATTCAAATTTTTTTTGTTTAATTTCAGTATATTTTTAGATTCCTTTTAATATTTTTAAAAAAAATTTTATCCTAACTTAAATACTTCATCTTCAAAATGCCGTATCATTTCTCCTTTAAAAAATTTCTCCATTTTTTCCATCATCAAATCCACAAATAGATATTCACTTTCAAAATGTCCAATGTCAACTAAAATACGTCCTTCCTCTAAAGCATCCAAAGCCTCATGATATCTCAAATCTCCGGTAAGAAATACATCTATCTTATTCGCCACTTCATACATAAACGAACTTCCGCCACCTGTAACAAGTCCAATTTTTCTAACATAGGAATTTTTATCCCCAACATATCTCACATAACCTATTCCAAGCGAGTCTTTTATTCTCTCTATTAAATCCCCAAGTTTCATTTTTTCATTTAATATTTTAATTCTAGCAAGTCCACCACAAACATGTTCCATTTTATTTTTTATTGGATTATAATCTTCAAATTCATGTTCATTAAAAATTATTTTTTCACCATCTAAATTCAATTTATCCATTATAAAGTCATTCAATCCATTTATTGCAAAATCTGAATTTGTATGAATTGAATAAACCGCTATTTTATTCTCTATTAATTTTAAAATTTTTCTTCCATGCACAGTTTCGTTCGTAATTTTCTTCAATCCTGAAAAAATAACTGGATGATGTGAGATTATCAAATCTACATTATTATCCAGAGCCTTCTGTACAGCCTTTTCCGTCACATCCAGACAAAATAAAATCTTGTTTATTTCTCTTGTGTTATCTCCCACAAGAAGCCCTACATTATCCCAGTCTTCTGCTATTTTAGGACTGAAAATTGTCTGCAGTTCTCCCATTATTTGCCATAATTTCATAATTTTTACCCTTTCATAGTTCTTCTATTTTGTAATTTTCCCATCTATTTAATTCTTATGCTAAATATTCATAAAAATCTTATTTTTTATTTTTACAAAAGATATTTAACTTATCAAATTCTAATTTATGAACAAGACTATTAATTTACCGTATAATTTACCTCTTCGCTATTTTCCACAAAATCATTTCTCATCATATCAATGGAAAGTTTATTAAGTGCCTTTTCCTTTAAGATTTTCACATTATGTTTTGCAATGTTTAACGACTTTGCAATTTCCTTTTCTGTATAAACTTTGTCATCAAGCCCATAAGTCATAACTAAAATTTGTTCATCCAAATAATTTAATTTTTTTGGAATATTTTCTAAAATATACATCTGTGTGATTTTATCTGCTTTTTCAAATATCTGTGTATTTTCCATCAATTCTTCAGGCTCAACCTCGTCAAATAACATTTCCAGCTGTTCAATATATTCTGTTGTAACATTCATTTGTCTACTTATTTCTTCCATTGAAAGTCCCATACTTTTATCCACTTTTACTTTCAAATATAAAATATATGATAATTCTGAGGATTTAATATCCTTTAATAATTCCTTTTGATATTCCAAAATATATTTTACAGCAAAATTTTTTATAAAGAATTCAGGTTCTTTTGTAATTTTTGTAATTTGACTATAATAACTCAGCCCCGACATAATTCCAAGCGTAGCCTCCTGAACTATATCTAAAAATGAAAATCCATATTTTGAATAAAGCAGGCTTTCCCTCACAGCAATTTTTAAATATTTATCAATTAATTCCTCTTTTTCCCTTTCATCATCACTCTTTTTCTCAAATTCCTCGTATTTTTCCTTTATATTTTCCAAATATGATTTTATCGTATCTTTTTCCGCAATAAAAATATTTTCATCCTCTAGCACAATAAAATCACTTCCATCAGTTGAATTTCTGACTTCAGGAATATTTTCCAAATGAACAAATTTTAGAAATTCAAAAAATTCATCATCGCTCATTGTATAATGCTCAATAATTTTTTCAAAACTAAAACTTCCCTTCTTCCTAATATCTTCAAAAATTTTTTTTAACATTTATTTCTCCTATTTTTTATTTATTTTAGACATAAAACTTTAATAATCATATTTTATACTAAATATATCTAAAAGGAGCTAAATAACAACTTTAGCTCCTATAATCTTCTAGTTTTTTTCTTCTACTCGGATGTCTTAATTTTCTTAATGCTTTTACCTCAATCTGTCTGATACGTTCTCTTGTTACATTAAAAATTTTTCCTACTTCTTCCAAAGTCTTTTGAGAACCATCATCCAGTCCATATCTATATCTAAGTACCATCTCTTCCCGCTCATTTAATGTTTTCAGCACATCATTAAGCTGTTCCTTTAAAAGAACTCTCGTTGTTGCATCATAAGGATTTGAAAATTTGTCATCTTCTACAAAATCTCCCAGTTCACTGTCTTCTTCACTTCCAACTGGTGTTTCCAGCGAGATTGGATCTTGATTCATTTCAAGAATACTTTTTACTTTTTCTACAGGTAATTCAAGTTTTGTAGCCAGCTCTTCTGCAGTCGGCTCTTTTCCAGTTTCCTGAAGAATTATTCTACTCTCCTTTTTGATTTTATTAATCGTTTCAATCATATGAACAGGTATTCTTATTGTTCTTCCTTGATCTGCAATCGCACGTGTTATAGCTTGTCTAATCCACCAAGTTGCATAAGTTGAAAATTTAAACCCTTTCTCATATTCAAATTTTTCCACAGCCTTCATAAGACCCATATTCCCTTCTTGAATTAAATCCAACATTTTCAACCCACGATTAGTATGTTTTTTTGCAATACTGACAACAAGTCTTAAATTTGACTCAATCAATTTTTGTTTAGCTTCCTCTTCGCCATTTAAAACCCTCTGAGCATAATCAATTTCTTCTTCATAGCTAAGTAGTGGAATCTGACCAATTTCTCTCAAATACATCTTTATCGGCTCATCCACATCCATACTTTCTGCCATTTTCAATAGATCTGTCTGCAATAACTTATCCACTTCCGAATCGTCAATTTCATTCTCAACAAACTCATCATGCGAATCTTCAAAATCTGATAATTCCATTTTCTCAATTTCTTCCATGGAATCAGGAATTTTTAATAAATCTTCTTTTTCTTTTATAGTATCTACGATTTGAACACCGTCATCAGTCAATTTTTTTATTAGCTGATCAATTTTTTCAGTTGAAAATCCAATAGATAAAACAGAATTTATTTCTTCGTAACTTACAACTTTTTGCTCTCGTGCCTGTTTTATAAAATTTGCGAGACTATTTTTTAAATTTTGTTTTTTATCAGACATAACCCAGTCTCCTTATCAATATAAATTCATCATATAATTTCTTTATTTCATCAATTTTATTAATATTTTTTATTTTTAACAACAATTTTCTTAACTCAATTTTTTTTATTTTATTATTTTCTTCTTCTGACTTTTTAATTTCTTCTCTTATTTCACGCTCAAACCATCCAGAATAAACTTCCATAAAATATCTATCTTTAAAATAGCTATCCTTGTACTTAATATCCTTATCAGCTCGTAATTTCAACTGTGTTACAATTTCCCTGCTTTCTTCATTAATACCATTTTTTTCAAGCCGTACTATATCAAAATTTACAAGTTTCAATTTTTCTATTAACTCATTAAACAATGAATGGCTAAATTTCTTATTTAACAATTCTTCACATCTTTTCCTTTCAGAATCATAAAATTCTAGAATGTACATAAGCGTCTGCTCTTCCAATTCAATATTCAAGTCTTCCTTTAATTTTTTATACTGAACTTTTTGACTTCCATAATTTTTTCTTTTTTTTCTTCTTAAAGTTTCACTTGATATATTTTTTAACGATTCTTCCAATACAAATTCATTGATTCCAAAATTGACCGATAATCGTTGTAAATATAAGTTTTTACTAAGATTATTTGTAATATTTGAAAAAAATGGCTTTAATCTTTCAATAAAATTTTTTTCACCATTTATATTATTCAGATCAAGATCCTTTGAAATTTCCTTCGTTAAAAAGTCAAAAATCTCTTCCGATTTTTTTACAACTTCTATAAAAGACTTTTTACCATTTTTTCTCAAAAACTCATCAGGATCCTTCTCACTTCCATCCATAACTAGGCATTTTACATCAAAGTCATATCTTTTCAAAATATACCCAGCTTTTATAACTGCACTTTTTCCTGCTTCATCATTATCATATGAAATCAATACCTTATCTGTATATCTTCTTAAAAGTTCTGCCTGCTCTTCAGTAAATGCCGTTCCAAGACTTGCTACTGCATTTTCAAACCCATTTTTCTGGGCTGTCAGCACATCAAGATAACCTTCCATCAGCATCGCAAAACCTTTTTTCCTAATATTTTCCCCTCGGTATTTTATCCCAAAAAGCTCATTTCCTTTTTTAAAAATAGGTGAATCTGGAGAATTTAAATATTTAGGCAAGTTAGTATTTTTCTCAATTATCCGTCCTCCGAATCCAACGATTTGGGCATCTGCATTATAAATTGGAAAGATTACTCTATTTCTGAAACTGTCATAGATTTCTCCGTTTTCATTTCTTTTGACAAGTCCCAGTTCCATTATTTTTTCTTCTGGAAAATCCTTTTTTAGTAAATATTGAAATAAATCATCTCGTGAACTTGAAGCAAATCCGATTCCAAACTTTTTTACTTCCTCCAGCGAAAAATTCCGTTCCTTCATATATTCCAACGCTTCATTATGTTTTTCAATATTTTCTTTAAAAAATACTTGAGCTTCCTTCATTATTTCAAAATATTCTCTATTCACAGTCTTTTTCTTTTCAATTTCCTGATTAACTGTTTCATATCTCCTATTTTTTTTTAATGGAATATTATATTTCTGTGATAATTCCTCCACTGCTTGAATAAATCCAATGTCATTAATTTTCATATAAAATGAAATTACATTTCCACCAATTTGAGTACTGAAATCTTTAAAAATATTTTTTACTGGACTGACTGTGAAGGAAGGAGTTTTTTCTTCCTTAAAAGGAGAAAGCCCCTTATAATCTGAACCTGCCTTTTTCAAATTAACATATTCACCAATCACTTGAACAATGTCCAGATTGTCAATTAACTTTTGTATTTCTTTTTTACTGTAAAACATTATTTTTTCCTCCGCAAAACAGTCATAAAAAAATACTTACACTATTAGTATAATTTATTTTTTTAAATAGTCAATACTTTTTAAATAAATTTTTTAAATTTCTTCATTTTTTTCATCATTTTCTCTAATAATTACTACTTCATCTTCCATAATGTCCTTAAAAACTTCATCCATTATTTCTGATTTTGGTTTTCCTTCAGCAAATTCTTTTTTTGCAATTTTTCCTGAAATAATTGCAAGTTCGTATTTATTAGGTACTTTAGTCAATAATTCATCTATTGTTATTTTTTCTTTTTTCATTTTCTATAATTTCTCCTGTTATTTTAGAATTTATATTAACTTTAGGAATTAATAATATTTATTAATTCTTTACAAGATTCCTCAATGTCATTATTTATTATTGTATAATCATATTTTTTTTCATATTCCATCTCTTTTAATGCATTCTTTAAACGTGTTTGAATAACTTCCTCTGTATCAGTATTTCTATTGCGAAGCCTTTTTTCAAGTGTTTCCATATCTTTTGTACGAAAAAACACCAAAACAGCGTCATTTTTCTTTTTCTTCGCAATTAATGCACCTTGAACATCAATTTCCAAAATTACATTTAACCCTTTATTCAAGTTGCTTTCCACAACTTCCTTTAATGTTCCATAATAATTGCCGTGAACATTTGCATATTCATAAAATTCATCATTTTTTATTTTTTGTTCAAAAGTTTCCTTAGTTAAAAAGAAGTAATCTTTTCCGTCGATTTCTCCATTTCTTGGCTTGCGAGTTGTAGCTGATATTGATAATGGGATATTTAATCTATCTTTTACTAATTTTGTGACTGTTGATTTTCCTGAGCCTGAAGGCCCTGAGACAATAAATAGTTTTCCTTTCATTAAAAGACCACCTTTATTCTTAAGCGAATAAGGGGAAATTCATATTTATAAATCCCCCTATTCATCCAATTTATTTTTCCTTTTTTTAATTATGTACTATCTTCTATTTAACAGTATATTTTCTTGACAAGAATCTGAAAATTCTTACTAATTAACTAAACTATAATTTTTATTTTTTTATAAAATTTAGTATTTAATATTTTTTATCTTTGAATTAGTAACTGACAAATTGATTTAATTTAAAAAAATTTTTGCCAGCCACTTCACTTAATTCAATTTTTATTAAACTTCTGTTCCTTCTGTACTTTCTACAGTTTCTACAAATTCATTTTCTTCATCTGTATTAACTTCTACATCCACTTCAGATTCTTCTATAATATCACTTTTCAAAGTTGCATCCAAATATTTATAATCTTTGAAACCAGTACCTCCTGGTATTTTCTTACCAATAATTACATTTTCCTTAAGCCCTTCAAGTCTGTCTGTTTTTCCTTCAACTGCAGCATTTGCAAGAACCTTTGTTGTTTCTTGGAATGATGATGCAGAAATAAAACTTTCTGTGTTTACTGCTGCTTTTGTGATACCTTGTATTACAGGTTCATAAGTTGCAGGACGTTTTCCATTTGCAATAAGTTTTTCATTTTCACGTTCCACGATTTTCTTATCAACTAATTCATCTTCAAGGAATAATGAATCTCCAGCTTCCTTAATCTTAATTTTTTGGAACATTTGTTTTACGATTATTTCAATATGCTTGTCATTAACTGCAACTCCTTGTTCACGATAAACTTGTTGTACAGACTCAAGTATAAATTGCTGTGCTTCTACAAGCCCTTTAATTTTTAAAATATCATGAGGTGAAACCGGTCCATCAGTAATTTTTGCACCTTTTTCAATTAACATTTCATTTGTCACAACTAGATGTTCTCCAACTGGAACTGTGTATTCTTGAATTAATTCCCCTGTTTCAGGATCTTCCACAAGAATTAGGCGCATTCCTTTTTTCTTTTTATCCGAAAATACGATTCTACCAGATACTTCTGACAATATTGCTTTTCCTTTAGGATTTCTTGCCTCAAACAATTCCTGTACACGTGGAAGACCTCCAGTAATATCCTTGTTTCCTTCCCCTGTTTTCAAGATTTTTGTTATAGTTTGACCTTTTTTAACAGTATCCCCTTCATTTACCATCAAATATGCACCGTATGGAACTGCATATTCTACTTTTCTGCCATCATCTGTATAAATGATAATTCTAGGGTTTACATCATTACTTTCAACTGGTTTAATTGCAATTTTTTCAGTAACACCATATTTAACATCAATATTTTCTTTCACATAAATATCTCTAAATTCTACTTTACCTTCTTCAGATGTGATAATCGGTGTTTGATAAGGATCAAATTCAACAAGCACCTGTCCTTTTTTAACTGTATCTCCATCTTTTACATGTAAAGTCGAACCAGACTGAATTTCATATCTATGTTTTCCAATTATCAAACGTCCATTTTGTGAGACAACGATTTCTTTTCCTTCTTCATTTACAAGTGTTTCAATGTTTCTAAATTTAACTTTTCCAGAAACATCCGCTTTATAATCAGATTGGACTGAAGCTGCTGTGGCAACCCCTCCAGTGTGGAAAGTACGCATTGTAAGCTGTGTACCAGGTTCTCCAATTGATTGAGCCGCAATTACTCCAACGGCTTCTCCTTTTAAAATTTCCTTATGATTGGACAAATCAAGTCCATAACACTTTCTACAAACGCCTTTTTCCAATTTACAAGTTAGAGGTGTTCTGATTTCCACTTCACGAATGTCCAATTCTTCAATTTTCTTAATCAATTCATCATTAATCAAAGTATTTCTAGTTGCGATAACTTCTCCATTGTGAACTAAATCTTTTGCAAGTGTTCTACCGTAAATTCTCTCACTTAATTTTTCAATAACTTCCCCAGCGTCCATCAAATCTGATACGACAATTCCGTGTTCACATCCACAGTCATCGTGATTTACAATAACTTCATGCGAAATATCAACTAACCTTCTTGTCAAATATCCTGAATCCGCCGTTCTTAATGCAGTATCGGCAAGTCCTTTTCTTGCTCCATGCGATGACATAAAGAATTCCAAGATATTAAGTCCTTCTCTAAAGTTTGCTTTAATTGGCATCTCAATAATTCTACCTTGTGTATCCGCCATAAGTCCACGCATTCCACCTAATTGACGCATCTGTGCAATTGACCCTCTGGCTCCTGAATTTGCCATCATATAAACTGGATTAAATTCATCTAGATTATCCATCATATCCTTTGTCACTTTTTCAGTCGCTTCTGCCCAGATACTTACTGTTTTTCTATATCTTTCTTCATTAATAATTTCCCCAGCTTTATATTGCTTTTCAACTTCTGCCACACTTTTTTCAGCATTTTCTAGTATTTCTTTTTTAGTTTCAGGAATTTTCAAATCTTCAATTCCAACTGTAATTCCAGCAAGTGTACCATAATGGTATCCAAACTCTTTAATATCATCAAGTAATTTTGAAGTTTTTTCGAATCCATATCTCTTATAAAGTTCAGCAATCAAATTTTTCAATTCTTTTTTACCAAATGTAATTCCATAATTTCTAACTTCTTTTGGCAATATCAAATTAAACATTAATCTTCCAGGTGTTGTTTCAATAAGGTTACCATCTACTCTAACTTTTACTACAGCATGAACCGATACTTTTCCACTTTGGTAAGCAGTGATTAATTGATTTCTGCTAGAAAATAATTTCCCTTCTCCTTTTGAACCTTTTTTCTCTTTTGTCATATAATAACAACCCATTACCATATCTTGCGATGGAACTGCTATCGGTCCACCATTTGATGGAGCTATAATATTATTTGTAGCAAGCATAAGTAATTTTGCTTCCATTTGTGCTTCTTGCGACAATACCAAGTGAACTGCCATTTGGTCACCATCAAAATCCGCATTAAATGCAGAACATACAAGCGGATGAAGCCTAATTGCTTTTCCTTCTATCAAAATCGGCTCAAATGCTTGAATTGAAAGTCTATGCAATGTCGGAGCACGATTTAAAAGTACTGGGTGATTTTTAATAATTTCCTCAATCAATTCCCATACGTTTTCATCTTCTTCTTCAACCATTTTCTTAGCAACTTTAATATTTGAAGCCAATTCCCTTTTTACAAGCTCTCTCATCAAGAATGGCTTATACAGCTCAAGTGCCATTTTTTTAGGAAGTCCACATTGATTCATTTTCAGACTTGGTCCAACGACAATAACTGATCTTCCTGAATAATCCACACGTTTCCCCAATAAATTTTGTCTAAAACGTCCTTGTTTCCCTTTTAACATATCAGAAAGTGATTTTAATTCTCTGTTGCTTTGATTAACAACTGGCTTTCCACGTCTACCATTATCAATTAACGCATCCACAGCTTCCTGCAACATTCTCTTTTCATTTTTTATGACAATTTCAGGTGCTTTTATTGACATCAATTTTTTTAGTCTAATATTTCTATTAATTACTCTTCTATACAAATCATTCAAGTCAGAAGTAGCAAATCTTCCACCATCTAACTGAACCATCGGTCTTAAATCAGCTGGAATAACTGGCAACACAGTTAAAATCATCCATTCAGGTCTATTTCCGGCTTCTATCAGATCTCTTACTACTTTTAATCTTTTTATAACTTTTCTTCTTTTTTGTGTAGAGTGTTCTGTAT
>ERZ773069.2191-NODE-2191-length-10406-cov-12.945996_pt1 | contig 10406 bp, 7 predicted proteins | sample MGYA00580619_ERZ773069 | MGnify/ENA primary metagenome ERZ773069 (study PRJEB29015, sample SAMEA2738007) | human oral metagenome | biome: human oral; feature: human-associated habitat; material: dental | place: China | collected 2108 ...
CAAGATACAACAACATATCAAGAAAAGTACTAGGCTTTAAGAGTCCAAATGAAGTGTTAAAAGAGTACAATGAAAATCAGTAGGTTAAAGATACATTAGGAAAGAAATATTTTTTTTAATATATTTTTGTAACAAATGTTTGACATCTATACAAAATAAATAAACAAGAAAATTTTATGACTATTAATAAAGTAAAAAATATGTGATATAATAAATTATAATTTAAAAAAATAGGTTTAATAAAAAAGAAAGGAAAATATTATGTTTGCAGATATTATTAAAGTATTTATTTTAAGCCTTGTGGAAGGGCTTACAGAGTTTATACCTGTCAGCAGTACAGGACATATGATTATTGTAGATCAGTTTTTGCAGCTTTCACAAAATGAGGAGTTTGCCAATGCGTTCAAGATAATTATACAGTTGGGGGCGATTTTATCGGTAGTTGTATATTACTGGAAAAGAATTTTTCCATTTGCAAAAGGGCTTAGCAAGAGTCAAAGAGTAGATATTATTCAAATGTGGATAAAAATAGTAATTGCAGTGCTTCCTGCGGTTGTGCTGGGACTTCTGTTTGACGATATTATTGATAAAGTGCTGTTTAATTCGGTAGTTGTGGCAGTAATGCTGGTTATTTATGGAGTTATACTTATTTGGCTTGAATCTAGGAAGAAAAAGGAAGGCGGAATTACTTTAATTACTCAGATGTCAGTAAAAACTGCAATCGGAGTAGGATTATTTCAATGTCTTGCGATGATTCCTGGAACTTCGAGATCGGCTGCTACGATTATTGGTGGAGTTTTGCTTGGATTAAATAGAGTTTTAGCAACGGAATTTTCATTTTTTCTTGCGATTCCGACAATGCTTGGGGCGACACTTTTGAAACTGGTGAAACTTGGTACAGCTTTAAGTGGATATGAATGGTTTTTAATTGCATTAGGTTTTGTGTTGTCATTTGTGTTTGCGTATGCTGTGATAAAAGTATTTATGAATTACATTAAAAAGCACGATTTTAAGATATTCGGATATTATCGGATTATTCTTGGGATAGTTGTGCTGTTATTATACTTTATGGGAGTTATAAAATAGATGATAAGAGCGAATATTGAGATTAATCAGAATAAACTTGAGGAATTTATTCGTGTGCTTTTACCTGAGCATTATGATATTCTTTCGGAAAATAGTGAAAATGATGTGGAAATTAGTGTTAATTTTAGAAAAAATCAAGATGTGGAAAACTTTGACAATGATTGTGGAAAACTAAAAGATTCAGAAAGTGATAACACAGAAATAATTACTGTAAATACAGTATTAATTGATAGTAAAAATGGAAAAATTTTAAAAGAAGTAACATTTTCACATAGGAAGGTCAATGAAGAATATTTTGATCAGGCAGAAGTTATGGCAAAAAGTTCCTTGATGAAACTTTTTGATAAAAAAAATGAATATAAATGGGGTATTTTAATAGGAGTACGTCCTACAAAAATTGTAGGGCGTTTTTTAAAGATGGGGTTATCTTATAATGAAATTAACGAAATATTGGAAAAAATATATCTTGTAAGCAATGAAAAAAGAGAACTTCTACTAGACATTGTAAAACGTCAAGAGCCATATCTGGACAAAGAAACAATTGGAATTTATATCGGAATCGCCTTTTGTCCTACAAAATGTTCATACTGTTCATTCCCAGCCTATCTGCTACGTGGAAAATATGCAGAGCGATATGATGAATACATAGGGTCTATTTATCACGAAATCCGTGAAATTGGTCAATTAACACAGGAATTAGGCTTAAAAATTAATACAATTTATATTGGTGGAGGAACGCCTTCGATTTTAACGGCGAAAGAAATTGACAAATTGCTAAAAACAGTAAAAGAAAATTATAATTTAGATTATTTAAAGGAATTTACATTTGAAGCGGGAAGAATTGATACGCTGGATGAAGAAAAATTAGCTATTATCAAAAGCTATGGAATAAATAAAATTAGTATAAATCCGCAGTCTTTTAATGAAAAAACTTTAAAACTTGTAAATCGTTATCACGACAGGGAACAGTTTGATAATGTTTACAAACTTGCTAAAAATTTTGGATTGGAAATAAATATGGACTTGATTTTAGGCTTGCCACGTGAAACTACAGAAGATATTTTGTACACAATGGACGAAATTTCCAAATACGATATGGAAAATCTGACAATTCATAATCTAGCAATAAAAAATGCCAGCCGCCTTAACAAAGAAAATTATGCTCACGAAGACGTACTGGATTATGAACAAATTTACGAAAAAATTGAAAATGTAACTGAAAATAAAGGGCTTTTTCCATATTATATGTATCGCCAGAAAAATAGCTTTCAATGGGGAGAAAATCTAGGATATTCACTAAATGGAAGTGAGTCGATTTATAATATAGAAATGATTGAGGAAAATAAGACAATTATTGGAATTGGAGCTGGAGCGATTACAAAACTTATCTGGTTTGACGAAGAAAAAAATCGGGATAATATAAAAAGGCTTGTAAATCCTAAAGATCCGCTGGTGTGGATGAATGAGCTGGAAGATCGGCTGGAACAGAAAAAATCTGAAATTTCAAAATTATTTCAAAAATTTTAAAATAAATACCCCTAATCAATTAAGATTAGGGGATTTTTGTTATATTTAAATTTTACTTATAAATGGTTTCATATTCAAAGATAATATATCATTTTATAAAATTTAAAATCTATTTTGCTCTGTAAAAAATTTTTGTATGGAGATTTAGTCAAAAAATAAGTCAGTATAATTAATGGATTAATGTATAAATTATTTCAAAATCTGATTTAATCTAGTGTTTAACTGGAATATTGATAAATTTTATTTTTTTATAAAAAAATCATAGATTTTGAAAATTATTAGTATTTATTTAATTAATAAATTCAGTATTTTTAAAGTATATTTTTTGAATTATAATTATCATCATTTAATTTTAAATTAATTTTTATAAATCGTTCAAATCCAGTATTTAAGGGGTATTTTTATCAAACAAGAAAATCAAAAATCTCGTCTAAAAAAATAAACTCATAATTGTTATTATGAAAATGCTTGTAATTATCGGTATTACAAGGTGAATAATAATTATGGGGTGAAAATAATCAATGGAAATTGATTTTAATGAAACAGATTTGTTGAAAGATGTCTTAAATTTTAAAATTGTTAATAGGAAAAAACTGGAGGAAAGATACGGATTTAAAAGGCTGGATTATACAATTGAGCATGTAAATAATTTTTTACGTGAAAATAATAACGGAATAATACATAAAAGTAAAAATTATTTGTATTACTTTGGAAAATATTATGAAAGTTTATTTAAAGTAAATGATAGAAGCATAAATTTGAAAATGTCATTTAGAAGAGAATTTATCCTGCTTATTTTACTTCTTGGAAAAGAAAAGCTAAATATTTATAAATTTAACAAACAAATTAGAAGGACTGAAGAAAATACTAAAAACATTCAGAACGATTTGAAACAAATCTTGAAACTTTACAATATAAAGCATTCGGAATATGCAAAGTCAACAAATCTTGAAAAATTATTTGAAAGCAGGAATTATAATTTTAAAGAACTGAGAGAAAATCATTTGAAGGAAATGCTAATGAGAAGGATGGAGAAGGTTTATATTGGAAAAAGTACATATCAGGAAAATTTTTATTTTAAGATGCTTCAGGAAATTTTGGAAATAAAAAGTATTAAATATATAAAAAAGCTTATTTTTATTTATATGGAACAGTTTACAGATATAATTTCTATGGATGAAAAGTATTCAATATTAATGTATTTCCTTTTAAATATACACAATCCAGATATAAAGTTTAATTACCAGATAAAAGAAACTGATGAAAATAAAGAATTTTTTGTAATGATGGATAAAATTTATAAAAGAGAAAAGCTAAAGATGAATTATAAGTTCCTTACAATATTTTATAAAAAATTACACAGAAAGAAAAGAAAGCCTGAAAAAATATTAAATCAGATTAATAAAGATTTAGAATTAGAAAAAAGTATAAAAAATGTAGAAGTTAAAAAAATAGAAGTGAGGAAAAAAAGAGATAGGGATAAAATTGAAATTTATAGTATTGCAGAATCGTCTGTAAATTTTGAAAATGAAAATTTGTTAAATAAAAAGCTTGTAAAACAGTATATACGGCCAGATGAAATGCCTAAAATTAAAACATTAGTTTTAGTTGATTTGGAAGAAAATCAGATTTTAAAGACGTTTAATAAAGTACGAAAAGTCTTTAATTTTTTAGAAATAGTGAGAGTCGAACATCTAAATAGCTTTAAAAAAATTATAACAAAAGATAATAGCGATTATGAACAGATATTGTTAATTTCAAGTTCAAAATTCGTAAACATAATAAGAAATTTTTCAAGCATTCCGATTTATCATTTTGAATTGGGAAAAGAAAGAGGAACTTTGCAAAGCAGAACATACATTTTAAAACAAATGATATACTTACGAACTATGATGTTTCAATATTTGGAATTTAAGAAAGATAGAAAAATATTTCGTAAAAAATCAAAATTATAGAATTAAAAAAATCCTAAAATATATTTGCTTTTGAAAATTTTTGGGGTATAATTATTATAGAGTGGAGATGATATTACAATAATTACAAAATTATGGTAAATATAATATAAATTGAAAGGATGTGTTGTTAAATAATGGATGCATGGAGAGGATTTAAAGAAGGAAATTGGAAAGACAACATTGATGTTACAGAGTTTATCAGATTAAATTACACTGAGTATTTAGGAGATGACAGTTTTTTAGAAGGACCAACAGAAGCTACTACTGAACTATGGAAAAGCCTTTCAGAAAAATTTAAGGTAGAAAGAGAAAAAGGTATTTACGATGCTGAAACTAAAATACCTTCACAAATTGACGCTTATGGAGCAGGATATATTAATAAAGATTTGGAAAAAATTGTAGGATTACAAACTGATGCACCTTTAAAAAGAGCAATTTTCCCAAATGGTGGATTGAGAATGGTAAAAAACAGTTTGGAAGCATTTGGATATGAACTAGATCCCCAAACTGAAGAAATTTTTACTAAATATAGAAAAACTCATAATGATGGAGTTTTCTCAGCATATACTGATCAAATTAGAAAAGCAAGAAAAACAGGAATTATAACTGGACTTCCAGATGCTTACGGACGTGGAAGAATTATTGGAGATTATAGAAGAGTTCCACTTTACGGAGTAGACAGATTAATTGCTGACAGACAAAATCAATTGAAAAATATGGATCCAGCTGAAATGACAGAAGATGTAATAAGACTTAGGGAAGAAGTTTTTGAACAAATTAAAGCATTGCATGCTTTAAAGAGAATGGCTGAATCTTATGGCTTTGATATTTCTGGACCAGCTACTAACGGTAAAGAAGCTGTACAATGGCTATATTTTGCATACTTAGCCGCTACAAAAGATCAAAATGGAGCTGCAATGAGTATTGGAAGAACTTCTACATTCTTAGACATTTTCTTGGAAAGAGATTTGCAAGAAGGTACTTTGACTGAAAAAGAAGCTCAGGAAATAATGGATCACTTTGTTATGAAATTAAGAATAATCAGATTCTTAAGAACACCAGAATATGATGCATTATTCTCAGGAGATCCAGTTTGGGTAACTGAATCAATCGGTGGTATTGGAGAAGATGGAAGATCATTAGTTACTAAAAACTCATTCAGAATTTTACATACATTATATAACATGGGAACTTCACCTGAACCAAATCTAACAGTTTTATGGAGTGAACAATTACCTGAAACTTGGAAAAAATTCTGTGCAAAAGTATCAATTGATACATCATCAGTACAATATGAAAATGACGATATTATGAGACCACAATTTGGTAATGACTATGGAATTGCCTGCTGTGTATCTCCAATGACTATCGGACACCAAATGCAATTCTTTGGAGCAAGAGTAAACTTGCCAAAAGCATTATTGTATGCAATTAATGGTGGAAAAGATGAAAAATTAAAAATACAAGTAACTCCAGAAAGACAATTTGAGCCAATTAAGAGCGAATATCTTGAATTTGATGAAGTATGGGAAAAACTTGATAAAGTATTAGACTGGTTAGCTTCAACTTATGTTAAATCATTGAATATTATTCACTATATGCATGATAAATATTCTTATGAAGCATTAGAAATGGCATTGCATGATGTTCATATCAGAAGAACAGAAGCATTTGGAATTGCGGGATTATCAATTATTGCAGATTCATTGGCAGCTATTAAATATGGTAAAGTAAAAGTTGTAAGAGATGAAGAAGGGGATGCAGTTGACTATATCAATGAAAAAGACTATGTTCCATTCGGAAATAATGACGATGCAACAGATCAGTTTGCAGTAGACATTACAAGAAGATTTATGAACAAATTAAGAACTCATAAAATGTACAGAGATGCTACTCCTACACAATCTGTATTAACAATTACTTCAAATGTTGTATATGGTAAGAAAACAGGAAATACTCCTGATGGAAGAAGAGCTGGAGCACCATTTGGTCCAGGAGCAAACCCTATGCACGGAAGAGATACAAGAGGAGCTGTTGCTTCACTTGCTTCAGTAGCTAAAATCCCATTTGAAGATGCAAACGATGGAATTTCTTACACATTTGCAATTACACCAGAAACATTAGGTAAAAATTCAAATGAAAAACAAACTAACCTAGTTGGATTAATGGATGGATATTTCAATCAAACAGGACATCACTTAAATGTAAATGTATTCGGAAGAGAATTGTTAGAAGATGCAATGGAACATCCTGAAAATTATCCTCAATTAACAATCAGAGTTTCTGGATATGCAGTAAACTTTGTTAAATTGACTAAAGAACAACAATTAGATGTAATTAACAGAACAATATCAAATAAAATGTAATTTAAAATTGATAAAAAATCTGAAAATTAACCGATAATTTTCAACTAATATGAGAAATGTCGCATAGTTTCATAAAATATGAGTTATGCGGCATTCTTTTCTATTGTATGATAATTTTAAATGCCATTTAAAAATGGGAATAAATTTTTATAATAGGGTTGATTGATAGTTAATTCATAAGCATTCAACTAAATCATTTTTTTATTTTTATTTTCGTAGGATTGCTCATTGCCGCAAATCCTACAACCTATGGCTAGTCTACAACATTTTTCTGCACTGGCAAAAAACTCACTATGCTCAAACAGTTTTGCCAGCACAGAAAAATGCTCCGACGAATTAGCTTATACTAGATTATGTTTAAAAATGAAAATTATATTTTAATTATTTGAAAATATTAGGTTTTATAGAATAGATTGTAATAAATTCGTTGTTTAAATGGGGTTTAGTATTAAAACATTTATTGTAAATTTCCGAGATTTTAATTTTTCAGTAAAAGACAATTTGTTTGAGCTTTTTTATTATTTTTGAATTTATAATAACTTTATGGAATTAAAATAATTTTTGTTAAAAGCGAGTTTTGTCTTTTGCTGTAAAATTGAAATTCGAGAAGCAGGAATGCAAGGGTATGGCGTTTGATACCCTTGCTTAAAATAACTTTGAATATAAATAAAATTATAGAAAACGAACTATTGGTTAAAATATTTTGGAAATGCTTGAAAAATTAATGAATAAAGATATTTTGTAAGGTAAGGAGGTAGTTTTATGGATAAAAAAAATAATAACAGTGATGATATGACACTTAAAGAAGTGCAGTATTTGATAAAAAGAATAGAAAAAGGAACTCTGGATGAGACAAAGGATAATAAAATTAAGCAAAATAAAAAGGAAAATGGACAAAGGCTTATTTTGAAATTAATAGAAGAATTTGGGGAACTTGCGGAAAATATTAGAAAAAATGTGAGATATGATGGGAAAAACATAAAAGGAACTATTGAAGAGGAAGTATTTGATGTTTTTTATTATATTATTGCAATTGCTAATGATTATGAGATTGATTTGGAAAAGATTTTTTATATAAAAGATGAAGTAAATGAAATAAAATATGACAGGGAATTTTCAATTTTTGAAGCTAGAGAAAAATGGAAAAGCTTGAAAAAATAAAATTATGAAGTAGGAATATCTGCTTAAATAAATATTTTATTTGTTTTTTTTTGAAAGACTTGAGTATTGTAAAAAAATTTTAAACATTTCATAGATTGTAAAATATATTGCGACAAACTAAAAAAATATAAAAACTCATGATAATTTCGTGTTAAAATGTTAGTAACGACAAAAACATTAACGAAAGGAAATATATCATGAGCCATAAATATTTTACCATAAATGAAAGAAATAAACTAGAGGTCCTGCTAAAAGAAAATTACAAAATTTCTAAATTTCTAAAATTGCCAAAATTCTTAACAGGCACAGGGCTACCATTTACCGTGAAATTAAAAGAATTAATAGCGAATACTCTTCTGAGAATGCTCAAGAAGATGCCAATATAAAAGCTTCTAATAAAGGAAGAAACTCAAAAATTACTGCTGAATTGAAAAATTTGATAGAGGACAGGCTCTGTAAAACCTGGTCTCTTGAACAAATTGCTGGCAAGGAATTAAAGGGGAGACTGTCATTTAAAACTATCTATAACTGGCTGTACAGTAATTTTCTGGATGTTTCGCTGAATGTCTTGAGAAGAAAGGGAAGGAGAGCGAAAACTAAGGAGACAAGAGGGAAATTCAATATTGGGAAATCAATTGGCGACAGACCGGAAGAAGTAAAGAAAAAAGAAGTTTTTGGGCATTGGGAGCTGGACTCGGTAGTTTCAGCAAGAGGAGAAAGTAAAGCCTGCTTCGCAACATTTGTGGAATTGAAGACACGGTTTTATGTTGCAATAAAGATGAAAGATAGAAGCAAAAATTCAATTCTGGAGGCAATAAAACGGCTGACAGCCGGTATTCCAGAAGGGGCATTTAAGACTTTCACGTCAGACAGGGGGAAGGAATTTTCATGCTGGGAAGAGGTGGAGAAGATGGGAATAGATTTCTATTTTGCAGATCCTTACTGCTCATGGCAGAGAGGCTGCAATGAAAACAGCAACGGTCTTCTAAGAGAATTTTACCCAAAGAAGACCGACATATCAAAAGTAGAAACAGAAGACTTGATAAGAATCTTAATGCTGATAAACTCAAGACCAAGAAAATGTTTAAACTATGCAACGCCATTTGAAAAATTTTTACACGAAATTAGTTAAAAAAAAATTGGTAAAATGTCGCAATTAATATTGCAATTTATGTTATATAAAAAAAGCCCTTCAAAGTACCGATGATTTCAAAAGTTTGCAAAATCTTTTTTAAAAAACTTTTTATCTCTGTCAATTAAAATAAACATAATGTATTTTATCCAAAAATTCAGAATAACTACTCATGTTCTAAAAAAATAATTCATTTCAACCTTTTGACTTTTTCTTTTTCAAAGTATTGCTCATTTCTGTAAATCCTTATCATGTAGTAAAGGTTTGTCCTAATAATTAAAATTGCGAAAGAATTGCTATACAATAACCTCTATATCCAGTTTACGACATTTTTCTTCACTGACTAAAAACTCAACATGCTTAAATATTTTAGCCACACAAAAAAATGTTACGATAAGCTATTTATACTGAAGTATGTTTAAAATTTGAAAATAGTAGTTTCATACTCTTTATTTAGAATAGTTTTTAATAAATTCACTATTTTATTAGTGTTAGAGATGTATTTCGGATATGGGTATGTCTTATGCAGGAGCTGGGTAATGAAAAATAAGCAAAAAAAAACTTCCATAGAAGGAAATTAGCTGGGAAGAGTATTAAAAGAATGGCGTCCCCGGTTGGACTCGAACCAACGGCCCTCTGATTAACAGTCAGATGCTCTAACCGGCTGAGCTACGGAGACGCAAAAGAAAAAAAGTTTGGCGGCTTCCTATTTTCCCGGGACGAATCCAAGTATCGTAGGCGCAGGCAGACTTAACTGCCGGGTTCGAAATGTGACCGGGTGTATCCCTGCCGCTATGATCACCAAACTTTTGAATATAGATTGCATTGCCTAAGGCAATGGGAAATAAATAGCAGAAGTAAAAGACTACATAAAAAGCATACGTAATATTAGTACCAGTCAGCTGAACGCATTGCTGCGCTTGCACCCCTGGCCTATCGACCATGTGTTCTCCATGGATACTGCGAGCACTCATCTCAAAGCCGGCTTCCCGCTTAGATGCTTTCAGCGGTTATCCGTTCCAGACGTGACTACTCAGCCGTGCCACTGGCGTGACAACTGATACATCAGAGGTCTGTCCAACCCGGTCCTCTCGTACTAAGGTCAGATCTTTTCAGTGCTCAAGCGCCTGCAGTGGATAGGGACCGAACTGTCTCACGACGTTCTGAACCCAGCTCGCG
>ERZ773069.2194-NODE-2194-length-10398-cov-38.120951_pt1 | contig 10398 bp, 7 predicted proteins | sample MGYA00580619_ERZ773069 | MGnify/ENA primary metagenome ERZ773069 (study PRJEB29015, sample SAMEA2738007) | human oral metagenome | biome: human oral; feature: human-associated habitat; material: dental | place: China | collected 2108 ...
CCGCGTCCGCCGCGGGAACCCGCGGGACGCCGCGTCCTTTCCACCTGCCCAGCTGTGTGCGGCACCAGTCCTTGACGGCCCGAGTGTCGCCGGGCTCGTGGTCGGCGTGGATGAGGACGTCGCAGACGCCGTCGCCGACGGCCCGGTTGGAGCCGATTGCGCGCACCAGCAGGCCGGCCAGGGCCAGGAGGAACTCAGCGGCGTCGCGCTGCTCGTCGCTCCAGGTCAGGGGGCGTCCATCCCTGTCGACATCGGACAGGGTGACCTCGCCGCGCAGCCGGCAGGCGCCGGCGCGTTCGAAGAACCTCAGGAAGTCCTCGCGCGCCGTGCCGGTCTTCTCGTCGATGGACAGGGAAACGACCTCGTGGATGAGGTCAGCGGGGTCGGCCGGCGGGTCGATGAGCCTGGCGTCGGAGAAGGTGACGAGCCGCGGCGCCAGGTCGGAGCCGAACAGGGCGGAGGCGAAGGCGCGCCAGGAGCGGCCAGAGCCATCGTCGAGTGCCTGGGCCGCGAGGAGCGACTGCTCCCGCACGACGCCGGCGAGCACGGTCGCGCGCACGATCGGCAGCCCGCGCTCTTCCTTCTCCACGACGGAGTCCACGCCGCCGGCGACGCCGGTTCCGGTGGTGACGCCCCAGTCGGAGTGGAAGGTGACCGACAGGGGGAAGGAGGTCGGGGATGAGGGGCTCATTCGGTGGCCTCCGATGTTGCGTTGATGTTCTTCCCCAGGTCAGGGAGGGAAAGCTCGAAGAAGGAGGGCGGGAGGAGGTCGGAGAGCTCCAGGAGGTCGAACACGGCGCCCAGGCCGCCGAGCTCGGTGATCCAGTCACCGACCTCCTCGCGGGCCACCGCCCACTCATCGTCGGCCGTCTGACTGCGTCCGGAGGAGAGCAGGCCACGGATGCGCGCCGCACGGGTGCGTGGGAATGGTTCGAGGTCAGTCTTGCTCCGGCTCTCGTCGGTGCAGCCGAGGGACATCCCTTTGAACCGGGCGACGCGCCTCCGGGTCACCTCCCAGGACTCGTGGGGACGGTCAGTCTTCGATGAGTCGGACGGCTCTTCACCCGGGTGGCACGTGTCGCAGCTGCATCTGGGCGACGTCGAATCGTCGTCGAGCAGCCGGAAGGGGCGGGTGGTGAAGTCCTTGTATCCCCGCAGGATCTCGGAGGCGTCGAGGACCGTGGTGTCGAACAGGACGTGGTAGTCGAGTGTTGAGCACGGCGGCTGCGCCGTCTTGCCGACTTTCTTGGCGCGCTCGACCAGTTTCTCGGCCAGCTCGTAGGCGATGTGGAAGGGGAAGTTGCGTTTGACGATGGCGACGCCGGCTGCGGCGGTCATGGGGCCGGTGTCCTGCCCCTCGGGCGGGGTGAGGTAGCGCAGGATCGGGTCGTTGCCGGTGGCCTCCTCGTAGTAGCGGAGGTAGGCGGCGGCGAAGGGGAGGGCGTAGTCGCCGCTGGTGATGACGGTGACGTCATCGCCACCGAGGATGACCGGGACGACGGGGATGGCGGCGTGTTCCCGCCCGGCCCGTTTGTCGTCACGGTGGGACAACTCGTCGATTCGCGTCCACGCGGCGGCGAAGGCGTGCTCAACCGCGTTTTGCAGGCGCTCGTTGACTGCCAGGAGGAAGCGACGCAGGGCGTCGGGGTCGTCGCGGTCGCAGCCGATCTCTTCCTGGAACTCGGCCGGCGCGACACGGTCCTTCGAGTCGTTGAGTTCCTTCATGATGCCTCCGACGCCGTTGCCGTCGATATGGATGACGGCGACCTTGGACAGGAAGGTGTAGTCGCCGGAGCCGGTGTCCGGGCCGGTGGTGCTGCTGGCATCCGGGTTGGACTGGATGGCGTGCTCAAGCGGACGGAGCTCCTCTGCTCCTCGCGCGACACTCTCCTCGGGCTCGGGCCTGCCCTCATCGCCCACCGGCTCGATGCCCTCGACGAAAACTTGGTGGAGCTTCTTGGCCAGCATCGTCGGGTCGCGGGTGAGAAGTGCTTGTTTGTCTGAGAGGTCGGAGCTGCGCTTGACCCCCGTCTCCAGGAGATCGAGTCGTGCCCGGTAAGCCCGGTAGCGCCGGACGCGCGAGGTCAGCGACAGCGCGTCCTGGCGATCGTCCTTGGCCTCGTCCCGGGTGGCCAGCGACGGGGAGGCGGGTAGGGAGGAGTCCTTGGCTCTGGCGAGGAAGGGAAGCTGGGAGAAACGCGCCTCGGCGGGCGGACGTTGAAGGGCGTAGCGGGCGGCTTCCGCGTGGATCTCCTTGAGCGCGCTCTCGGTGACGTAGACGGGGCCGGACTGCGGATCGGAGGACGTAACCAACGGGATGAAGACGCCGGAGACGTCCATGCCCGGTGCCTCGGCGAGAGCCGTGCGCGTCACGGCGCCGATGACGTCCTTGGCCTGCTGGGCTGAGTCCACCAGGAAGATGGTCTTGCCGGAGGACTTGGAGACCCACTGGCTCTCGTCGGGCGTCTGATCATCGTCAGGCCTCTGGCCGTCGTAGGGCAGCCCACGGGACGTGCACCAGGCTGCAGCCGCCCCGGTGGAGACGAGACCCTGTGCCGTCCACTCCCGGAGCTTGGTCAGCAGGGACGAGGCGCCGACACTGTCCCGCAGCCGCGGTGAGGAGAAGATGAAGCGCTGGTTCCCGTTGGATTCAAGCATGACAAGGTGCATCGTCAACTCCGTTCGGACGGTGGCGCGGCTGTGCGACCCGGAACAGTCTTACCAGACAGCCGGTTGGCGTGGCGAGTGTTTGACCAGAGAAAAAGATGCTCTTGACAAAGATCGTTATGCAGGTTTAACGTTCCACTCTTTTGAACACCAGCGACGACAATAGGTGAATCATCAACTTTGCAGAAGTTCTGCACGATCGCATCAAATGTGACACTCTTACGGAACCCCGACCAACCTCCCCTGAACCAGATCGAGAACAGCTTACCCACATCCTCTTATACCCCAGAGCCGAATCGCTGACATTCAGAGAGGAAAACAGCGTTATGCTGCTTGTTCATATCGCAGGCCATGCCGACCTCGGCGCACCATCACCCTTTGAAGACCCGGACAAGATCGGCCCATTAAGAGCAGAAGAACTCAAAAACTGCATGACGCCTCATGAGGCCACACGATGTCTCTTCGACCTCTCTTTCACTCAGACTCCGAGTCACAAATACACGGACACTGCACATTCTCCCCACTCGGGAAGCGCCTTGCGAAAAGAACTCACAGCAGTTTCTCAGATCTCGGCAGCTACGAGCACCGATGAAACCACCGAGGTACTCATCATCGGGGTGGAAGGCGAAGACACACCGACCGACAGGCTCGCACGCGCACTCGTCGACGCACTGAGAATGGCATCCTCTGAAGCGGCCGATCTCGCCGGGACAAGCGAGATCATCATCCGCGACGCCTGCATCCTGCCAAGTCTGGCGGTGAGCCGCGAGAGCATCGAGCTGCTGGAACGGAGGATCGGCGCGCATGACGGGCACGTTCTGCTAGCCATGGCGGGAGGGGCCACCACAGTTCTCGCCGAGGCAGCCGGAGTTGCCGCAGCCACCCATCAGGATGAGTGGTCACTCATGCTCGTCGACCGCGTCGAGGAAGGATCGGACTGTCAGAGTCTCCCCCTGATCCCGATGTCGGTCGACGCCGATCCGCTGCGGGGCTGGCTCATGGGGCTCGGGCTGCCGACGGTTCTGGATGATATCTATGAACAATCCGATCGCATCGACACGGAGGTGAAGAAGGCCGCCGACGCGGTTCGTCGGGTCATGGGGGAGCTGGATTCGGAACCATCGGCCGAGGACTTCGCGCAGGTTCTTCAAGCAGATGTCGCCCGCGGCGACCTTGCCGCCGGAATGACCCTGAGGGCTTGGATACTCGCTAAGTACAAGCATCTTCGGGACGCCCACAGCTACACAAACGACTCCTGTAAACAATCCAACAAGCAGCTAAGACAAGAGCTCGGCAGAGTCATTGGGCGCCTCAGGGAGAGCGCGAAGTCCCACGCATTGGAGGAGCCGGAATCCTGGTTAGTAGCTCAAGGCGATCTGAACGACTTAGGAAAGTATGCGACGCACAACCTTGAGTCACCATTGAGGAACCTCACATCCAACAATCTCCAGGAGCGGATAAAGCAAGCGGTCGGGGAGCCTCCGGGATGGTTGTCAGTGCCGTCCGGTGACGTATGCCTGCTGACCGCCCAGGGAAAAGCAGCCCGCAACGCCCCCCTCACCTCCGGCGCAGACGCACCTGACAGAAAAAGACGAAGGCCTATCATCGTCTCCCTTCTCACGTCGGAACCAAGTGATTCCGTACGGCAAGCATGTGCCGTTCACGGTCCCCTCACACTGAGTGCCTTCGTCGCATGCTCCAGCTCGAGCGTCAGCGAGGGGCGACGAGTAGTAGAGGAGGTAAAGCACGAAGAGCACCCGGCTTCATACTCGCTCTGGAACCTGGACGAACCCTCCAGCAAGGTTCACGACTACGGAGAGTCGATCACTCAGCCCGGAGTCTCTTCGGAGACCATATCTTCAACGATGAAGGAGCTGAGCAGAACCGCAGAGCACTGGCTTGAGAAACGCGCAGCCCGGCCTCGCGCCGTTGTCGTGACAGTCCTGGGAGAGAAGGCGGCCGCCATCAGTTTGCTCCATGCGGCTCAGACCTTCGGAGCGAAGCACGGAGTTCCCGTATTCCTCTTGTCGATGGTCAACAGCAAGGACACCGAGACAGGCGAGTCGAAAGAATCTGTTCAGTTTCACCAGCTAGGCCTCGACCGCGACGTTCGCCAGGCACTCCTGAAAGCAACCACATACTGTCTCAACCGTTTCGACCTACTATCCGCCAGCAGACTCCTCTCCTTGGGCGACCCAGCAATGGAGGTACTTTCCAACGAGGCCAACATACTAGCGGACCGGCTCATCGAGTCCGTGAACACAAATGATCTCGACGGCGCATCCAGCACTGTTTTGAGCGCCATGAACGCAGTTGCAGACTTGGTGAAAATAGTTCCTTCGGACGCACAGGCGCGGCTCACCACCATCGTTGGCGAGTTACTGAGGACGCCAGACGAAAAGTATCGGAGTCCTAACTTCAAGGCCCCTGTCGCACTCGCCTGCGCATCTCCAGATTTCGATCAGGGAAACGATTACAAGAAGAAGTTGAAGCAACTCGAACTCGAGCCCTCGGAAAGCCTTCTTCGCCTACTTATTCGGGTACGCAACAAGATTCCCATCAATCATGGCAGGAACACACTTGACGTTGCGACGGAGCTCTCTCTTCAAAACTTTCCGGACGGAAACCGGTACACCTACCCAGTTCTTCTGCAGCGGGCGATTGCCGCAGTGGGGAGTAAGCACGGAGCAAGGGCCGGGGACTGGGGCCATCGGTTCCATTCACTGCGAGACCAGGTGGAGGCGTTGGGAAAGACCGGCTACGGGGAGAAGCCGTGATCGGCACTGGCCCACAGCCGCCTGCGACCCACCGCAGCGCCTCGTCAATCTCACGCCGCATGACGTCGTCCTCGACCTTGGTGCGGGGAAGCAGCTGCGCATCCCCGCATCCGGGATGGTGCCGCGTCTTGTCCTGTCCGAGGGTCGGTTGGAGACGCTTCACGTCGTCGATCCCTCGCGCCCCAAGGATTCACCGACGGCAACTCATGCCGTGCCCCTCGTTGTGGGCACGGTGCTTCACGGCGCCGATCCCCCTCTGCCCGATCCCCGCCCGGGCACGGTGTACATCACGAGCCGTACACTTGCCGAGCACTTCGCTGAGCGGGCTGATCTTGTCTGGCCCGACGACCTCGTCCGCGATGCGCAGGGGCGTGTCATCGCGGCACGTCGCCTTGCCTCTCACCGAGGAGGCTCTTCTCACCACTTTTCATCGAGTCGGAAGCAGCCCAATGAGTCAGATCGATAAGCGCACGCCGACGGAACTCATGGAGATCGATGCCGAGGATGACAATGCATTACGTGTCATCGTCGTCGTGCCGTGGGAGTTGCCCGGACAGTGGGAGCAGTGGCGACACCTCTTCGCCCCAGGCCCGGTACCGATCACCGGAGGAGTGGGCCGGGCCGTTTTCGACGGGGCATCTCGCCGGCTGCGCGAGCCGGTGAGGAAACGGATGCTCTCCGCTGAGCACCGCAGCCACTACGTCTACGCGGAGCTCTCACCCGTATTCATCAGCGAGAAGAACCGGACTAGCCACGGCGCTGCTCCTCTCGCGGCCTTTGCGTGGGATGTTCTCAGAATCGAGACCGTGAGTATCCCCTCCGGCTCCTCCGGCAATCGTCCCGCCCCGAAGACGGCAACGAAGGTGCTTATCGCCATGCACCTGGTTCTGCGCGACCCGTCGAGCCCTCAGACGTTCTCCTGGGTCCGCAACCTCACGCAGGAGCCAAGGGGGAGAAAGGAACTCGTCTATGAGGTGAGTCGAGTCCTCTCCCTCCTGTCCGGACATGGCCCGGACGACGTCGGTCATGGCTTCGGCGCCACTGACGTGAACGGTCACGAGGATATCGACCCCTACACCATCACCTACGTGCCGTACGGCGCCGTCGCCTCGGAGCAAGGAGAGGGCTTCGAGCTGGACGACTCTGACGTGCGTACCGAGCAGGAAAGGACTGCGGGCGAGCAATACCGGGGGCTCAGGCAGTCCGTCACCGATCCCGAATCGGGCATGACGAGGGAACGCATCATCATCAGTTCGTGGCGGTGGGGGCACCTTCCTCGGCGCACCGACGAGACCTTCCAGGATGGGCTCTTCGAGCAGCGTGCTCAGCAGCTCCACCGGCTCTCACAGACTTGGACGGCCTACGCGGGATCCCATGGATGCTCCTTCTGTCAGGTTCAGCAGGGAGGGTTCTTCCCTCTGGCCCAGGTTGAGGGGCGTTTTATCGAGGCGATTCTGCTCATGCTGCTTCAGCGCTACCGGGCCTCCTCTCTCATGGCTCGTCTGGCCGATGTGCAGCCGCGTGCCGCGGATGAGGTGGATCGTGTGATCGAGCTCGACTCGGAGGCGGTCGGGTTCGTCGTCTCCGAGCAGTGGACCATGATGACCGACGCCGACAGACAGCTCGACGCCTTCCTGACCTACCTGCTGGACACTTACCGGATTCCTCTACTGGTTGAGGAGGCCAGAGATCAGGCGCACAGGCTCCGCGAGAACGTACTGATGCGCATCGGCCGCGCCGACCAGAAGGCCGAGGAGGAGCGCGCCCGCTCCACACGGGTCATGGAGATCGCCTTGGAGGTCCTGACCTTCATAGGCCTGCCGCTGAGCGTGTTCCTGGAGATCTGGTCCAACTGGGAGGCCGCCAAGGGTATCGCGGTCCGGCACCAGCGCATCGGCGGCTGGGACGCGGGATGGGGGTGGATTCTTGGCTTCGGTCTTATCGGGTCGGTCCTCATCGGCGGTGGGATCTGGCTGCTCGTTGACAAGGTGGGCGGCCGGGTGGCTCGGCGCGGGAAACGCTCCTGACGCCGAGTCCAGGGCCCGGTTTCACCTCCACCACACCAGGATGTGCCCGCAGTCACAGGCGGGAACGTCGACCTTTTGGCTTGACGTCGTCGGAAGTTGGTGGCTGAAGGTGTCTGAGGGGCGTCGGTGGCGCTTGGCGTCAGGACGCCGAAAAGTGCTTAAATAGGGGCGGTGCCGTCCGGCCTCGCGGGGTGCTTGCGGAGCCGGTGGCGCTTCAGCCCCTGGAAGTGGCGCAACGACGCCACTCCCAGAAGCAGGGGTCAGAAAGCACCCAGCACCAGACGGTGCATTAAGACGGGAGGGCGGCGTGGTCCTGGTCTTGAATCAGTCAGAAAGCACCCAGCACCAGACGGTGCATTAAGACACAGGTACTCCACTCCGGCAGCAATCACACGTGCGTCAGAAAGCACCCAGTACCAAAAGGTGCATTAAGACCATAAAATACCGTATCAGACAAGTTGACGCTGGTGTCAGAAAGCACCCAGCACCAGAAAGTGCATTAAGACGGTCCTCGACGGCCCTGTAGTAGCGCTGGATCGACTGCCAGAAAGTACCCAGCACCAGAAGGTGCATTAAGACGGGTCGAGCATCATGTTCTTGACACCCTGTTTGTCAGGTCAGAAAGCACCCAGCACCAGAAGGTGCATTAAGACATCGCCACTGTCACGATGACCTTTGAGGGATCGCTCGTCAGAAAGCACCCAGCACCACAAGGTGCATTAAGACATTTCTCCTGGGACGTGATAGTGACCGTATCGGTGTCAGAAAGTACCCAGCAGCAGAAGACCTATTCACGGGGCTTGCCGTGCGGTGGTTGCCAACAGCGCCGGAAAACGGCCAATCCGACCGTCAGTCCCTTGAACAGGCCCTCCGAGTCGCCCCGAACCACCCCGCCACCACGGGCGCCGTCCTCCTCGACAACAACCAAGGTCTCCACCCCAGGTGGATTCGTGCCAAGTGGGCTCGCAGGATTCCAGCAAGCATCACGCAGCCAAAACGCCTCCACCGCAGGGACCGGCCAGCAGCCGTAAAGCCAGGAGGCCGCGCCAAGGAGCCCAGCCGCCCGCTCATCACCCACTCGCGGGACACAGTCAACGCGTCGGTGGACCAACATCCATGTCCCACACCAGGAGGCTTATTCACAGCATCCGTCAAAGACGCTGTGACCTCGCAGATGCCGGCGCCGGCTAGCCCTGCGAATAAGCCTCCAGCACTGCTTCGGCAGCGACGCAGAGGCAGGACCATGACGCCACCGAAAGAACGGTTGCCAACACCAGCCTTTAACTTATAACTTAAGTACGTGACTACGATTCAGGAGGCCCGGCGCAGCCTGGGCGTTGCGCAGAGTGAGATCGCACAACGCCTAGGGGTTTCTGTCGCCTCCGTATCTCAGACCGAGACACGAGAAGCGCGAGACGACATTACGTTGCGCACGCGCGCCCGCTACCTCGGCTCCCTGGGCTTGGAGGATCTCGGGATCGTGGCCCCACACATCCCCGACAACACAAAACACCCCTTCTCAACCTCGACCCCGGCATCACCAGCATTACTCCGGACAGCGCTGCGGCCTCCAGCCGCTCACGACGCCGCAGCCTCATGCTCCACCGGCTGGTCGATGCCTCCACCAACTGGTCGGAGACGTCATCCTGGCGCCCACAGGTTGTCACCGGAATTGCACGCAATGAACACTCAGTTCAAGGGACGCTGCACCGGTCGGCTCTCGAACGCTGGAAGTCATGGATAGAGTCAGGCGACATCGAAATGATACGTGAACGCATGTGCGCCGAAGACGAGGAGGCCTGTCTGCTCCGAGACGTCTCCCCCATGGCGGGATTTCTCAGCACGCCCCAACGCCAGGCCGTCATCTACTGGGAGAGGAAGCACTATGCGGCGTGAGCAGCTCTACCACGCCATTCGTACAGCCTGCACAATAATCAACAGAAGCGAGGTGACCGTCCTCGGCTCACAGTCTGCCCTCATCTCTTTAACGAGCTGAGCAGCCAGGCGGCTCGGCGGAGGAAGCGCCCTTGACGCCACACGGGCCCAGATCCACCTCCACCACAGCAGAATATGTTTGCAGTCACAGGCGGGAACGTCGGCCTTTTGGCTTGACGTCGTCGGAAACTGGTGGCTGAAGGTGCTCAAGGTGCCGTCGGTGGCGCTTGGCGTCAGGACGCCGAAAGGCGGTTAAATTGGGGCGCTGCCGTCCGGCCCCGCGGGGTGTCTGCGGAGCCGGTGGCGCTCCAGCCCCTGGAAGTGGCGCAACGACGCCACTCCCAGAAGCAGGGGTCAGAAAGCACCCAGCACCAGAAGGTGCATTAAGACGCCTCTTGACGGCAATCATCCTCCGATTTAAAGAGTCAGAAAGTACCCAGCACCAGAAGGTGCATTAAGACCATAGAAGCAAGCTGTAACACAAGCTGAACTCATCAGTCAGAAAGTACCCAGCACCAGAAGGTGCATTATGACTCCAGAAGCATCTGCTCTACAGGGAAGTACCCGTTCGTCAGAAAGCACCCAGCACCAGAAGGCCTATTGACGGGGCTTGCCGTGCGGTGGTTACCAACAGCGCCGGAAAACGACCAGTCCGACCACCAGTCCCTTGAACAGCCCCTCCGAGCCGACCCGAACCACCCCGCCACCACAGACGCCGTCCTCCTCGACGGCAACCAAGGCCTCCACCCCAGCGGGATTCATGTCAGGTGAGCTCGTGCGATTCCAGGAACCGTCACGCAGCCGAAACGCCTCTACCGCGGGAGCCGGCCAAGCGGACGCACACAAAAGCGGGCGACCCCGAGAAACTCGACGACCGCCCACTCGCTGCTGATTTGTCGCCCGCCCACGAGCGGGCAGGCAGTCATGCGACCAGGCGGCCGGGCCGACAACAGCCCAGCCAAGCCGCCCCGCGCGCCGCCCCCGCTTCAGGC
>ERZ773069.2195-NODE-2195-length-10398-cov-14.728125_pt1 | contig 10398 bp, 9 predicted proteins | sample MGYA00580619_ERZ773069 | MGnify/ENA primary metagenome ERZ773069 (study PRJEB29015, sample SAMEA2738007) | human oral metagenome | biome: human oral; feature: human-associated habitat; material: dental | place: China | collected 2108 ...
TCGTCGTTTCCGACTCATCAGCATAGACACGCATCTATGGAGCGAACATGACAAGTGAGAGAGTTGGGAGTCTCTACGGACTCGCCATGTTCGCAAGACGCCCTATTGGGCGGTGGAGTGGTATGCTTCCATCACCTCGTTCGGGGTTGCTCTCGGTGGTACGAGGACTACGACGCCCTCGACCTCAAACCAGCACGGGGTCTCGTCAGCAAGGGCGGCAAAGGCCGCCTGTCGCGCAATTTCGTCAAGGTCGGAGCCTTCTGATTGGATTCTCCGGCTGACCACAGATAGCTCCACGTTATTTGTGGAGGACTTACCGTCAAAAGCGCGGAGGATTTCTTCTTGGGAGGCCTCAGGCCTAGCGATGATAAGCCACCAGTTGAATTGGACGTGAGTAGCCTGGTTGTTGTCCTCGACAAATTTTGCCATCCATAGCGAGACTTCGTCGATGGTATCTCCGACAATGGGCTCCGGTGCCGGAGCGCTTTTGATCGCCATGAGCATTGTAGTACTTTCTCCTCATCCGAGCGGACACTCGTGTAAAAACACTGATCGACGCCCGGATGGCGAACGACCGAAGATGAGGTTTCGGGATACTTCTTAAAATATCGCAAAATCTCACCTTCGGCTCATAAACTCTCTCAACTTGTCAAAATACACTTTTGGACAAAATGTCAAACATCTGTCAACAAAAGCTAATATATATATATCACTAATGGAACAAAGCGTCAAGGGTTTTTGTCAAAAATGTGGTTTTATAGCTGTTTTTCGGCGTTTTTGGCTTGTTTGTAGGCTTTGGTGACGGGCGCCAGGCCGCGGGCGACGCGTTCGCGGTTGGCTTTGAGCTGCTTCTCGTCGCGGAAAGATAGTTTGATCGGCGTACCAGTGTAATCGAAAACATCGCGAATTTGGCGCTCTAGATAACGCTTGTAGCTCCAATGGACGAACTTCAAATTGCTGCCGTAAATGACAAACCACGGCGGATTGGTATCGGTTTGTACGATGTAGCGCAGCTTCGGGTGGGTGTTTTTCAGGCCAGCTGGCGGATGCTTTTGAATTGATTGCTGCAGGAGATCGTTAAGCTTACGAGTAGTAGTTTTTTGCTGGCGGTGCGCATTTATACTGAGGGCTAAATCGAATAATTTAGCAACATTCTGACCAGTAACCGAGCTGGTGAAGATCAACGGCGCCCACGGCGTAAAGTCGAATTGCGCCGAAATCTTTGGCGCCAGCGCGTCGCGGGTGTAAGCGTCTTTGCCTAGGGCGATGTCCCATTTGCTAACGACGATGGCTAGCCCCTTGCCTGCTTCGGCGATAATGCCAGCTAGCTTTTGGTCGAGAGCGGTGCTCAACTCATTGACATCCATTAGCAAAAAGCAGATATCAGCCTCTTCAATGGCGGCGAGGGTACGCAGGACGCTGAACTTCTCGATGCCGATCTCTTGCTTACCTTGGCGGCGGATACCAGCGGTGTCGAGCAGCTCAATCGCTTGCCCGTGATACTGCAGGCGGACGCGGTTGACGTCGCGGGTGGTGCCGGCGCGGCTGGCAACGATGGCTTGCTGCTTACCAGCCAGCGTATTAAACAGGCTAGATTTACCGACATTTGGCCTACCGATAAGGGCGATTTTGAGAGTTTCGCTGGGTTCGGCTTGTTGTTTGGCGGGAATGTGCTGGCAGATTTCGCTAAGGACGTCGGTGATACCAGAGTTATGTTCGGCGGAGGTGCGAATGATCGACTTGATGCCGAGGCGCAAGAATTCGCTATCAGGTAGGTTGCCCTTCAGATCGATTTTGTTAGTGATGAGAATGACTGGTTTGCGGCTCTTTAGGGCGGTTTTGGCGACGCGGCGATCTTCGTCGCTGGGGTATTTGGTACTGTCGACGACCACGAGAATGACGTCGGCGGCTTCGGCGGCCTCAGTGATTTGGTCTTGGATGCTGGCTTCGAATTCGTCCTCGGCAGGTTTGAGACCGGCAGTATCAACTAGCCAAAAATCGCGGCCTTTGTATGATGCTTTACCGATGACATTGTCGCGAGTAGTGCCGGCTTCGCGGGCAACAATGGCTTGCTGCGAACGCATGATGCGGTTGAATAGCGAACTTTTACCAGCATTGGCGCGGCCGATAATAGCGACGGTAGGAAGTTTGGTTGCCATAATTAACTTAATTATAACAGAGGTGAGTTGATTTGGCGAGCGCTAGCGGTATAGCAGAATTTATAATAAGCCGATTGAAATGGCGTTATGCAGTGTCGATAGTAATGTTGTATCAGCATGTTGCGGAAACACTTTGCCACTCCCCTCGTTTCATGTTGCCAAGCGAATAATTGCCGAATTGTACGCGGTGCAGCCGCACGACGGTGTAACCGAGCGCGGCAAAGGTGCGGCGGATTTGGCGGTTACGGCCTTCGCTCATGACGACTTGCCAGTTGAGGCGGCTATCGTCGAGGCGCTCTAGAGCCAGCTGGCTGCGGCCGTCCTCGAGGTTGACGCCAAAATCGCTAATCATCTGCTGGTGTAGTGGCTCAAGCGGCCGGTCGAGGCGGACTTTGTAAATTTTAGTCTTGTGAAAACTCGGGTGGGTCATGCGGTGAGCAAAATCGCCGTCGTTGGTCAGCAGAATCAAGCCAGAGCTATCCTTGTCAAGGCGGCCGACTGGCTTGAGGTGATGTAAATCGCGCGGCAATAATGAATAAATTGTCGGCGCGTGGCCCTGCTGGCGCCGCGAGCAAACATAACCGACTGGTTTGTTGAGAGCGATATAGACTTTCTTGATAGCATGAGAGCTGATATCGTGGCCGGCAACTTTGACGGTGTCGGTTGGTGATAGACGGGTGCCAAGCGTCGCTGCCTTACCATTGATAGTGACGGTGTCTGTCGAGATGAGATTGTCGGCTTCACGCCGCGAGATACCGAGTTGGAGTGCTAAGAATTTATTGAGGCGAATCGTTTCGGTGCCACTAGCTGATTTTTGGCTTACCATAAGACGATTATTTTGGTTGGCTTGAGGAAATTGCGGTTTCTTCAAACTTTAACCCGGCTTCATCGGAAGAGGCTGGTGCTGCTGACGGTGCAGGTGGCTCTGGTGCGCTAGTGTTTGGTGCTGGTATAGCTGGCGGTGTGGCATTAAGTGCAGGCTGCGCGGAAGGATTATTCAAAGCGCCACTAGCTGATGCGGTCATATTACTGATTGGCGTAGCAACTGCAGCTGGGCCTGGCATTATGTGAGGTATAGTCGACGCTGGTGCAGTAGGAGTGATTGCTGGTTCTGGCTGTGCTGGTTGAGGGGCGGTTGGAGTTGTCGTTGCGGTAGTACTGGCAGACGGTGAAGCCGGCGCTACTGATGGCGCTGGGTTTGTTGCTATATAGGCTGGCTCGGGTGCAGCTGACGCTGGAGTTGGCGCGGCCGCAGGGGTTGCTGCTGGCGCGGCCTGAGGGAATACATTCGTAGGATTTGCCTGTGGCGCCGGGATAGTGTTAAGGTTTTGATAAGTAGCTAGCTCCTCGCTCATGCGAGCGGTGTAATCAATTGGTTCTTGATCAGTTGGGGCGATTGGCTGGATCACTCGGCCTGACGAACCTGGCCGGTTAGTTGAAAACGGCGCGATTGGTTGCGGCAAAGTGCTAGTTCTCGGTGCAGTTGTCGCGCTAGCTGGCGGCGGCAAAGTAGCTGCGGGTGCAGCTTGGCTGAGCACTGGATTAGCCGGAGTAGTGACTGGGATGTTAGTGACGGCGGCGGGCGCGCTAGCTGCTGGAGTTTCGTGCGGTGCGGCAACTAGCGGATTTGGTTGCTGTGCCGATGGAGCTGCGGGAATAGCTGCTGGTTCTGGCTGCGCTGGTTGAGGGGCGGTTGGAGTTGTCGTTGCAGTAGTGCTGGCAGGCATCGTTGTAACGGTAGCTGCCGCCGTATCGGTCGGCGCTGGGTTAGCTGGTGTTGGAGCGGTCGAGCTGGCTGCTGGATTAGAGCTAGAAGCTGGGCTCCCTGGAGTTTCGGGGTTTGGATTTAGTTCATTCGCTTTAGTGTTATCGCTTTCAGCCTTTTCTGGAGAATTGTTAGCTGGCGCTGGTTCCGTCGCCCTAGCACTAGGACCAGGCTCGATAGTAGCTCGTTTTGGCTCGTTGACAAGAGGTGCTGGCGTTTCGGCTGGCACTGAGGCGTCGCCGAGAACTTCGTGGACGGTGCGAACGACGTCCTCGATGCCGACTTGCGATTTGACTAGGTAGCGGTCGGCACCGAGCGCCATGCCGCGTTGGCGTTGCTCATCGCTTGACAGAGCAGTCATCATAATGACGTGAATGCCGCGTGTCTCGGTGGTGCTGCGTAGGATATCTAGCATGTCGAAGCCGCTGATATTCGGCATCATAACATCGCTAATTATTAGGTCGGGTACTTCTTTGATGGCAAGCGCCAAGGCTTGTTCGCCGTCGCTGGCAGATAATATGTCGTAGCCCTCGGCGCGCAGCCGTACGCTATAAATCTCGCTGAGGCTTTTGTCGTCTTCTACTAGTAATATTTTTGTCATCTTACCCCTATTTTAACGGTTATGGTTTAAAAATGCTATACCCTATAGTTTTAATTTCGCCGCGGCGGGACATTTAATCTGATTTCGTTGCGCAATTGTTCAGCGTATTTGTCGGGTGCGGCCTCAATATCGCTAAGCGGCGTGTTGGTAAATTGCTTGGTTGTACTGGCCGCGTTTTGGTTTAAATCGTTCGATTTGGGTGCTGGCGGCGGCGAATAGTTGAGTAAGCTGGTATCGGTGAAGGTCTGAGTCGGAGCTGTTGGTGTTGGTGTGTCGAGCGGCGTTTGCTCAAACTCGGCAGCCGCTGGCGCAACCGCTAGAATTTCTGGCGCATTGCTAGCTAGCATATCTTCGGCTGACAACTTGTCAATGCTGGCGTTATTTTCGGTTTCGCCGTTATCATTTAGAAAAGTGGCAGCAACATGATCGACTCGCGGAATAGCCAAGAAAAATGTACTGCCATGCTGGTACTCACTTTCAACCCACAACCGCCCACCGATAGTTTCGGCTAGTCGCCGGCACAGGTATAAGCCCAGCCCAGTACCGCCTATCTGGCGGGTGTCGCTGTTATCGACGCGGTAGAACTTCTGGAAGAGGTGGCCAACGTCCTCTGGCGGGATGCCGATGCCAGTGTCGGCGACACTTATCGTCACCTGGTCGTTGTTGCTGGTCACATCAACGGTGATACTGCCCGACGGCGTGTACTTGATAGCATTTTCAATCAAGTTTTGGACGATTTCGCGGAGGTGGTCGTTATCGACGTTAGCATATAGAATCGGGTTGATTCGGCGGTTTTGGACCTCCTTGCTGGAAACATCGCTAGTCGATGGTACGAAATTGACACTTAAGCCTTTTTCTTCAGCCTTCGGCGTTAATCCGTCGGCGATATCTTTGATGAAGTCGATGACATTAACGATTTTTGGGTTGTTGCTGAGGCGGTGATCGTCAGCTTTGCTAATGTCGAGCAAGTCTTGAAAAAGCCGGCCCAAGTGCTCGGCTGATTGATGCGCTTTGGTAATATAACCGCGAGCGCGCGTATCGATGGTGGCGGTTTGCGGGTTAAGCGCTAGGCCGAGATAACCCTCAATGCTAGCAACTGGCGTACGCATCTCGTGGCTAGCGGTGCTGATGAATTCGGCGCGCTGGCGCTCGTCGCTGCGCTCGGCGGTGATATCGCGAAAAACGATCACCGCGCCGTCGTTATGCTTGTTACTGATTGGCTTAACTGAAATGCTAGCCATAAAATTTTTGTCAGATTGGGTCTTGATTTTGAAGTCGTCAGTTTTGAGCGGGTTGTTGGTGCTGAGGACGCGAGCAATAATATCGCCGTTATCGTTATCTTTGATAGTGTTATTGTCCTGATCCATCAGCCTGATGACTGATTTGTACGACAAGCCGATGGCGTCTTGATTACCCCAACCAACTAGCTGCTGAGCTGCTGGATTGATCAAGGTGATGACGCCCTTCGCATCGACAGCTACTACCCCGTCGCCGATAGCGCTGATAACAATGTCAGAAGCTTGAGGGCCAGCCACGGTAGCTAAACTCTCGCAGATTGGTTCACTAGCGCCAACAGATTGGTGTCGGCGCAGCCACAGTAAACTTGCAGCTAGCAAGGGTGTAAATAGCATCATAGCCAATGCTGCTAATGATCCCAAGGGTGTCTGCTCAATAATAAAACGCTCTGCCACCGCGGCTACAGCGGCGATGACAGCCGTCAAGAGGCCGTAAGTCCCGAGTAGTGGCCCAGCAGCGATGATTGCCGCAAATAGCGCTAGGTGTGGCGCTCCTTGATTGCTAGAGGCAAAAACTAGCAGCCAGCCCGTTGCAGTCAACAAGATATAATTAATTAGCAGCGCTTGGTAAAAGTTTCGCTTAACAGTAAAATATGATACCAAAGTAATTACGAAAGCAATCGCGGCTAACGAGCCTGGTAGCATAGACACGTACAAAGAGCTGTCTGGTCCCTTTCCACTACCAATAGACCAAGCAAACAATCCAGCTACAACAGCGAGGATGAGCATAATTGCTTCGCTGGCGCGGTGATGCCAAAACCGATCAATATAGTTAGACGTGATGCCCCCTAATTTAGAGTTGCTTATGATTAGTATATATCGACAAGCCGTTTTGCTGCAACCCTCTGGTACGTTCTTTAAGATAGCTTTAAGGTAATTTGCTATAATAAGCTGCAGATATGAAGCAGATTTTCAAAACTACCCTACTTATGGCAATTCTGACAGGGCTATTCATGATGGTTGGCTATGTGTTTGGCGGCCAGCAGGGTATGTTGATGGCGCTAGGATTAGCGGCGGTGTCTAACTTTTTCATGTATTTTTTCAGTTCGTCGCTAGTAATTAAGATGCAAGGCGCTCAGCTGCTGGGTAATCGTTACCCGCAGGTCGAGCGTATCGTCCGCGAGTTAACAGCCCAAGCGAATTTGCCGATGCCAAAACTTTATTACGTCGAGACGCCGATTCCTAATGCTTTCGCGACAGGCCGCTCGCCGCAGCATGCTGCCGTAGCGGTGACTACTGGTATCATGGACATTCTGAATGAGGATGAACTGCGGGCGGTTTTGGTGCACGAATTAGGTCATGTCAAACATCGCGATATGCTAATCTCGACCATCGCCGCGACGCTGGCGGGTGCGATTAGTTATCTGGCGCAGCTAGCCTTTCTATTCGGCGGATCGTCGGACGACGATGACGGCAGTAATATCTTTGCGATGATTGCCTCGTTAATTTTAGCGCCGATCGCTGCGATGTTGATCCAGATGGCAGTATCGCGCAGCCGCGAGTATGCGGCCGATCAGTATAGTCACAGTATTCTCGGCACTGGCGACGATTTAGCGTCGGCGCTGATGAAGTTAGAAAACTGGAAAGCTAGCGTACCGCCGATTGCACCATCGCCAAGCCAAGAAGCTTCAGCTCATCTAATGTTTTCGAATATGTTCTCGCTGGGCGGCTTGCAAGCTCTCTTCTCGACTCACCCGTCGACCGAGGCGCGAATTGCTCGCTTGAAAGAATTAGACAAGTAGGCGTTGATGGCGGCCAAGCATAAGTTCCGCGACCAAATCCTGCACAAGATGCTGCATGTTCCCTATCGATTGCGCGTCCGTTATAAACGCTTGCGGCGGCCATTCGCGGTGACTTATGTCTTTGTTCACGGTCTGGCGGATACTGGTGAGTTGTGGCAACCTTTTATCGAGAACGTACCAGCTAATTGCAACTATATCGTAGTTGATTTATTAGGGCACGGTGGCTCTTATTTAGCACGAACTCGGCGAATGTATAGCGCTCGTGAACAAGCCCGCCACCTGCTGGCTACCTGCTTGACGAATGGCTTGAGTGGTCCGGTAGTGCTGGTCGGACATTCGTTTGGCTCGCTGGTGTCGATTGAGTTCGCTAGTATGTATAAGGGTATTGTTAAGCGCTGCATCTTGGTGGCGCCACCGATTTACCGTGATAGCTCTCAAACAGGCGCGGCGCGATTACGCCAGGACAATCTACTACGTGAAATCTATCGCCAAGCGTTAAAAACACCCAAGGCGGTAGTGGCGGGCTACGATTTATACTCTAAGTTGGGACTAGCTGGCTTCTCAGAAACGCAGCTGACTCAGGATAATTTTAGCGCCTTTCGCGATACGCTGTTAGCTGGTATTATTAGCCAAAACGCTAGCCGCAAATTGGCCGAAACACGCATCGACACCGATATTATATATGGCAAATTAGACCCGTTCATCGTAGAGAAAAATCTCAAGCACATTGCCGAAAAGAATCAGCGAGTTACACTGCATTCGCTAACTACTGCCACCCACGCCATCCGCCAGCGCACGTGCAAAGTTATCGTTAGCTGTATGAAAAGGGCTATCAAACCAGAATCTGCTGTGAAATAGCCTATTGCACATTGTTACAATAAGCAGCCTGCTGCAGAAAGTAAAGTGTTATTAATTATTGTTGCAAGTATGCCGAAATCTTCGCTTTGGCAGCATCAACCGATTCATTGGACGGAATCATCACGTAAAGCGGCGTACCGCTGTAGCTGTAAGTTGGCTCCATGGCGCCTGCGCCGTCGACGTTAGTCGATTCGACTTTCCATGGATGAATATCGTCAAGCTGTTTGCGGATGATCGCCTTGATTGACTGTTCGGATAAATCCGTCTCGATGGAGTTGCGGATAGTATCGACAATCTGCGGTAATTTCACGGCGTTTTCGGTACGCGACAACTTGGCGATAATCGCCTCGATAACGTGCTGCTGGTTGCGCCCGCGCTGGCGATCGCCTTCCTGGAAGCTGTAACGTTCACGCGAAAACTCCAAAGCTTGCTTGCTATCCAATGTGTTATATCCTTGATGGTAAGACTTAAAATCATAATCCGAATAAGCTTCAATTGGACCAATAGCGTCGATCAGAGTTACCAGAGAAGTGAAATTGATGCGAATATAGTGCTGAATATTAATACTATACAAATCCTCCAATGTCTTCACCGACATATCAACGCCATACACCCCAGCATGCGTCAACTTGTCGCGCAAGCCAGTCGTGCCGTGCAGTTGCACATAATAATCACGCGGCGTATTTACCAGTAGAATCGAATGTTTAGCTGGATTAACCACCATCAATATATTGACGTCGCTACGCGATACGGTAGATATTTTGCCAGCCGTATCAATGCCGCTGATGTAAAGAACATATGGCTTATCAACATTAATCGCCGAAGACTGTTTCGCAGCCTCCCCTTCCACGCGAATAGTCTGCAGCACCACCAAATTATCGTGGAAAGTTTTATCAGCTTCTTCGATAATTGGCATATTAGCCTTGCGAATAGTTGCCAGCTGCAGATCGCCTGACTCGAGTTTATTCTTAAGCTCAGCCAAACTATCCAGCGCTTGTTGATTGGCAGAAGTTTCATCCTTGACTACCTTAGTCACTTTATTATAAAGCGGATCAGCCGAAAGCATACCGACCGATTGAGCATTACTAAGCGACGTATTATGATCCTTATAGGCAGCAATCACATATTCAACATACGACGACTTCCTGCTTTGTATCGAAGACGTCAAACTATCAAAAGCTCGTGCCGTATTAATAATATAAATATTCACAGCAGTAATCACCAAAGCCACTATGCCAAGCGCGATCAGCACGCCAGTATGAATATTACCAAAGCGCTTCTGACTCACCAATCCCCAGATTATAGCAGCAGTCACCACCCCGTAAATCGGTAAACCAATCCACAAATAACGCTCAGGCACAATCCCCGCCCGCAAAACGCTAACCACCAGTGCTATGAACGATAACAACAAAATACCAGCGACTGTTTTTCGCAAGCCGACGCTTAGTTTAGTAGTTTTAGAAACTCCAGACACCATATCTTATATATTATACTCTATTTTTTACCTTTTTGCAATATTCTTACAAAAATACTTATTATAAATACTCCAACCATTGCGGCGCAGCTATCTATCATAATATCGCGAAGCTCGCCGCTTCTACCGATGATAAATAGCTGGTGGAACTCATCGCTGGCAGCGTAAAGTGCGCAAATAATGATTGACAGCATAGCTGGGCGGTTAAATCTGAACTTGCTTAAATCCACCCGCCATAAAGCATTAAACATCAAAATACCCAGTACAAAATAAGCGAAGATATGCGCTCCTTTGCGAACCAAAAAAGTTAGTAACTGCTGATCAATACTCGGTGCAATGTAGTGCAGTTGCTCGACAAATACCCCGCTCTGCCCACTAGAAACCGAAGCCGGCTGCTGCGAAAGTATGAAAATAACCGCCATCCAAAGTAGCGGGAGAAGCAGGTGGATTTTAGATATTTTCTTAGTCTGCGCCATTCTCAGAATCCCATTCTTGCATTAGCTT
>ERZ773069.2199-NODE-2199-length-10395-cov-18.057350_pt1 | contig 10395 bp, 8 predicted proteins | sample MGYA00580619_ERZ773069 | MGnify/ENA primary metagenome ERZ773069 (study PRJEB29015, sample SAMEA2738007) | human oral metagenome | biome: human oral; feature: human-associated habitat; material: dental | place: China | collected 2108 ...
CCATCGGCGGCGGGCTGCTTCTGGCCCGAACCGTCTTCTGCCGTGGTGCCGCCGGATCCTTCCTGGCCACGGGCCCGCGCCTTGGGCAGTTCCTCACCCAGCACGAAACGCCCCTGGCCCTGGCTGTTCTGGATGTCGGCCTGGCTGTTCGTGCCGCCACTGCCCGCGATGACAGCATCACCGTTTCCGGCCCCTGAAGCGGCGCTTGCACGGGCCGATGGGGGGGTGATCGCGCCTTCGGCCGGCTGGCCATCGGCGGCCCCGGCGCCCAAGGGGGCAACCATGGCGGCCAGCAGCAGTGCCGCCAGCGCCGGCCTGAAACCTGCAGGCTTTCTGTCGACCCAGGGCCTCACGTTCCCATCCTCGCTGCCCAGGCTGCCTGGGGCTACCTGGGCGTGCGTGGTTGTCTGCGGCATGGCTGACGGCGCGTTTGCAGGAAGGATGACGGACCGGGACATCGAATCGGCAGGCAGGTGCATGACAGGTGAGCAGGGCGGTACAAAGACGGTCCAACGTTCGGACCTGCCTGTCAGCATACATGACCTGAATGCTTCCCGCGCCGGGGTCAGAGCGGGGGCCTAAGCCACCTGGTCTATCTGGGTACGTTCCTGTGGTGGTTGACGGTCCTGAGTTATGTGCTGCTGGCGGTGTTGTACATGTGTTTTGCGTTGCCGCAGATGCTGCCGGGTACGGTGCTGTCGTGGATAGGGGGAGGGATATCGGATCCAGGGGAGAGCAACGCGGTGCAGAATGTGCGGAGTCAGATGGTGGGTTCGACGGGCCAGCGTGTTTTCAACCCGCTGCGTAGGCTGAAGAAGAAAAAGGATGTAGGCAAGCCAGGCGGTCCGGACGAAGCGTCGGACGGGAGCAACCCGAACAGCAAGGGCAACCAGACCCTGCAGGGTGGTCAGGGGACTGCGCCGGGGAGTAATAGAACACACCCTTAAAAAACAGTTTGCCCCGGTCCGCATTTCGTGCAGCCGGGGCAATGATCCAGAAATGGAAGCGAGTCAGCTTGCCAGCGCTTCCAGAATGAACCTGCTGGTCCTAGGCCCGCCATTCATGAACTCCTCATCCCGATGGAGCTCACGGTGGATATATCCTTTTTTCAGGCTCTCTTCCATCTCGCGCAGATAGTGCTTCTTGAACGTGCGCAGAATGGCCTTTCGGGCACCCGGATTTTCCCTGATCAAGGTTTCAATCGTTTCAAAGTAGGCACAGCTAAGGGTGACACTTTGGTTATGTTCCTCCATGCCCATCCGAGCCTGCACCTGCTGCTGCAGATCCTCAATCATCTGCTGTTGCTGCTCGATGATCTGGTTGGCCTGCCTGACGGCCTGGTTCCATCCTGCGGTGCGGCCTTGCTGGTATCCCTCGTCCCTGCCCAGGTTGCGGCCACGGGCGACGTAGACCTCGGGAGCCAGTTCCCAGGGATTTTGTTGTTGAGGGACGGGGCGTCCGGGAAACATGATGGGACTCCTTGAACCGTGAAACCTGCGATTGAGGCTACAGAACACGTTCAGCCGTGTCAATCCCCGAGGGGGAATGGGTTGCGTGACTCAGCCCCCCTGCCCCTCATCCTCCACCGGTGGGGCCGATGACACCCGACGCACCGGCCCGGCAAAGGTGGGCGGCAGACCGTCCTCGCCGGCAGCGCGTCGCCGGAACAGCGCCGCGCGCGCCAGCAGCACCACCGTCACGGGCACCGTGATGGCCATGAACACCACCACCAGCCAGGCCCGCAGCACCAGCGTCTGGTAGGTGAACGAAAAGCACAGCACCAGCGCCGCGGCCACGCACCACAGTGCCAGCGTGGAGCCCAGCGCCAGCGGGTGAAGCCGCGTGAAAAACTCGCGGATGCGCACCAGCCCCAGCGCCCCGCTGAACGACAGCAGGCCGCTGATGATCAGCAGCACCCCGATCAGCACGTCGGCCCACACCGGCAGCGCACCGCCGAACATCGGGATCTGGCTGCTCATTCGATCACCTCGCCGCGCAGCAGGAACTTGGCAATGGCCGATGACGACACGAAGCCGAACATCGACATCAGCAGCGCCGACTCGAAGTAGGCATCCGACGCATAGATGATCCCGCTGGCCAGCACGATCAGCATGCCATTCACATACATGTAGTCCAGCGCCATGACCCGGTCCTGCGCCGTGGGGCCGGCAAACAGCCGGAACATGGCGATGGCCATGGCCGCCAGAAAGCAGCCCAGCGCAAAATGCACGGTACCCGACAGCCACAGGCTCATTCGAAGATCTCCATCAGGAGCACCTCATAGCGTTCCTTGTACCAGGCCGCAAAGTCCTGGCCCTCCGGAACGTGAAAGACATGGAACAGCAGCCGGCTGCGGTCCATCGACAGCTCGCTCCAGACCGTGCCGGGCACGATGGCGGCAATGACCGACAGCGCCGCCAGCGCGGCGGGCGCCCGCAGCTGCAGCGGAATCACCACCCACTGCGTGCGCGGCGGGTGGCTGCGGAAGAACCACACATGCCAGGCCACCTCGAAATTGGAGCGGATCACGTCCACGAACACCCGGCCGATGAGCAGGAGCACCTTGCCGGGCCGGCGCATGCGCACCCGCGTGGGCCGCAGCGTCTGGGTCATCAGCGGCACCATGATGGCCACTAGCGCCCCCAGCATCACGGTACCCGGGTCGACCGAACCCTGCAGCATCACCCACAGCGCCAGCAGTGACAGCGACAGGAGCGGAGCCGGAAGCAGCTTCATGGCGTGTCCTCCCCATCATCCTTCAGAAGCGGAATGCCCTGGCGCAGGATGCGCCGCGTGACCGACGGCGGCGGCAGAGGCCGCACACCCTGCACCGCCTGCACGTAGCCATGCGGGTCCTTCAGTTCGCTGGCGGCCGCCTGCAGGTAGCGCGCCAGCGGCTCGGCACGGAAGCTGATCAGAAGACACAGCGCCAGCAAAAGGCCGATGGGCAGGCACTCCAGCACCTTGAGCTGCGCGGCCGGCCGGTCGCGCGGCGTCCAGAACATGCGGATGCCCGTGCGCGAGAGCGCCACCAGCGCCGCAAAACCGGACATGATCACCAGCGCCAGCATGACCCAAGCGGCCGTACTGACCGGTTCCTGCAGGGCGCTGCCCGCTTCCTCGGTGGACAGCAGCCCCGAGAGCATCATGAACTTGCCGATGAAGCCCGACAGCGGCGGCGTGCCGGTCAGCAGCAGCGTGCAGGCCAGGAACGAGAAGCCCAGGAAGGCGGTGGAGGCCGGAATGACGCGCCCGGTGAGTGCCTCCTGCTGTTCGTCCAGGTTGGTGTCGCGCGGCGGCTCGATCTCGTCCAGGAAGAACGGCACCGGGTCGGCATCGTCGGGGTTGGGAAACTCGCTCTCCAGCAGCCGGCTGCGGTCGATCAGCTCGATGAGCAGGAACATCGCCCCGGCAGCCATGGTGGAGCTGAGCAGGTAATACAGCGCGCCGCCCGTGACGGTGGGCTGATTGAAGCCGATGGCAGCCAGCAGCGTACCGGAGGTGACCATCACGCCAAAGCCGGTGACGCGCCCCAGCTGGCGCGCCTGCAGCAGCCCCAGCAGGCCGAAGGCCACCGTGGCCAGGCCGCCGGCCACCAGCCAGTCGGCCCCCCAGCGCAGCGTGCCTTCCTCGCCCGAGAAGCCCAGCGACCACAGCCGCAGGATGGCGTAGATGCCCACCTTGGTCATGATGGAAAAGAGCGCCGCCACCGGCGCGCCCGCCGCCGAATAGGCCGGCACCAGCCAGAAGCCCATCGGCCAGACGGCCGCCTTGGTGAGAAAGGCCATGCCCAGGATGGCCACACCGGCATGCAGCATGGCCTGGTCCTGCGCAGCCACCTCGGGAATGCGCACCGCCAGGTCGGCCATGTTCAGCGTGCCCGTGACGCCATACAGCATGGCCGCGCCCACCAGGAAGAAGGACGAGGCCACCAGGTTGATGGCGATGTAGTGCAGCCCCGCCCCCACCCGCTGGCGGCCGGGCCCATGCAGCAGCAGGCCGTAGGAAGCCGCCAGCAGCACCTCGAAGAACACGAACAGGTTGAAGAGGTCGCCCGTGAGGAAGGCGCCGTTCAGGCCCATCAGCTGGATCTGGAAGAGCGGGTGGAAATGCACGCCGATCCGGTCCCAGCGGGCCACCGCAAAGATGAGGGCCGCCGTGGCCATGACCGAGGTGAGCAGCAGCATGGCCGACGACAGCCTGTCCAGCACCAGCACGATGCCGAACGGCGTGGGCCAGTTGGCCGGCAGATAGATGCCCAGCGTGCCGATGGAGCCCGGCGTCTGCCCCGGCGAGGCCGGTGCGGCGCCATGGTGCACCGACCAGGCCAGCAGGATGGACAGGGCCAGCCCCACCAGGCATGAACCCACGTTCAGCCCGGCCAGGGTCTCGCGCCGCTGCTCGCCCAGCGCCAGCATCAGCGCGGCCGTCAGCACCGGCAGCAGCACCGGGGCGATGATCAGATGGGGCGACATCACGCCGATCATGCGTGTCTCCCTGCGGGCAGCGGCCGCGCGACCGGACTCGTGCGTTTCGTCTGCGTCATCGTGCTCACCATTCCATGTCCGGGTTGCCGTCCACGTGGTCGGTGTCGGACAGCCCGCGCGAGGCCAGCATCACCACCAGGTACATGGCCGTCATGGCAAAGCCGATGACGATGGCCGTCAGCACCAGCGACTGGGGCATCGGGTCGGCGTAGTTGTCGAGGCTGGGCGCCACGTCCGGCAGCAGCACCGGCGCACTGTCGACCTTCAGCCGGCCCATGCTGAAGATGAAGAGGTTGACCGCATACGAGATGAGCGACAGCCCCATGATCACCTGGAAGGTACGGGGCCGCAGCAGCAGCCAGACGCCCGAGCCGCCCAGCACGCCGATGGCAATGGCCAGAATGATTTCCATGTCTACCGTGCTCCTTCAGGAGGAAGTGAGGGTGTCGTCGCCCGTGCCGCGGTGGCCGGCATCCCCTTCGGGCAGACCGGCCTCGCCGTCCTCACCGGCGATGGGACGACGGGTGCGCCGGATGGACTGGTGCGACAGGGCGGTGAGGATCAGCATGGTGCCGCCCACCACCACCGCGAACACGCCCAGGTCGAAGACCGCTGCACTGGGCAGATGGGTCTCGCCGAAGATGGGCAGATTCAGGTGGCCCGTGTGGGTGGTGAGGAACGGATAGCCGAACAACCAGGCGCAGAGACCGCAGCCGATGGCAGTCAGCAGGCCATAGGCGATCCAGCGCGGCGGCCGCAGCTTCATGTGCGATTCCACCCACTGCGTGCCAGCCACCATGTACTGCAGGATGAAGCCGATGGAGACCACCAGACCGGCAATGAAGCCACCGCCCGGCTGGTTGTGGCCGCGCATGAGCAGGTAGATGCCCACCACCAGCGCCAGCGGCTGCAACAGACGCACCAGCACCGCGGGCACCATCATGTAGCCCAGCGCCGTGTCGGCCGCCGCCTTGGGGTTGACCAGATCAGTGACGATGTCGGGCGGCAGCCGCTGCTGCGACGGCAGCCGGGTGCTTTCACGCGGGGGACGGAAGCGGCGCAGCAGCGCGTAGACCGCCAGCGCCACTGCCGACAGCACGGTGATCTCGCCCATCGTGTCGTAGCCACGGAAATCCACCAGCATCACGTTGACGACGTTGCTGCCCCCGCCCTCGGGCAGTGCCCGGGCCAGGAAGAACGGCGAGATGCTCTGCGAGAAAGGGCGCGTCATCATGGCCCACGACAGCAGCGCCATGCCGCACCCCACCCCGATGGACAGCACCAGGTCGCGGCCACGGCGCATCCGCACCAGAAGCGGCGGCGTGCTGTGCCGGCCGGGCATGTCCTCGATCCGTCGGGGCAGCCAGCGCAGGCCCAGCAGGAAGAGCACCGTCGTCACCACTTCCACCGTCAGCTGGGTCAGCCCCAGATCGGGGGCCGAGAACCAGAGGAAGGTCAGGCAGGTGACGACGCCAGCGCCGCTCATCATCATCAGCGCCGCCAGCCGGTGGTACTTGGCCTGCCAGGCCGCGCCCAGCGCACACAGCCCGCCGATGATCCACATGCCCACGAAGTACGGCGAGACGGCCAGCGGCGGGCGCGTGCCGCCCTGCGGCAGCTTCAGCTGCAGGCTGGCGCTGACCAGCAGCACGCAGACCGCCATGATGAGAAAGAGCTGCTGCTGCAGCCGGCGCGTGCCGGCCAGCCGCGTGCCCCAGCTGCCCACCAGACGCAGCAGCACCAGCACGCCCGAAAACAGCGCCTGACCGTCGAAGGGTTTGAGCCAGCGCAGCGGCACGTAGTCGCGGGTGCGGGTGCGACGGCGCAGCAGCACCCACAGCAGCACCCCACCCACCATCGCTGCCAGACTCATGGCCAGCGGCAGGTTCCAGCCATGCCACAGCGCCAGGCTGTAGGCCGGCAGCTCACCGCCCACCACCGGCCGGGCCGCCGTGTCCAGGATCGGACCGATCAGCGTGGCCGGCAGCGTGCCCACCAGCAGGCAGAGCACCACCAGCAGCTCGATCGGCACCCGCATCCAGTGCACCGGCTCATGCGGTTCACGCGGCAGATCGGTGGCCTTGGGCCCCAGAAACACGTCGATCGAGAAGCGCAGCGCATAGGTGACGCTGAACATGGCCGCCACCGTGGCCACGACCGGCAGCACCAGGCCCATCGGGTGCGAGGTGTCCAGGTCGATGGTGGCGGCAAAGAACATTTCCTTGGACAGGAAGCCGTTGAGCAGCGGCACCCCGGCCATGGCCGCACTGGCCACGAAGGCCAGCGCCCCGGTGACCGGCATGTAGCGGATCAGCCCCGAGAGCCGGCGGATGTCGCGCGTGCCGCTCTCGTGGTCGACGATGCCGGCCGCCATGAAGAGCGAGGCCTTGAAGGTGGCGTGGTTGATGATGTGAAAGACGGCTGCCACCGCCGCCGTGGGGCTGTTCATGCCCAGCAGTAGCGTGATCAGCCCCAGGTGGCTGATGGACGAATAGGCCAGCAGCCCCTTCAGGTCGGTCTGGAACATGGCCAGGAACGCGCCGAAGAGCAGCGAGGCGGCGCCCGCCCCGCACACCAGCAGGAACCAGTCGTCGGTGCCCGAGAGCACCACCCACAGCCGGGCCAGCAGGAAGACGCCCAGCTTCACCATGGTGGCCGAGTGCAGATAGGCCGAGACCGGCGTGGGCGCGGCCATGGCGCGCGGCAGCCAGAAAAGGAACGGGAACTGGGCGCTCTTGGTGAGCGCCCCCAGCGCGACCAGCACCAGAATGGGACGGTAGAGCGCGTGCTCGCGGATGATGTTGCCGCTGGACAGGATGCGTTCCAGCTCGTAGCTGCCCACCACGTGGCCGATCATCAGCACGCCGGCAAACAGGCACAGGCCGCCCGCCCCCGTCACCAGCAGCGCCATCCGCGCACCGCGCCGGGCGTCGTCACGATGATGCCAGTAGCCGATCAGCAGGAAGGAATAGATGCTGGTGAGTTCCCAGAACAGCACCAGCTGCACCAGGTTGCCCGACAGCACCACGCCCGTCATCGCCCCCATGAACGACATGAGAAAGGCGAAGAAGCGCGGCACCGGATCGGCCGGCGACATGTAGTAGCGCGCATAGAGCACCACCAGCGCGCCGATACCCAGCACCAGCATGGTGAAGAGCCACGCCAGCCCGTCCATGCGCAGCACCAGATCCAGTCCCAGCGTGGGCAGCCAGGTGATGCGCTGCTCGATGACCTCGCCCCGGGCAATGGCCGGGAAATAGAGTGCCGCCTGCACCAGCGCTGCCAGCGAGATCACACCGGCCGCCGTGGATTCCGCGTTGCGGGCGTTGGACGGCAGCATGACAGCGACAAGGCTGCCAAGCCACGGCAGGATGACCAGCAGGACGAGAGGCATGGGGGGTATCCGGGCCGAGCAGAAAGGATGTGGCCCGTCAATTATGCGGGAATTCCGATCGATCCGTCGGCTAACGTCAGCTAAAAGACGTGAAGTGACCGGCTGTCACCCCTGTTTTCGATCGACGGAGGCCCGCCCGTCGCATGCCTGCAACACCCCGCGTTCGCCGCATGGTCGACACGAAGCCGACGCCGCCAATGCCCCCGGCACGCGCTCAGTTGAAGTGCACGTCCACCGGGAATTCCACGACGCGCGCCGGCGCCGCCTGCTCGTTCTGGGCGTACTCCATGCGGATGGTGGCATGCCCGCCAACGACGGCAGCAAACACCCAGACCTGATAGACGCGGCCGTCGATGGTCCGCCGTTCCGGGCCGCTGACGTGGCGCATCTCGGGCGAGCTGCGACCTCGCCGGTAGATGAGCAGGCTCTCGTCCACGGCCAGCCTCAGCTCCAGCGCCTGCCCCACCACCAGCCGGGTCTCGGTGCCGGCTTGCTGATCGGTCCGGATGATCCGCTCGCGTCGCCAGCCGTCATCGTCGTCACCATCGTGACCGCAGGCCGCCAGCAGCATCCCGCCTCCCAGGGCCACCACGCCCTGCAGCAGCCGGCGGCGCGCCTGCCCCTGATCCCGTTCGGTCATCGTTGTCTGCATATGCTTGCTTGATTCCTGCATGGACGCCTCCGATTCCTGTGCTTCCGACGCGCTGCCGGGCCCCGGCCCCCCACGCAGGGGGCCCTCGGACCCGGCGGCCGGCACCGGAAGCGGATAACGTATCACCCCGGACGGCCCCGTCTGTATCAGATCCTCCCCGAAGTCCGGGGTTTCACCCAGATTCAGTCACAGTCTGAAAACAGGATTTACACACCGACAGCACCGACCATCCATACCGGCCGTCATGGGCGCAACGGCAATCCGCAGGCACTTTCGGTAGACTTCAGAAGGTCTGGACAACCCGGCGGAACATCCCCTCCGCGTCGTGCGCCCCCAGGGTTGCACAGCCTGCTCCGCCCTTCCCTTTTCCGATGGACAATCCTGCCAGTCTGCTTGCCGCCCTGCAGAACCGCCTCTATCAGCAGGCCCCCGAGAGACACGGCATATCGGGTGCCTTTCTCAAGGCCCTGGCCGTCTTTCTGGCCGTCGTGCGCGACCTGGCCTTCGGCCAGCTGATGCTGCGCGCCACCAGCCTGGTCTACACCACGCTGCTGTCCATCGTGCCCATGCTGGCGCTCACCTTCTCGGTGTCCAAGGCCTTCGGCGTGCACGGCCAGATCGAGCCGGCGCTGCAGCGCTTCATGGAGCCGCTGGGCCCCAAGGGCGCCGAGATCACCACCAACATCATGCGCTTCATCGACAACATGCACGTGGGCGTGCTGGGGTCGGTGGGTCTGGGGATGCTGCTGTTCACGGCCATATCCACCATCCTCAAGATCGAAAGCTCCATCAACACCATCTGGCACGTGAAGACGATGCGCCCGCTCTCGCAGCGCATCAGCTATTACCTGTGCGTCATGCTGCTGGGCCCCATCCTGGTGGTGTCGGCGCTGGGCCTCAACGCCACGCTGGCCTCCTCCAACCTGGTGCAGATGATCATCAGCGTCGAGCCCTTCGGGCGCCTGGCGGTGCTGGCAGGCCGGCTGCTGCCCTACGTGCTGGTCATCGGGCTGTTCCTGTTCCTGTACCTGTTCATGCCCAACACGCGGGTGCGCCTGCTGCCGGCCCTCACCAGTGCGCTGGTGGCCGGCATCTGCTGGCAGAGTGCAGGCTGGGCCTTCGCCCGCTTCGTGGCCGGCTCCACGCAGTACGCCGCCATCTATTCCAGTCTGGCCATCCTCATCATCTTCATGATCTGGCTGTACGTGAGCTGGATCGTCGTGCTGGTGGGCGCCAGCGTGGGCTTCTACATGCAACACACCGAATGCCTGATGGCCCCCCCGGGCGAAGAGCCGCACCTGTCGGCACAGAGCCAGGACCAGCTGGCCCTGGCCATCATGCAGGCCCTGGGCGAGCGTTACCTGCAGGGCAGCGCGGCCCTGCGCACCGAGGAACTGGCCAGGCGCTTCCACACGCCCGGCTACGCCGTCGACGGAATCCTGGAGGCACTTGCGGCCCACGGCATCGTCGTGCGAGTGGAAAAGAGCGAGCCGACGACCTGGATGCCTGGCCGCGACCTGAGCAACATCACGCCCTGGCAGGTGCTGGAAGCCGTGCGCCATGCCGGCGGCATCCACCCGCCCGAACCGGACGCCGAGCGGATCATCCAGACCTTCTCCTACGCCCAGGACCAGATGTCGGCGGTGCTGTCCACCATCAGCTTCCGTGACCTGCTCACCCAGCCGCCACGGGACCGTCAAGCGGTCCGCAGCGGCATGGCGCATGGCATTGGCAGCGGCCTGCACACGGCCCCGGGCGGCGCCGTCGTGACTGGTTCCACCAAGGCTGCACTGCCCACACCGGACACCGGCGTCAGCCTGGCCGACGAGGTGGGCGGCGTGGGCCTGCGCAGTACGGCCCAG
>ERZ773069.2200-NODE-2200-length-10391-cov-51.779799_pt1 | contig 10391 bp, 5 predicted proteins | sample MGYA00580619_ERZ773069 | MGnify/ENA primary metagenome ERZ773069 (study PRJEB29015, sample SAMEA2738007) | human oral metagenome | biome: human oral; feature: human-associated habitat; material: dental | place: China | collected 2108 ...
TTACAAGGATAATCATCCATCCAGATTGTCCAATGCGTCCAATAATATGGCGCAGTACACCCTTTCCTGTATGTTCATCATACGGTTCAATATCAAATTCTTTAGCGATTTGGTAACACGCTTGAGCAATGATATTATTTCCTTCATCTTGAATAGGACAGTTTGTACCTTGCACGATATCGTGAGATCCCATCGCATAGAATCCCATTTGAATATCGCCTTTAGTGCCGCCTACAGGCATCTGCATTTTATTGCGATATGCCCATGGTTCTTTAGGTCCCAATGCTGGCTTAACAAGGTCTGGATTTTGATGGCCTATGCGTTCAATAACGTCCTTCACCTTTTGTGTTTTTAGTGAAAGCTGCCCTTCATAGGTAATGTGCTGTAGTTGGCAGCCCCCACAGAAGCCATAGAGTTCACAACTAGCATCGATACGATTAGGAGCCATTGTAACAATCTCTAAGAGTCTACCTGTAGCATACGTCTTTTTCACCATATTGATGGCTACTTTCACAGTTTCTCCAGGCAAGGCAAAAGGAACAAAGACAGTAAAGTCATCTACACGACCGACCCCTTCACCGCTGCTACCAATACCGTGAATGGTTACGAATACTTCATCACCTAGTTTAACAGGTGCATTGAGTATAGCTTGTTGCTTTTTAGATACTGTACCACTAATAGTCTGGCCTTGGTAAGAACGAGCCCCTCTTCTATTCTGTTGTTTCGATTTATGTTTACGAGATGTACGACCTGTACCGTTCATTACGCGTCTCTTTTCTTCCAAATTTTAATCATACCAGTCACAATGAGTACGAAGAAGACTGTACCTACTTTCACAAGCAATTCCTCCCCTTGAATATATGGAAGAAGGAATGGATCCTCTACGATCATTTCACCTGCAACCCAGCCAAGTAGTGCACCACCAGCCCAAAGGATGGCAGGGAATTTATTGATAATACGAGCAAATAACGTAGAGCAAAATACGATAATTGGAACAGTAATTAACATGCCAGCGATAACAAGCTCTAAATGACCTTTAGCGGCACCTACTACACCGATGACATTATCAATACTCATCATCGCATCGGCTACAATAATCGTCCAAATGGCACCCATTAAAGAATTCTTAGCTTCGATATGTGCATCTTCATCTCCACCCTTGAGTAATTGAACGGCAATCCATACAAGCACAAGTCCACCACCTAAATGAATAAGAGGTACCAACGTTAAAGCTTCTACAAGAAGTGTGGCAAAGATAAGGCGCATTAGGATAGCACCTACTGTTCCCCAGATAACAGCCTTCTTTTGTAATTCTGGAGCTAATTTACCAGCCGCCATACCGATAACAACAGCGTTATCTCCTGCTAACAAAATATCTATTAAAATAATCTTACTAATGGTTATCCACGTAGCGGCTTCCAAAAATTCCATTCTATACTTACCTCAATTCAATCTACTAAATCTATAACTATCCCTTAACTATACCATAAATATTGTATTTTCTCATCTATACATTCGACTTAGGCCTTATGATGATTTCTATTAGGAATGTACTTTTATAAAAAAATATCTCTCCTCCTATTACTAGAAGAAGAGATATATTTTACTATTTTTTTAGTTTCTTTGCTAATAGAGATGCGCCTACTACGAGGATCACAGCTCCGATTTTGATGAACAACGCGTATGGTTCAACCGTATGGGCAATCAATGTATCCTCTACTGCCATGCCGGCACCTACCCAGCCAAGGATACCGCCACCAACGTATAGGATAATTGGGAAACGTTCGATGACTTTCACAAATAAAGTACTGCCATAAATGATGATTGGTACCGTTATGAGCATACCAATGGCTACCATTGTCATATGACCACCTGCAGCACCAACTACACCGATAACATTATCGATACCCATGATACCGTCAGCAATAACAATAGTTGTAATGGCTGCACGTAAATTATCCTTAGCTTCGATATTATGCTCGCTTTCATCATCGGCAACAAGCTTGAATCCGATCCATAAGAGGAGAATACCACCTACTAAACGAAGTGCAGGAATATTGTTCAATGCCTCTACAAATAGGAATGCCATAACAAGGCGTAAAATAATAGCGCCGGCTGTGCCCCAGAAGATGGCTTTCTTCTGTAAATGTGCTGGCAAGTTACGAGCTGCCATACCAATTACAATGGCATTGTCGCCAGCAAGTAAGATATCGATAACGATGATCTGAAGCATCGCTAATAAACCTTGTACAGATAAGATGTCCAATGTATCCTCCTTAGAATATAACTATAGTATATATATTATAATCGATATAGTTCAGTAGTGTAAAATTCAATTTGTAAAATATATATTCATTTTTAGCATACTCCATTCATATTAATATGAGAATCATAACACTACAAATAAAAGTTCTAGGATATAAAAAATCATTAATTATAGATTCATAATAGACTAATCAATAATATATATTTAATTCCCAATTCTAAAGGCATTTATCTATTAAATTAGGCTACTTTATGATATCGTATAATATATCATTAATAAGGGAGGTAAGTATGTATCAAACATATTCTATATTACAAAAGTTATGGTTGTTCATTAAGCTATTTACTCCTATGTGCATAACGCAATTTTCCCTTATAGGTGGTACATTTATAGCCATCTTTTTAACGGGACAATATAGTACGATAGATTTAGCTGGAGTTGCTACGGGGTATAATTTATGGCTCCTCTTCTATATCTTTGCACAAGGAACGTTGTTAGGTATTACTCCAATTATTTCTCAGCTATTGGGAGCTAAGAAAACCGATGATATTTCAACAATCTTTTATCAAGGTCTTTATATCGGTACAGGCCTAGCATGTATCATTTTAATAATTGGTCTCTTAGGTCTACGTCCTCTTCTGACAGCATTAAATCTGGAACCTGCTGCAGCTGAGGTATGTATTAGTTACCTGAAAGCATTTGCTATAGGTTTATTCCCACTACTTTGGGTTAATACATTGCGCAATACAGTCGACAGTCATGGATTAACACATTATTCTATGGCCATCGTATTTACTAGCTTTATTGTGAACGTATTTTTGAACTACTCACTCATCTTTGGGCATTTCGGATTTCCAGAGATCGGTGGTGTCGGTGCTGGCTATGGTATAGCCGGTGCTTGTTGGACTAACTTTATTCTCTTTAGCTTAGTATTACTATTACATCCAAAGCTAAAGGGATATCGTATCTTTAAAGACTTCAGTAAACCAAGTTTTCACTACATTCGCGAACAGCTACATATAGGTATTCCTATTGGCTTTTCCATCTTCTTAGAAGCTAGTATTTTTAGCATTGCTGGACTCTTGATGGTTCACTTTGGATCCGCCGTCGTAGCTGCTCATCAATCTGTTATTTCCTTTACCAATGTATTCTACTGTTTACCTCTTAGTATCGCTATGGCCTCTACCATTGCAGTTGCTTATGAACTTGGGGCAGGTCGTAAACAAGAGGCTATCCAGTACTCTTATATTTCTCGCATCTTAGCCATTGTATTGGCTATCATGATTTGTACATTTACGTTTACTAATATGGACGCTATTGCAGATCTCTTTACAAATGATGATGAAGTATACAAGCTTATCTACAGCTTCCTTGGATACGGTGTATTCTTCTCTGCTATCGATGCCATTGGAACCCCTTTACAAGGTATATTGAGAGCCTATAAAGATGTAAAAGTAGTTCTTTATATCTCCCTCATATCCTATTGGGGCGTATGCTTCCCAACCGCCTATATTCTCGCTAATAATCCTAATTACGGACCATTTGGCGTATGGATTGGATTACTCGCTAGCGTACTAGTAGCAGGTATATTGTTCACTTGGCGTACTTGGTACATTCAGCGTCAATAAAAATAAATAACATTCTTATACAGTAAAAGAGCATCTTACATAAGATGCTCTTTTTTATTTCAACATATCTTGTTTTTCCACCTTAGACATGCGGAAGAAATTATATAATGCTTCTGCCGTTTTATAGTTCATAGAGTCCACCTTTGAAAGTTCATCAATGGATGCCTCTTTCATAGCCTCTAAACTATTAAAATGTGCCCACAAGGCTTTGCGGCGTTTAGGGCCAATCCCTTCTATATGATCTAAAATGGATTCCAAATTACGTTTTCCCCGCAATTTACGATGGTACGTAATGGCAAAGCGATGGGCTTCATCACGAATTTGTTGAAGCAATTGAAGCTCTGGTGTGTGATGGCTTAAGATGATACTTTCAGATTGTCCTTCTACAAAGACCTCTTCAATACGCTTAGCTAAAGAGATAACAGGCACGTCGGTAACACCTACACCGCGAATCAACGGCAATGCTGCATTGAGCTGCCCTTTACCACCATCGATAATAATGAGGTCTGGCATAGGCCAATCTGTTTCATTACCATAGCGTCGTTCCATAATTTCAGCCATAGACTTAAAGTCATCAGGTTTACCTTGCGTAGTTTTCAATTTAAAACGACGATACTCCTTCTTCACAGGCTTACCGCCTTCAAAGACAACCATAGACGCCACCGTTTCGGCCCCTTGTGTATGGGAAATATCGAAACATTCCATACGCTCTGGTAATCGCGGCAAGTCTAGGACTTCAGCTAATTTTTTAACAGCCCCACCGGTCTTATCAATTTGGTGTTGCCACTGACGACGACGCTCTTCTAGGAAGGTTTCTGCATTCTCATGAGCCATCTTAATCATGTCCATCTTATAACCACGCTGTGGCACAGATACGTCTACATTCTGGCCTTTAAGCTGTGTAAACCATTCCTTTAACAAGTCTCTATCGGTGCTATCCATAGGTAATAATAATTCCTTTGGAATGAAGTTTGTATCTCCATAGTATTGCTTGATAAAGTCCGTCATGATAGTTTCTTTACTATCTCCATCATGTTGTACAAAGTAGTTCTCACGGCCTAATAGTCGGCCACCACGGATGAATAATAACTGTACACAGGCCATCGATGTATCTACAGCTAACCCTAATACGTCTAAATCGCCACGTTGAGTAACCATGCGTTGCTTTTCTTGTATCTTTTCAATACTAGACAATTGATCACGATACCGTGCCGCATCTTCAAAGCGCAAATCTTCTGCAGCAGCTTCCATCTTTGATTTAATTTCCTTTAGCAATGGTATAGGCTTACCTTCAAAGAGCTCTATGATTTCATCAATGTATTTCCGATAATCCGGTACAGATATTTTGTTAAAACACGGTGCCTCGCAGTAATGCATATGATACTGCAAGCACGGGCGTTCTACCTTCATAGATTTACAGGTACGCAATGGATAGTACTGGCGTATTAATTTCAGTACCACATGGACGGATGTAACGTCTGTAAAAGGGCCAAAATACTTAGCCCCATCTCGTTCAAGACGGCGCGTCATATATACACGAGGATAGTCTTCTTGCACTGAGATTTTGACATAGGGGTACGTCTTATCATCGCGGAGCCTAATATTATATTTAGGTTCATGCTCCTTGATAAGCGTATTTTCTAAGATAAGTGCTTCCATTTCCGTCTTTGTTTGAATGACTTCCACATCGACAGCTCGTTTCATCATGGCCGTAACCTTTGGTGCCCGGTTTGCATCGTTACGCACATAGGAACGCACACGGTTGCGCAAATTAATGGCTTTACCTACATAGATGATGCGGTTATATTGATCACGCCATAAATAAACGCCTGGCGTCGTCGGCAGATGACTAACCTTTTCTAGTAATTCTTCAGACGGCATGTTTCCTCCTTTCCTAGTAGATTACAAGAGAATAGATTACACACTTCTTTAAGTAATGACCTTTATAAATTGAAGGATGTAGTCTATTCTCTTTATGATTTTTCTTTTATAGAAACTTAAATATATGTACTATTTTATTTCTTATACTTCGCTGCTTTCATAAATTTCTTAGTCTGTTCTAATACAGGGCCCAAGAATTTACCGGTATAGCTTTCTTTCACCTTAGCAATTTCCTCAGGCGTGCCAGTAGCCACAATAGTGCCACCGCGATTACCACCTTCAGGACCAAGATCGATGATGTGGTCAGCCATTTTAATAACATCTAAATTATGTTCGATAACAACAACTGTATCGCCACCCTCTACGAGTTGTTGCAATACGTGTAACAACTTACGAATATCTTCAGCATGAAGGCCTGTAGTAGGCTCATCAAGGATGTATAACGTTTTACCGGTGCTACGACGAGCTAACTCAGTAGCTAATTTTACACGTTGTGCTTCACCACCAGATAATGTAGTAGCCGCTTGACCTAAACGAATATAGCCAAGACCAACCTCTTGGAGGGTAACCATCTTACGATTAATTTTAGGTATGGCACTAAAGAATTCTACCGCATCATCTACGGTCATATCTAATACATCAGCAATGGATTTACCTTTATACTTAACCTCCAAGGTTTCACGATTATATCGCGCCCCTTTGCAGACTTCACAAGGCACATATACATCTGGTAAGAAATGCATTTCAATCTTGATAATACCATCACCACGGCAAGCCTCACATCGACCGCCTTTTACGTTAAAGCTAAAACGACCTTGTTTATAGCCACGCATCTTAGCTTCTGGCGTTTGACTATATAGTTCGCGAATCGCATCAAATACACCTGTGTATGTAGCTGGATTGGAACGAGGTGTACGCCCGATAGGGCTTTGATCAATATTGATGATTTTATCAATATGTTCAATGCCTCGAATCTCTTTATGAGCTCCCACCTTATGATAAGAACGATACAACTGATTGGCTAATCCTTTATAAAGGATTTCATTGATTAAGGTAGACTTACCAGAACCACTGACCCCCGTAACGACAGTAAATAATCCTATCGGAAATTTTACATTAATATTATGTAAATTATTTTCCTTCGCACCGCGAATTTCAATGCAATTCTTGCCTGGTTTGCGGCGTTCTTCGGGAAGTGCTATAAACTTACGACCACTTAAGTACTGACCAGTAATGGAGTTTTCTACCTTCATCACTTCCTCAACAGTACCTGCTGCAATAATTTGTCCACCATGCTCACCCGCCCCAGGACCGATGTCTACTAAATAATCAGCAGCGCGCATCGTATCCTCATCATGTTCTACAACAAGCAAGGTATTTCCTAAATCACGTAGCCCTTTTAATGTATCGATGAGGCGATCATTATCACGTTGATGTAAACCTATAGATGGCTCATCTAGGATATACAACACACCAACAAGGCCAGAGCCAATCTGTGTGGCCAACCGAATACGCTGTGCTTCACCACCAGATAATGTGCCTGCACTACGGTTCATTGTTAGGTAATCGAGGCCTACATTATTGAGGAAACCTAACCGAGCATTGATTTCCTTCAAAATTTGAGCGCCAATGACTTGTTCACGCTCTGTTAATCGTAGATGTCCAAAGAAATCTAATGCTTCCTTTATAGTTAATTGTGTAACCTCATTGATATTCTTATCCCCTACGGTAATAGCCAATACTTCAGGTTTTAGACGAGCACCATGGCAAGTAGTACAAGGCTTAATGGACATAAACTTTTCAAATTCTTCACGCATAGAGTCTGTAGAGGCTTCACTATGACGGCGCTTAACCATCGGTAAAATACCTTCGTACTCAGTAAAGAATTCCTTTATCTCACCTCTCATATTTTCATAGGTGAAATTTACCTTATCCGTCGTACCGTACATCACCTTTTTCTGTAATGCTTTCGGAAATTCATCATAGGTGGAGTCTAAGGAATATCCATTAGCTTTTAATAGACCTTCTACTTGACGCATAAACCAAGCATTAGGATTGGAGCTCAAGGCTTGCACGCAACCATCGGCAAAGCTAATAGATCCATCTGGAATAACGCGCTCCTCATCAACCTCCATAGTAGAACCAATCCCTAAACAAGATGGGCACGCACCAAACGGACTATTAAAAGAGAACATACGCGGTTCAATTTTAGGTAATGAAATATGACAATCTGGGCACGCAAAATGTTGGCTATACATGTGTTCAGGTCCGTCTACCTCTTGAATCACAACGATGCCTTCTGCCCATTTTGAAGCGGTCTCCATAGAGTCAGCCAACCGAGATTCAATGCCTTCTTTTACAACGAGACGGTCCACAACGATATCGATGGAATGCTTCTTATTTTTCTCTAATACAATTTCTTCGTCCAAGGTACGCACTACACCGTCTACTCGAGCACGAACAAAGCCTTCTTTGCGAAGTTGTTCAAACACCGATTTATGTTCCCCTTTTTTACCTTGAATCATAGGGGCCAGCACTAAAACCTTTGTACCTTCGGCAAAGCTCATTACATCGTCGGTCATTTGTTGTATTGTTTGCTGGGTAATAGGCTTACCACACTCTGGACAGTGTGCATGACCTACGCGTGCAAATAAGAGACGTAAATAGTCGTAAATCTCCGTTACGGTACCAACCGTAGAACGAGGGTTGCGACTCGTCGTCTTTTGGTCGATAGAAATGGCTGGAGACAAACCTTCAATATAATCGACATCGGGTTTATCCATTTGTCCCAAAAATTGACGTGCATACGCAGACAGGGACTCAACATAACGTCGTTGCCCTTCTGCGTAAATCGTATCAAATGCTAGGGATGATTTACCAGAACCACTGAGGCCAGTTAAGACGATAAACTGATCACGTGGCAAGGATATATCAATATTTTTTAGGTTATGCTGACGCGCACCTTTTACAATCAATTGATCTTTCATTATCTTTCCTATTTAAAGAGATGATACCAAACGGCATCATCTCTCCGATTACTAACATGAAATAATATATGTATATTATCGCACATATAGTCTATATAATCTATGTGTTTTCTTACAATCTTTTAAAATTGCTCCTAAGATTTACTTTTTGGACTCGTCCGCTTTCTAGATTTGGTAGAAGCAGGCTTCTTCAACTTGCTATCTCCTGCACTATGCATATCGGACCATTGTTGACGTAATACGCCCAATTGATCACGTAATTTAGCAGCGGATTCAAATTCAAGCTGCTTGGCGGCGGCCTTCATTTGACGATCTAGCTCTTCAATCTTATTGTACAATTCTTCCGGTGTTATATCTGCCACCTTAGGTGCTGATGTATCTTGAACATATGATTCGTGTCCATGGTCCATGCCCTCTGAGGATTTTTTTTGTTTTCCTTTTTTCGGTGAAAGTCCCTTTCCCTCGGTAACCATATCTTCTTCGATTTTCGTTAATTCGATAAGCTCTTTTACATCTTTAGATACAGATTTAGGCGTGATATTATGTTCAATATTATAAGCCTCTTGCACGGCACGACGACGATCGGTTTCATCGATAGCTCGTTGCATGGAACCTGTTACACGATCTGCGTACATGATAACATGACCATTCACATTACGAGCCGCACGACCTATAGTTTGAATCATGGCCGTATCGGAACGCAAGAAACCTTCCTTATCCGCATCTAAGATAGCAACCAAGGAAACCTCTGGCATATCGAGACCTTCACGAAGCAAGTTAATACCAACTAATACATCGAATACGCCAGCCCGCAAATCACGAATGATTTCAGCCCGCTCAATAGTAACAATATCGGAATGAAGGTAACGAACTCGTACGCCCATTTCCTTCAAAAATTCCGTTAAGTCCTCAGCCATCTTCTTCGTCAATGTCGTAACAAGAACCCGTTCATTCTTGGCAGCTCGTTTGTGAATTTCTCCAAGCAAGTCATCCATTTGCCCCTTAATAGGACGAATTTCTATAGATGGATCTAATAGGCCCGTAGGACGAATGATTTGCTCTGCAATATTCGTTTCTACTTCCATTTCGTATGGGCCAGGTGTAGCCGATACGTATACAATTTGATTGATACGCTCTACAAATTCATCGAATTGAAGAGGTCTATTATCTAATGCAGAAGGAAGACGGAAACCGTATTCGATAAGAGATTCTTTACGGGCACGGTCACCATTATACATAGCACGAATTTGAGGCATCGTCACATGCGATTCGTCCACCATGATGAGGAAATCATCTGGGAAATAATCAATCAATGTAAACGGTGCTTCCCCAGCCTTACGTTCAGACATATGACGGGAATAGTTTTCGATGCCCGAGCAATAGCCCATTTCTTGCATCATTTCTATATCGTAACGGGTACGCTGTTCTAAGCGCTGAGCCTCCAATAGACGGTCAGCAGCTTTTAACTTCGCCAACTGCTCATCTAATTCGGCTTCAATACGCTCTACAGCAATATTCATCTTCTCTTTCGTCGTTACATAGTGAGATGCTGGATAGACAGCAACGTGTTTTCTTTCCGCAATAACTTCACCCGTCAAGGAATCTACCTCTACGAGGCGGTCGATTTCA
>ERZ773069.2202-NODE-2202-length-10382-cov-8.834899_pt1 | contig 10382 bp, 6 predicted proteins | sample MGYA00580619_ERZ773069 | MGnify/ENA primary metagenome ERZ773069 (study PRJEB29015, sample SAMEA2738007) | human oral metagenome | biome: human oral; feature: human-associated habitat; material: dental | place: China | collected 2108 ...
ATGCGGCGAATCGTGGGTTCGTGGATGGACTCAAGGCGCGCGGCTATGAGGAGGGGAAGAATCTCACGATTGACCGCCAGAATGCACAGGCGGATCAGTCGAACCTCCAGAACATCGCGCAGCGTTTCGTCAGTGACAAGGTGGATCTCATCTGTGCGATTGCTACGCCGGCGGCGCAGTCCGTGGCGAACGCAACGAAGGACATCCCCATCGTCGGCACGGCGATCACGGACTATGTGAGCGCAAAGCTCGCGCAGACGAATGAGAAGCCGGGCGCGAACATCACGGGGACGAGCGACCTCAATCCGATCAAGGAACAGATCGATCTGCTCATCAAGCTCTATCCAAATGCGAAGACAATCGGCACGATTTACTCCTCGAGTGAGGTCAACTCCGAGATCCAGATCAAGGCGATGACGGAGTACGCCACATCGAAGGGACTCAAAGTACGTGCGGCGACGGTCTCGACCGTCAACGACATCCCACAGGCGGCACAGAGCCTTGTCAATGATGTAGATGTGTTCTATGAGCCGACGGACAATGTCATTTCCTCCTCCATCCCGACGCTTGTCGGTGTGACGGATGCGGCGGGCAAGGCGGTCATCTGCGCCGAGCCGTTCATGGTGACGGGCGGCTGTCTCGCGACCTATGGCATCGACTACTACAAGCTCGGCGTTCAGACGGGCGACATGGCGGCGGATATTCTTGAGGGTAAGGCAAAGCCGGCGGATATGTCGATCGAGACAGCACGCGACCTGACGCTTGTTATCAGCAAGGGCAACGCGGCAAAGTTGGGACTGACGATCCCGGAGGATGTGCTCAAGGATGCAACCCTGGTGGACTAATACAGACATAGAAAAGGTGGGGATTCGATGCAGATAACAAAACTCGCAAAATGTGCTGCGCTTGGCATCGCCGCCCTCGGGATTCTGGCGTTGGCAGGATGCGGGCAGCAGGCAGAGAAGGGCGAGAAGACGTACAAGGTCGGGATTGTTCAGCTCGTGGAGCACAGTGCGCTCGACGATGCGAATCGCGGCTTTGTAGATGGACTTAAGGCGCGTGGCTACGAGGAGGGCAAGAACCTCACGATCGACCGCCAGAACGCACAGGCGGATCAGTCGAACCTCCAGAACATTGTGCAGCGCTTTATCAGCGACAAGGTGGATCTCATCTGTGCGATTGCAACTCCGGCAGTGCAGTCGGCGGCGAATGCGACGAAGGATATTCCCATCGTCGGCACGGCGGTCACGGACTATGTGAGCGCGAAGGTTGTAAAGTCGAACGATGCACCGGGCGGCAATGTCACGGGCACGAGCGACATGAGTCCGATCGCCGATCAGATTGACCTGCTCATGAAGCTCTATCCGAATGCGAAGACGATCGGCACGATCTACACGTCCAGTGAGATCAACTCGGAGATTCAGGTCAAGGCAATGACGGAATATGCCGCGTCGAAGGGGCTCACGGTGCGCACGGCGACCATCTCGACGGTCAACGATATCCAGCAGGCGGCGCAGAGCATGGTCGGCGAAGTGGACGTGTTCTACGAGCCGACGGACAATGTGATCGCATCGGCGATGCCGACGCTCACGAGCATCACAGATGCGGCGGGAAAAGGTGTGATCTGCGCCTTTGAGGGCGGTGTCACCGCAGGTGCTCTTGCGACCAAGGGCGTTGACTACTACAAACTCGGTGTCCAGACCGGCGACATGGCGGCGGACATCCTCGAGGGGAAGGCGAAGCCGTCCGACATGAAGATTGAGACGGCGCGTGACCTCATGGTCGTTATCAACAAGAAAAATGCGGAGAAAATCGGTCTGACGATTCCTGCCGATGTACTGAACGGTGCGACGATTGTGCCGTGAGAATGATGAAGGAATCACTGATAAAATGAAGTCCATCAGATTGGTGTAGATTTTTTGTCCTGTCAAGGAGACAAACCGGACGCATAGCAAAGGCTATGTGGAGGATTTGTCGACGCAGAGAGGGCAGAAAAGATGCGCCAAGATGATGGCGCTGAATTTATCAGTGATTCCTTAACACAGCGGAGCGGGCACGCAGCGTGTCCGCTTTTTTTCGGACAAATAGGGAGTGACGTTATGGATCTCGTCATTGCGACGGCGGCGCAGGGTGTCCTCTGGGGACTCTATGCGCTCGGCGTCTATCTGACTTATCGTGTTTTGGATATTGCCGATCTGACGGTTGAGGGCAGCTTTCCTCTGGGGGCTGCTGTCGCCGCCTCCATGCTCGTGGCAGGCTACACGCCGCTGACGGCGATTCTTGCCGCCTGTGCGGCGGGCTGCGTCTCGGGCGTCATTACGGGATTTTTCTGCACGAAACTCAAGATTCCCGCGCTGCTCGCGGGCATTCTGACGATGATCGGACTGTACTCCATCAATCTGCGTGTCATGGGCAAGGCGAATCTGCCGCTCCTGCAGCAGGAGACACTCTTCACCGAGTGGAATATCTGGGGACTGGATGCGGCGACGAACATCCTGCTCATCGGTGCGGTCGTGGTCGTGCTTGCGATTCTCCTCACGTATTGGTTCTTCGGCACGGAGCTGGGCATGGCGATCCGCGCGACGGGCGCGAATCCTCACATGATCCGCGCGAACGGCGTGAATACGGACGTGATGATCGTGCTCGGACTCCTGCTCTCAAACGGCATGGTCGCGATCTGCGGCGCGCTCGTCGCACAGAGCAACGGCTTTGCGGATGTTGGCATGGGCACGGGCACGATCGTTATCGGTCTTGCCTCCGTCATCATCGGCGAGGTGCTGTTCGGCACGCGCAGCTTCAAGAACTGGCTGATCTCCGTCGTGCTCGGCTCGGTTGTCTACCGTGCCGTCATTGCAATCGTGCTGCAGCTCGGCATGCCGCCCAATGACCTCAAGCTCTTTACGGCAATTCTCGTGGCGATCGCACTCTCGCTGCCCCTCATCCAGTCAAAATATCACGCGATGAAGAAGGGGGCAGAGTAATGCTACACATAGAGGATATCAGAAAGACGTTCAATCCGGGAACGATCACGGAGAAAAAGGCTCTTTCGGGCATCACGCTCCACCTGAATCCCGGCGATTTCGTCACGGTGATCGGCGGCAACGGCGCGGGCAAGTCCACGCTGATGAACGCCATCGCAGGTGCAATCTCCGTGGATACGGGCAAGATCTCGATTGCGGGCGAGGACATAACGAAGTGGCCGGAGCACCGTCGCGCGAAGTTCATCGGGCGTGTCTTCCAAGATCCGATGATGGGGACAGCGGCGCGTATGATGATCGAGGAGAACCTTGCGATTGCGGCGCGCCGCGGTGAGACGCCGACGCTGCGCTGGGGCTCGACGAGTGAGATGCGCGATGTGTTCCGCGAGAAGCTGGCACGTCTCAAACTCGGTCTCGAAAAGCGCCTCTCCTCGCGTGTGGGGCTGCTCTCGGGCGGACAGCGGCAGGCGCTGACACTCCTCATGGCGACGCTCGTGAAGCCGAATCTCCTGCTGCTCGATGAGCATACGGCGGCGCTCGATCCGAAGACGGCGGCAAAGGTGCTTGAGCTGACCGAGCAGATCGTTTCGGAGGATCAGCTCACAACGCTTATGATTACGCACAATATGAAGGATGCACTGCGCTATGGCAACCGCCTCATCATGCTGCACGAGGGGCGCATCCTCTTCGATGTGCCACAGGAGAAAAAGCAGGGGCTGACGACGCGCGATCTCCTCTCCATGTTCGAGCAGGCGGCGGGCAGCGAGCTCGCTAATGATAGTCTACTCCTAAGCTAACAAAGTTCTAACGTCCTTCACAAGACGCTCTAAAGCCATTTCGTTATATTATCCATGAAAGCAAGAGATATTAAGAATGCAGATATGCTTTCATACTCTCTGACTTTCGGTGCGTATTCTGCGGCCTTCCCTTCCGCGGAATTCACATACATTCCCTACATTTCTTTCTCTCTATCGAAAATATGCCTCCTGCTGCCCGGCGGGAGGCATATTTTCTTGCTATTTTTGGGATTCGTAGTAAAATAGGGGGAGTAAATCGAACAGACGGACGGGGGTGTGTGATGGCTGGAAAGGGCAAGTTGGGCTCGGTGCAGCGTGCACTCAGAATGATCTACCGCGATGAACGCATCCCGCCTCCGCCCGAAGGACAGCGACCGCAGCCCGTACCGAAGCTGATAGGCGCGATGCGTTCTCTGGTGACGACCTCTTGCGATTACTGGCAGTCGCGCGCGGAGCTGTTTCTAAAGCAGGCGCGCCTGATGGCGGAGTATGAGGACGACTATGTCTATCACGGCGTCGTTAACCAGTACTTTCCGACCTATGACTCGCTCTCGGATGCGGAGCTGCGCGGCTACTTTACGTGGCGGACGGCGGTGCGGCGCGGGCAGATCGAAAGGCGGGGAATGTCCTACGCCTCGCTCTACGTCTACGAGCTGCTGCATCTCATCAGCTGCGTGGATGCGCAGGATGCCTATGAGAAATTGCATGATTTCTGCGCGGCATATTGCGCGCTCGATCCACAGATGGGCCGCTATATAGCGGAGTGGGAGAGAGAGTTCATTGTCTACTATGGGCTGAGTCCCGCGCTTCTTGTGGAGAGCGAGGAGGGGGAGGCGCGCCGTCGGACGGACGATGCGATTTCGACGATTCTGGATCGCGCGGAGCACACCGCAGAGGAGGTTATGGCTGCTGTCTGCCTGCTCTCGTCCTATCGTCTCGAGCGTTCGAAGCTCTATCGCGCCCATACAGATGATGTGAATATCCTCGCACTTCGCGTATTGGATCGCGTGGCAGAATACTACGGGAAGTATCGGCAGGTCAGTGCATTTGCCGACCTGATTGCCGTGCCGCAGACGATTCCCGTGCGACTCTTTGCGTCCGCCGTATTTCAGCCGTCTGGTACGGAGCAGGATCGCGTCTATCAGATGCATCCGCTGCGTCGCTATGAGTGCGTGATGGGCTATTGGACGCTGCACTCCTACGAGCGTGCGGATGGTGCGGCGCAGCGCCTGGGTGCGCTTCTGCGCGGACTGGATGCCGCTCTGCGTGCGCACTATGGAATCGCTGAGATTCAGCCGCCCAAGCTGAAGCAGTGGCAGGCGAAGATCATCCGTGAGGAGATTGACGCCTTTGTTGCGGAGCAGAGGGCGGCGGAGGCGCGGCGTGTGCATCTGGACTTTTCGCAGCTGGCGCGCATTCGTGCGGATGCGGATGTAACGCAAGAGCGTCTCGTTGTGGAGGAGGAAGAGCTGTCCATGCCTTTGCTTTCTCCGTCACAGGGGAAGGCCGCTGCGCTTCCGGAGATTTTTCCTCCTGCGGCGGAGGAGGTTGCTGCACAGCCCGAGATGTTGTCCGCAGCGGAGGGGGCGGCAGAGCTGACTGCATCCGAGCTGCATCTCCTGCGTGCTCTCCTGACGGATGGTGATCTCGCATGGGTGCGTGCGGAGGGGCTGATGCTCTCCGTACTGGTCGACGGGCTGAACGAAAAACTGTATGAGGACTTTGCGGACACGGTGATCGAGGGCGATCCGCCCACCGTTGTCCCTGACTATCTGGATGAATTGACAGCGAGGTACCTGCATGGCAGTGAATGAGTCGAAGAAAATCCCGCGCCGCATTGCGCAGACGCTCATTAATGCGCTCAAGGGCGGCGTCGTGCCGCGCATCGGTCTCCCGTATATCACGGTCGGACGGCGCAGCGAGATCGAGGCGCTGCTCTCCGATGTGGAGATGATCGAGGGCGGTGGGGCATCGTTTCGCTTTATCGTCGGGCGCTACGGCAGCGGGAAGAGTTTCCTGCTGCAGACGATCCGCAGCTATGTGATGGCGAAGAATTTCGTCGTTGTGGACGCCGACCTCTCGCCGGAGCGCCGCCTGCAGGGGACGCGCGGGCAGGGGCTTGCAACGTACCGCGAGCTCATCCGCAACATGGCGACCAAGACGACGCCCGAGGGCGGTGCGCTCACGCTCATCCTCGACCGCTGGATCAGCCGCGTGCAGCAGGAGGTTATGACGGAAGATAAACGCGCGGTGGATGATCCGCAGTTCTCGTCGGCGGTGGATCGGCGGATTGCCTCCATCATATACGGGCTCAATGATCTCGTGCACGGCTTTGACTTCACGCGCCTGCTCACGCTCTACTATCACGCCTATCGGGACGGCGACGATGATATGCGTGCGCGCGTCGCACGCTGGTTTCGCGGGGAGTATACGACAAAGACCGAGGCGCGGCACGAGCTCGGCGTGAACATCATCATCACGGACGACGACTGGTATGAGTATCTGAAACTCTTTGCAGCGTTCCTGCGGCAGGCGGGCTATGCGGGGATGCTCATCCTCATCGACGAGCTGGTGAACATTTACAAGATTCCGCATGCCGTCACACGGCAGTATAACTACGAGAAGATCCTCACTATGTATAACGATGCGATGCAGGGGCGCGCGCAGTACCTCGGCATGATCCTCTGCGGCACGCCCGCGTGCATGGAGGATACGCGGCGCGGCGTCTACAGCTACGAGGCCCTACGCTCGCGCCTTGCGGAGGGGCGCTTTGCGGGGGAGCACCGCGACCTGCTCTCGCCCGTGATACGCCTCTCGCCGCTCACGCATGAGGAGATGCTCGTGCTCATCGAAAAGCTTGCCGCCATTCATGCGGGGCTGTACGAATACGAGCAGATTGTCACGCAGGACGATCTCGCGGACTTCATCCGCATCGAGTTCGGGCGAATCGGCGCAGATACGCATATCACGCCGCGCGAGGTCATCCGTGACTTCATTCAGGTGCTCGACATCATCTATCAGAATCCTGCGCTGAAACTTGCCGATCTCCTCGGTTCGGACGATTTTGCCTACGCTGCGAACGAGGTGGAGGGGGCGGAGATCAGCGCGCAGTTTGCGGAGTTCGAACTATGAGCGTATTTGAGCGCTATGCGCCCTTCGTGCGGGACTATATCTATGAGCAGGAGTGGCAGAATCTGCGCGGCATCCAGATTGCGGCGGCAGAGGCGATCTTTCACACGGACGACCATGTCCTCCTGACGGCATCCACCGCCTCCGGCAAGACGGAGGCGGCATTTTTTCCGATCATTACGCTCTTTCACGAGGAGCCACCGACCTCCGTCGGTTGTATCTACATCGGCCCGCTCAAAGCGCTCATCAACGATCAGTTTGAGCGGCTGACGGAGCTCTGCCGGCGGGCGGATATTCCCGTCTGGCATTGGCATGGTGATGTGGGGCAGACGCATAAGGCGCGGCTGATGAAGCGTCCGTCGGGCATCCTGCAGATCACGCCGGAATCGCTCGAGGCGCTGCTTCTGCATCGTCATGCGGCGATACCGAAGCTCTTCGGTGACCTGCGCTTCGTTGTGATCGACGAGGTGCACTCCCTCCTGCGCGGCGATCGTGGCGGGCAGACGCTCTGTCTGATCGAGCGGCTCTCGCGCATCGCAGGCGTCACGCCACGCCGCATCGGTCTCTCGGCGACGATCGGCGATGCCAAGCGTGTGGGGGATTTCCTCGCGGCGGGTACGGGGCGGCAGACGTTTGTGCCGCAGATCGAGGCAAAGGGGAGCAAGTGGCGGCTCTCTCTCGAGCATTTCTACGTGCGAGACACACAGGCAGGGGACGGGCGCGATGACATCAGCGTGCAGCCCGTGTTGGATGCGCCGACCGATACGCCACCGGAGCACGCAGACCCCGGGCTCGGCTATATCTTTGCGCATACGCGCGGGAAGAGATGTCTCGTCTTTGTCAACTCGCGCGAGGAGTGCGAGGCGGTGACGACGACGCTGCGCGCCTATTGTGAGAAACAGCATGAGCCGGATCGTTTCCTCATTCATCACGGGAATCTCTCCGCCGCATTCCGTGAGACGGCGGAGGCGCGAATGAAGGATGAGGACAGTCTCTTTACAACATGTACGACGGCGACGCTGGAGCTCGGCATCGACATCGGGCGGCTCGAGCGCGCCTTTCAGATCGACGCGCCGTGGACGGTGTCGTCGTTTCTTCAGCGCATGGGGCGGACGGGGCGACGCGGACAGCCGCAGGAAATGCACTTCGTCGTGCGCGAGGATGCGCCCGAGGCGCGCGCACTTCTGCCCGCAACAATCCCGTGGAAGCTGCTGCAGGGGATCGCCCTCATCCAGCTCTATCTCGAGGAGCGTTGGGTCGAGCCGCCGCGCCTCGACCGTCTGCCGTTCAGTCTGCTCTATCATCAGACGATGAGCGTCGCCGCATCCTGCGGGGAACTTGCGCCGCGTGCGCTCGCGGATCGCGTGCTGTCGCTGCACGTCTTTCACCGCATTACGCAGGAGGACTACCGTACACTTCTGCGGCATCTCGTTCAGCAGGAGCATCTGCAGATGACGGAGCGCGGCGGGCTGATTGTCGGACTTGCGGGGGAGCGCGTCGTGCAGTCCTTTCGCTTCTACGGCGTCTTTCAGGAGAACGAGGAGTACACCGTGCGGAGTGAGTCGCAGGAGATCGGCACGATTGTCACGCCGCCGCCCGTTGGGGAGAAAATCGCGATTGCGGGGCATGTCTGGCGCGTGCTCGAGGTCGACCGCAAGCACCATCTCGTCTACTGCGAGATGGTGAAGGGGAATGTGCCCGCCTATTTCGGTGAGTGCCCCGGAGACATCCATACGCATATCCTGCGGCGGATGCGTCAGGTGCTCCGAGAGGAACTGCTGCCGCCATATCTGATGAAAAATGCTGTGGCGCGGCTTACACAGGCACGCAGCACGGCACGCCACTCGCGCACGGCGGAGGATGTGCTCATCCCGCTCGGCGGGGAGATGTACGCGCTCCTGCCGTGGCTCGGCAGCTATGCCTTCCTCGCCCTCGAGCGCTTTCTGCGCATCCGCTGCGGCACGCGGATCGGCCTGCGCGGCTTCGAGTCCATGCGCCCGTACTTCATGCAGTTCACGATGAAGGCGTCACCTGCGGAGTTCTTTGCTGTGCTCGCGGAGGAAGCAGCGCAGGGATTCGATCCGATGGAGCTGCTCTATCCCGATGAAGTGCCGATCTTTGACAAGTACGATGAGTTTCTGCCGACGGAGCTTGTGCGGCGTGGATTCGCATACGGGATTCTGAATGTGAAGGGGATGCGGGAGACGGTGCTCTCGTGGGCGCATGCACGGATTGACAGCCCCGCGCCGTCGTGATAGAATACGTTAGCTGAGTTTTCTCACAGGCGGATGTGGCGGAACTGGCAGACGCGCTGGACTTAGGATCCAGTGCCGCAAGGCGTATGGGTTCGACCCCCTTCATCCGCACCATCTTGGAATTTTTCTGCACCAATCTGGACGTTAGTGCATATAGATCATCCGACTGTTTTGCAGTCGGCTTTTTTTCTATCGAGGAGCGTGAAGATCATGTCGATTCTTGCCGCCTATGCCGTGCCGCATCCGCCGCTCATCATCCCCTCCATTGGCGCGGGACGCGAGGGGGAGATTGCCGAAACCGTGCACGCATATCATGAGGCGATGCGCGCGGCGGCGGCACTGCGTCCCGATACCGTTGTAATCATCAGCCCGCATGCGACGGCATACGATGATTTCTTCCACATCTCGCCGGGCGAGGCGGCAGAGGGGAATTTTGCCGCATTCGGGCATCCCGAGATTACGGTCGGCATCGAATACGATGTGGAATTTGTGCACGCGCTCTCTGCGGCAGCGGGGGAGCGCGATGTTCCTGCGGGCACGCTCGGGGAAAAGGATGCGGCACTCGATCACGGGACGATGATACCGCTTTTCTTTCTGAGTACATACCTCGGCGATGCGCCGGCCAAATTCGTCCGCATCGGCATTTCGGGGCTGCCTGCGCATACACACGCCATGCTCGGACAGGCGATTGCTGCGGCGTCGCAGCAGCTGGGACGACGGACAATCTGCATTGCGAGCGGAGACCTCTCGCATCGGCTCAAGGAGGACGGGCCGTATGGCATTGTGCCCGAGGGCGCAGAGTTCGATGAACTCTGTACGGCGTTTATGAAGACGGGGGACTTCCTCTCACTTTTGCAGATTCCTGGCAGCTTTGCCGAGGTGGCAGGGCACTGTGGGCTGAATGGGCTGTGGGTACTCGCGGGCGCGCTTGACCGCGCGGCGATTACGAGCAGTCTGCACAGCTACGAGGAGCCGTTCGGCGTGGGCTATGCCGTCGCCTCGTTCACTGTGAGGGGGCGGGACGAGGGGCGTGACTACGCGGCGCAGCTCATGCGTGCCGAGGATGTGGCGATGGCAGAGCTGCGTGCGGCGGAGGATGATTATGTGCGGCTTGCACGCATGAGTGTCGAGCATTTTGTGCGGACACATTCCTATCTGCCGCTTCCCACAGAACTGCCGCAGGAACTGACGGAGAGCCGTGCGGGTGCGTTTGTATCCATCAA
>ERZ773069.2206-NODE-2206-length-10366-cov-12.234313_pt1 | contig 10366 bp, 9 predicted proteins | sample MGYA00580619_ERZ773069 | MGnify/ENA primary metagenome ERZ773069 (study PRJEB29015, sample SAMEA2738007) | human oral metagenome | biome: human oral; feature: human-associated habitat; material: dental | place: China | collected 2108 ...
TTGCTGCATTCCTGCCCTGGGGAGGTTCGGATGATACCGTCACGCGGAGGACCGAAACCCAGCATACACGCTTCCCGCTCTCACGCGCAGCGGCCAGGCCTCTCAGCCACCCGCGGGCAACGCCAGCACGTCGGTCCCCACCATGTGGGACGCTCCACTCGGCTACAGCCGCCCGCGGGCAACGCCGCCGCATCCGTTACACGCGTCTACCCATCGATCAGCTCTCTCCCTCCCACCGAACGACATCTACCCTGAGAGCATGAGCACTCTCACCATCCCCGGCGTCGGCTCGCTGGAGCCATGTCCAGCACTGGACCACCCGGAACTCCTCGCTCCCCCTGTCGCACAGGCGCTATCCGCCCTCGCCGAGCGGGGGGTCGCAACCGTTTCGTCCGCCCTGGTTGCCGCCATCGATCCCAGCCTTGCGGACACAGAGGAGATGACGAAGGCGTTCGGCATGGAGTTGTCACTCTCGTCAAACTGCATCCTGGTCGCAGGCAAGCGTTCGGGAGAGGAGAGGATCGCCGCGTGCGTCGTGCGCGCGACGACCAACGCCGACGTCAACCACGTCGTCAAGAAGCTTCTGGACGTTCGCAAGGCAAGCTTCTGGCCACAGCAGCGCGCGGTCGAGGCCTCGGTGGTCAGCCACTCGTCCGAGGTGCTGAGCGGGGGCTCGGTGCTGGACGCGCTGCTGGAGCGCCGTCGGGCTTAGTCGCCCCGCCAAAAGCACAACTCCGTTTGGCAGGGCATGTTTGCCCTGCCAAACGCGTATCTCGATCCTGGCCGCGCATGTCCGCGTCGTCGGGGCGCATGCCTTTCCCGACAGGGCCTGTCTGCCCTGCCAAAAACGCGCACCTCGATCCCGACAACGCCGTCCGCTCTCTCAAACGCGCACCACGATCCCAACAGTGCAGTCCGTCCCGCCAAACGCGCATCTCGGTTACTGCGGAGCATGTCCGTGACCAGCCTGTCCATCCCACCAACAAGAACGCATGCTTGCCTCGTCGAAAGCATCCTGCCGCCTCGTTCGAGTCGCAGGCACCCCCGCGACTGCGACAGACCCAACACTCGCGCGTTGGAACTGAAGCGTCCCTAGGTGCTAAGCTACTGGAGTCCTAGGGGCTATGGCGCAGTTGGTAGCGCGTCTCGTTCGCAATGAGAAGGTCAGGGGTTCGAATCCCCTTAGCTCCACGGTTCTTTTATACAAGCAGCAATCGAAGATGAATTACTACAGGTTTCTGTAGTAAGTTTATTTAAAGGCTTCACTGGTGGTGTTTTAACACAGTTACTTTGTTGCCCAGGTGATTATTTTGCATTAACAACGAGATGGTTCGTCATACTTGATTATATTATAAATGTTATTTTGCTTGTTGGTTGATGTTATTTTATCAAGTGTTCACAAGCTTTATTATAAGTTGTTAATACTTTATTTGTGCCAATGATCCGAAATCGGTTCGTAACCAGTTTATGAGTATACACTGTGTATTCTAACTCTCTACGGTGCAATTGTCTTCATACCATCCACCGTAGGGTGGGCTACCCACATCAGTGACTGGTGGTAAAATGAAATACGGCTCACGGCCATAACTCAATTATTCCCTGGCTCGGAGAGGAGATTGCAGTACATGGCAAGTCACGCGACGAAGGTGAAACCGAAGACGACACTTGAGCAGTTTTTCTGGGGTCTGTCGATGAATTGTACGGAAATTAAAAAGAACGAATATAAGTATTCAAAACTCATTTCAACATGCATTCAAATACATCTTCAGTTGATTCAACGTTGAAAGAGGACCTTAAAGGAAAAATAGTTGCAAATACATTAATACTTATTAAATTAGCTTATTTTGAATAATTGAAATATCTGTCAAACAGAACTTTTTTAAGTGTTAGAATGGGTCCATTGGCAGAATATTTAGTCGACGGTAAAACAACCGGAAATTAGGCAGGTGTTTGACTTTGTCATTATCTCTTTAATAATGTTTGTTCATTAAATCATATTTAATTATAAATCACAATTTAAACTATAAAGTTAATCCTATAATTATGGAGATATGGTATGAATGAGGATTTACGACCTCGTTTGTCTGTTCTTCGTGGTCATCAGCCCGAATTCAGTCAGGTAACTGGAATTCCTGATTTTTTATGGTTATACTTGCGGAATTGGATCGGCGAAGTTATTTACAACAATGAAAATAGCTCAAAGATCATGCGTTTGCTCAGCCTTGACTTACATATAGATATTGGAAATAATATTCCATTATATGGATTGTATTCAGAAAGTTCCTATGGACTTTGCATGGAACCTGTAAGTCAATTTTTGAACACTTTATATTTAGAGATAAATTCCGAATGTGAAAAAGTTGAATTATTAATATTAGATGTTATTGATTGGCTTCTTGGACATAGTTGTGGTTCTAAAGAAGAACTCGAACTGATTCTTTCCCGGGCAGGTCACGAATTGCGTGTGTCGCCAGAAGGGGATCGTCTTGTGGAACGTATTGACCCTGTGAACTGGAACTCATATGGAGAGGTAGTTCGTCCCGCGGACGAGGCATCCAGACTAATGCAGGATGCTTGGGCTCTAGCTTTTGGTCGTGACCCAAATCCTTCGGAAGCCTGGAGTGATGCAATCAAGTCTATTGAAACTTTACTCAAGCCAATCGTTTCGCCGAATGACTCGAAAGCGACAATCGGAAAAATGATCGCGGCGCTTCGTGATAAACCTGAAAAGTGGGTTTGTTCTTTACCGGATCGGAAGTATAGGACCAAAGATGATGAAATAACTAAAAATGGCATAGAAATCCTTATTGATACTCTTAATGTTATTGGATACCAACCTAATCGTCACGGAAGTGAAACTAAAGATATTGTTGATTGTATTACAATACGTAGTGTTTTATTCCTTTCCGTGACCGTTCTCGGATGGCTTCGCGACGGCGTCCTCGCTCCGATGAAATAAACATTATTTGAATGATGATGTAATGAACTTTATCGAAACCGTTCCTGACGTTAAGGTTTCAAATTATATACGAGTATCTCTGAAAGCTGCTTCCATAGACACGTTCAAATGCGTGGCGGGAGCGGCTAGACTGAGAGCAGCTCGGCGAGCCGCTTCGGGCCCGAACAGCGGATCGCACCAGTGCCCACGACAGTTGAGGGAGGAAAACCATGACGCGTGTGCCGATCAACGGATCCACTCTCCGGTGGGCGCGGGAAAGCATGTTCATGGGACGTGACGAGCTGGCCCGAGCTGCACACATCTCTGAGGAGCAGATAGCGAAGTTCGAAGCCGGTGACGCTATGCCGACGCTCCGGCAGCTCCGCCTCATAGGAAAGAAGCTCGATAGAACTCTCGCTTTCTTCTTCACGACGCCACCGGCGGAGTCCGATGTGCCCAGCGCCGTCGATTTTCGCGGACACAGCGGAGACCCCGTTCCGCCTCTGTTGGCGCGGGAAATGCGTCGGGCGGAGCAGTACCGAGAGGCCGTGCTAGAACTGGAGGGTCCCAAAGAGGCGCCGTCTCTCGTCGGGCACATCGATAGAAGAAACCTTAAAGCTAGGGCGCACGAGATGCGCGGATTGCTGGGCCTTGCTGATGACTTCGTGCCGGAAAGCAAGCGTGGAAAGCAGCCTTTCAATTATTGGCGAAGGCTCCTTGAAGCCGAAGGATTCCTCGTTTTTCAGACGACCAGAATAAATCACTCCGTGTTCCGCGGGCTGTCCATCCATCACGACCCTCTTCCCATAGTCCTTCTCAACGGTTCCGATGCGAACAACGGGAAAACATTCACCCTTTTTCACGAACTGGCGCATCTGGCGAACCGTACAAGCGGCCTATGCGCTTTAGGGGAAGAAAACAACGAAGAAGCGTTGGCCAATGCTTTCGCTGCAAACTTCCTGATGCCCGAAGAAGGAGTCGCAGGGCTCGTGTCCGACGTCGTCCAAGATGCTTGGAGCATGGCCGAAACGGTCGCCGAGAACTTCAAGGTCAGCACTCTCGCCGCAGGCATTCGTTTGAAGACGCTTGCCTTAATTTCCGACGCGGATTTGGAGGGCATTCGCGTGGAAAGTGATCGGCTGTGGAAGTTCAGCAGGGAAGAACAGAAGAAGGCGGACGGAGGTCCGGCCCATTGGCGGCTCCGTTTCCGAGACCTAGGCTCCAGTTACGTCGGCACGATCGCGCGAGCGTTGGAAGACGAGCGAGTCGACTGGCTCGAAGCGAGCTATCTGCTGAACGCAAAGATTCCCACGGTTCAGCAGATGATCGACGAGTACCACAGGATCGAGAACGGCCCATGAGCTTTACTTTGGATGCCAGTGTTCTTATCACTATGGAGCGTCGATATCCGCGCGAGTTCTTTCTCTCGCTTTGGGAGGCGATGGAGAACGCGGCAGGAAATCGTGAGGTCTGCATCTGCGAAGTTGCCTACGGCGAACTCGAACGGGGTAATGATGATCTCGCGCCTTGGGCGAAGGGTATTGAAGGGTTTATCTGCGGGACGACTGACGATGAGATTTTTACGACGAGTCTGATTTCGCGTGCTCATCCAGGTTGGGTTCGGGGGCAGAAAAACAACGGAGATCCATTCATCATTGCACATGCCAAGCATGAGCAAAGAAAAGTCGTGACCGAAGAGAAGCGAAAAGGTCCTGGTACCGAAGATCGGAATCAGAGGATTCCAAACATCGCCGATGAATACGGAGTTGAATGTGTGACCTTCTTCGAGTTTATGCGGGCGCAGCGATGGCGCTTCTGAAAGCGGCCCCTCTGACGGAGGCGGAAGAGCATCCGTGAGTGGCGGGCTTTCCGAACGGCGCTACACCGACCCGTTGTCCTATCGGATTCTGGCATCGGGAGACCCTCAACTGTGCGCGTGCTCATCGTCGACGGCTTCGAAGACGGCCCTGATGTCCGCCTACAGTGGCGCCGCACGCAGATGTATTCGCCACGTGGAAGATCCTCGCGGTGGTAGAAACCCCGCGGTCGCAGCCGGATCCCGATCTGCGCCGAGCTCCGTGCGGCTGACGGTCGCACGGCTCTAGCAGTACCGCGGCTGACGGCACCGCGGCTAGTAATATCTCCACTGGCGCATGTCGTCGTTGTAGGCGTCGATGATCTTCGGCTCCAGCAGTGTGGACACCTCGGTCGCGGATATGGCCGGGGGCTGGACGCGAATCATGAAGTCCAGCAGCTTCTCACTCTGGTAGACGGTGCCCGGGGCCAGCGGCTGGCTCAAAAGCGCGCCCGGAGCCTTGGTCGACAGAACGAATCCCCATTCTCCGAAGGACGGAATGTTGTGCGAGAAAGGGAACACCCGGTACCCCTCCTGCGCCGCCCGCACCGTGTTGACGACGGTGTGAAACGCGTGAGGTGAGAAATACGAAGACGTCGCCTGCGCCACCATCACGCCGCGCGGCGCCAGAACGGCGGAGACCTGCCGATAGAATTGCTTGGAATACAGTTTCGCCATGTGTTCGTTCGAGGGGTCGACCAAATCGACCAGCACGGCGTCGTACTTCTCCCGCGTATCGAAGATGAAGCGAAAAGCGTCCTTGTTGACGACTTTGACCTTATCATTGCTGAGCGACTGCTTGTTTATACCTTTCAATAACCTGTTACTCTTCGCGAGTTCAGTCACCTTCCTATCGATGTCGACGATGGTGATCCGTTGGACGCTGCGGTATTTGAGCAGTTCGCGCGCCAACAATCCGTCGCCCCCGCCCAGCACCAGGACGTTGCGCGGATTCTGGACCGAGGTCAGGGCGCTGGCCGCCATGGTCTCGTGGTAGCGGACTTCGTCCAGGCTGGAGAACTGCAGCTGGCCGTTCAAGAACAGGCGGAGATCGCTGCGGTACTTCGTGAGGACGATCTTCTGGTAGGCGGATTGTTCGTAGACGAGGACGGGGTCGCGGTAGGCCTTGGCGTCGATGGTCCTCTCCAGATAGCTGGCGCCCAGGAAAAGCCCGGCCAGCGTCAGGGCGGCCGCCGTGCTCAACGCGATCAGTTTCTTCGACGTCCCCAACTGAACGAGTATGGCGACGGCGACGATGATGTTGAGCGCCGCCACCAGGTAGGAGCTGCGCATGAGGCCGAGCTGGGGGAGTAGCAGGAGGGGGAAGGCCAAAGAGGCGATGAGGGCTCCGAAATAGTCGATGGCCAGAACCTTGCTGAGCAGTTCGACAGACGATTTCCTGCCGAAAGCCGTGAACATCTTCACCAGCAGGGGGATCTCCAAGCCGATGAGGACGCCGATCAGCAGGCTCATGAGTGAGAAAGCCACCCAATGCAATTTGGTGAACGTGAAAGCCAGGTGCAGAATCAGGACGGAATTTCCGCCTATGAAGCTGAGTGCGATTTCATTGATTGCGAAACTCGTGGATGGGCGCCAGTGCATATACTTGACTAGCAGGGAACCGACGCCCATCCCGAAGAGCGTTATCCCGGTTGCGAGGCTGAAGCTGACAATGGAGTCGCCGATCAGATATGAAGCCGTAGTCCCGAGGATGAGCTCATAGATCAGCCCGCCGATCGCAACGAGGAGCGCTGATGCGAAGAGAACCGTGTTCTCGGAACCCTTCACTCGTGAACGGGCCATCAGCTATTGATCGTCCCGGCGATAATGATCGCGATGGCCACCGCCATGCCGGCTATCGCGATCCCCATTCCGACGTTGTTGTCCTTCACCAATTCATCCCGGATCTTCAGCTTGAAGATATAGTTGGTTATCACGGCGAAGACTATGAGGAGAACGAACCCTAGGAGTGCGTAAACTATTGTGCTCAGCAGGGAAACCCAGGTCAGTCCGACGTCCCCGACCATTTCGTTGGCAAGAGTCAGTGCGTTCATGTGTATTCCTCTCTGGTGTGGTGGTTCTCATTTGCCGACTCCTCCACCGCCGCCGCCGTAGACGCTGCGGTGATGGTGGTAGACGATTCCTCCGCCTCCGCCTCCGCCTCCGCCGTCACCGCCGGAGTCGTCCTCGGCCCTGGAAAGCGCGAAGGCAATGAAGAGGAGTAGAAAGAAGGCCACTATCACGAAAAGCAGGGCATTCGCAGCGGAGGGGTCGCCGGCGGAGCTTATCCGCTTACCGAAAAAATTCATCTGCTCGTCCCGCGATAGTACCCGCTTCATATGCACTGAATAGTCTTCTTGATTGTACACTTCTATGTTGATGGTTTTCCTCACGCCGTGCTCGTCAATGAATTCCAGGGTGGCGTAGGCGATTCGATCCCCCCGAGAGACACGGCAGCTGGGGTGGCCCTTCACACCGACGAGCTCGCCGAACCCCGATTCTCTCACGTGGGCGGTTCGGGTCGAGCCATCGGGCAGACGCAGCGGAACGCGTTCGCCCTGTGCGAGCGTCCGGGGGTCGGGGGGCTCCGGAAGCGTGAGCGGCTCGTACAATGCGACTCGTTTGTCGTCATGGTCGTATTCCACCCACACGTCGGAGAGGCTGTGGTGCGATAGCTCCCACTCCTCCCAATAGGAGTATTCCTCCTCGATTCGGTCCAATTCGCGGAACAGCAGACAGCCTTTGATCGTGGCGTTGAGCCGTTCACTTTTCAGAACCTCGCCGATTTCAAGGCGAGCAGCAAAATCCTCCACTAGAAAACCACCGCCTTTCCACGAACGTCAGCAGCGCCGAAGGTATTCTGAATGAAATGTTCAATGGACGCGATCAGCCCGTCGCTGATGGGTCGGCACGTCGTCAACGTTATATAGCCGCTTCGCTTCTCCGGCCAGGTGTGCATGGCTATATGCGATTCTCGGAGAAGCAGTGCTGTGCTGATCCCTTGAGGGGAGAACTCGTGAGAGACCGAATTGACGACGTGAAGCCCGGCTTGTTCGGCGATCCCCGCCAGAGACCTCTCGATGGCATCCAGCCTGTTCAGCGCTTCAGGAGAGGCGTTCTGTATTCGGAAGGCAAGGGACTGATACGCGACCATGTCCGCGATATTACTTCATCCGCGTCTTCTCGGTGTAACGGCGAACGTCCTCGAATCCGCGCGGCGGGGCGATGCCGTCCGGCGCTCGTGGCCCGGAAAAGCGTTCTCGCATCACGGATACGCCCCATCGCAGAACCGCCGGCCGGCGGTGCGCGGAGCCGCCCGCCTGGGTGGGAAGGTGTAGCCGTCCCCGTTCTCGTGTGCGTCCAAGACGAGATCGTCCGCATGGGTCACTTTGAACCAGATGGCTTCGAGTCAGGTGGTTTCGTGTACCAGTGCGGTCTTGCCGACGGTCCCGCCGTGGTTCATCTCGGCCAGGACCCGCGGCGCCTGGCGAATCGGAGCGCGCTCGGCTATGTGGACCGCCACCTCGCCTGCGACGGCGGCGTGAGGCCGACGGCGGAGGCGATATGAGCAGTTGAGTTCGGCTACTCCTGAGAGAGTGCGTCGACGTCGGCCATCTGCCGCTTGGTCCACGGGGCGACGGCGAACAGGACGACGGCCACGGCAACCGTGACCGCGCCCAGGCCATAGTAATACGTCGAGTTCGGAATGTCCTTGGTTTGGGAAATGATGAAACCGGCGAGCCCCTGGCCCGTGGCGGTCGTCAGCAGCCACAGGCTCATCGCCTGAGAGGCGAAGTTCTTAGGCGCAAGCGCCGAGGTCGTGGACAGTCCCACCGGAGACAAGAACAGCTCGCCCACGGTCTGCAAGATGAACACCACCGCCAGGAACCACCATGGCGCAAGATCCTTGCCGCCGGTCCACGTCTGGAACCCGAAGCCGAGGATGAAGGCGGATGCGCCGGTGATGAGCACCGAGATCGCGAACTTCACGATGGTCGACGGGAACCTCCCCGCCCGCCGGGTGAATAGCCAGCCGATCAGCGGCGCCAGCACAACGATCGTCGCCGGGTTGATGGACTGATAGGTCTCGGGGCTGAGGACCCAGCCGACCAGCGGGATTCTCCCGTCGGTGTTGTCTTTGGCGAAGGTGGCCATCTTGCCGGCGGCCTGCTCGGAGATCATGAAGAACAGCACCGCGCCAATCCACAAGGGGATGTAGGCGCGCAGATGGGTGCGTTCGCGGGCGGTGACCTTCGGAGAACGGAACATGAGCATGAAGTAGCCCAGCGCCGCCGTGGTCGGGACGATGAGCATCGTGGTGGAGAGGGTCTGGAGCAGATCGTCGGTTAGGCGGTACAGGACCGCGACCAGCGCTGCCGTTCCCGCGATCGCGACCGTCGCGGCCACGGCGAGCTTGCGGCGCCCCCCCCGGGGGCGGATCGGGTTGGGGACGGTGAAGGCGAAGGCTGAGAGCCGGTGGCGTCCGTAGACGAAGGCGGCCAGCGCGAATCCCATGCCGATGGCCGCGGAGGCGAATCCCGCGTGGTACCCGTAGTTCCCTCGCAGCCAGCCGGTCACTAGGGGAGAGGCCAGCGACCCGACGTTGATCGACATGTAGAACAGCTGGAATCCGGCGTCGCGCCTGGGATCGTTTTCGTCGTACAGGCCTCCGACGATCGTCGACAGATTCGGTTTGATGAAGCCGGTCCCCACCGCGACCAGGACGATGCCGAGCCAGGAAAAGGCAGACGCCGGGATCGACAGGCAGATGTGGCCCGCCATGATGACCAGCCCGCCGTAGAGGGTGGACAGCCATGGCCCGATGATGCGATCGGCGAAAATGCCCCCGGGGATGGCCAGCAGGTAGACGGCCGCGCTGTAGACGGCAAGGATGACCTCGCCGGAGTTCTTGCTCAGCCCCAGGCCGCCGTTGCCGACGGTGTCGACGATGAAGTACAGCAGGATGGCTCGCATCCCGTAGTAGGAGAAGCGCTCCCACATCTCCACGTTGAGCATCCAGGGCAGGCCCCTGGGGTGGCCGAACAACCCGCGGTCCTCGCGCGACGGGGTTGTTCGCAGGGTGTTGGGGCGCCACCGGCTGGTGATCATGCGTCCGGCGATGACGACGTCGCCCTCGACGTTAGTTGGAGACGTTGGCATAGTAGCTCTCCCTTTCTGTGGGCGGGTACGGCAAGCAACCGAACCGTTGGCGCCTGATATGAAAACAGGCAGCATTATTCGTGTACCTTACCCCGATCGCGCGGTCGGCCGCTGGGCAATGCGAAGGCAATCGGGCGGAGAAGACCGCGAAAAGGCAGCGTGAATGCGCAATGAGCATCAAAGTCGCCGCCGTCCGAGTCCTTTCAGATTCACCGCACCGATGGGGGTTCTCGACGGTCGGCGTTTTCGACGACGGGCCCCGTCCGGCCATATCAGTCCCGTTCGTGCACCAGCACCGCCTTGCCGACGGTTGCGCCCGCGGCCATATCGGCCAGGATTCGCGGCGCTTCGCGGATCGGGGCGCGCTCGGCTATGCGCACCGTCACCTCGCCTGAGGCCGCGAGGCTGAGCGC
>ERZ773069.2208-NODE-2208-length-10362-cov-2.858446_pt1 | contig 10362 bp, 7 predicted proteins | sample MGYA00580619_ERZ773069 | MGnify/ENA primary metagenome ERZ773069 (study PRJEB29015, sample SAMEA2738007) | human oral metagenome | biome: human oral; feature: human-associated habitat; material: dental | place: China | collected 2108 ...
GCATCCGTCGATCACTACAGTGCTGCTCTCAAGACCCACCGCCACAACTTCGGGGGCCTGACCCTCGACCGCGACCTCGGCGACCCGGCAGTCAGGGACGCCTTCGTCAGCATGTTCGAGAACATCGAGGTCGACCTCGTTGCCGGGGGTCCCCCGTGCCAGCCGTTCAGCAGGGCCGGGCGCAGCAAGATCCGCAGTCTGGTCAGGGCCGGTGTCCGATCAGAGACCGATCCTCGCAAGCAGATGTGGAAGGCATTCCTCGACGTCGTCCTGAAGCTGAACCCGAGAGCGGTTCTCATGGAGAACGTCCCGGACATGGGGTTGAGCGATGATTTCCACGTGTTGCGGACCATGACTGAGACGCTCCAGGACAATGGCTACCTGACGAGTGTCAATTTGGTCGACGCGTGGCGGTACGGGGTTCCCCAGCATCGGCAGAGGATGATCCTGCTTGCCCGCCGGGACGGTCATGACTTTGACTGGCCTGACAAGAAGCCGATGGTTCTGCTCAAGGACGTGCTCGGCGACCTTCCCGGTCTGGGAGAGGGGACCGGCGCCCGGAAGATGTCCTACTCGGGGGAGCCCGAGAATGACTTCCAGCGTGCGATGAGGCATGAGGCCGGTGAGGTCCTGACCGAGCACATGACCAGACCGGTCAGGGCCGATGACCGGGAGATATTCGCCCTCATGAAGCACACGGACCTGTACTCTGACATTCCTGCCAGGCTGCGTCGGTACAGGAGTGACAGCTTCCGGGACAAATACCACAGGCTGGACCCTGATGGCCTGAGTCGTTCGATCACCGCCCACATCGCGAAGGATGGTTACTGGTACATCCACCCCACCGAGAACCGTACGCTGACCGTCCGGGAAGCAGCTCGCATACAGACCTTCCCTGACCGTTTCCGTTTCGCCGGGACGCGGTCGGATGCATTCAAGCAGATCGGCAACGCGGTGCCCCCGCTGCTGGGTGAGGCCGCGGCGACTGCGCTCAGGCGCGACACGACGAGGATCGGATCGCAGGACGTCCGGGTGCTGCAGGAACGCTTGGAGGCTTGGGCGAAGGTCCGGGCGACGGCTGAAATGACGTCGTGGTTCCCCGGTCCCTCCGTGACGCCACTCGTGGCGTTGGCGATGGCAGTGCAGTCCCGTCTCCGCGTCGGCGACCAGAAGATGGCCCGGGCCGTTCGGCCCCTGATGTCCAAGAAACTTCTCACCGATGATCTGCTGGGCCAATGCATCGAGCAGGCCAGCAGCCAGCGTCAGATGGATCTTCTCGCCAAGCTTGAACCGCTCGAGGGCACGTTGATCGAGGTCAGCGATGAGTGCGCCGACACTGCGCAACTGAGGGAATCGGAAAATCGATTGTTCGCGGTTCTGAGTGGTGAGGACATCCTGCTGCGGAACCAGTCGTGCTTCCGGGTCGCGGCCAGAGCGCTGGGGACTGAGTCCGACCAGAGGAACAAGCATTCGCACGGTCTCTTGGACGTGGCCCGGCTGGTCGGTTCCGGGGCGAAGGCCCCGACTCGCATGGCTGCGGTTCGCCTGCTGGGGACCCAGCTCTGCATGCCCCGCGACCCGCAGTGCAGTGACTGCCCGCTCAGGGTCAGCTGCGTCTACGCGAGGGTGAGCGCGGTGCCAGGCTCCGACCCGGTCGAGAGCGACGGAAGCTGATGCCCTCCAACAAGCCAGAGCCATTGTCCGAGGCCGTGAAGAAGCGTATGGAGGAACAGCCTCGTACCGGGACGGAACCAGAACTGGAACTGCGGAGGATCCTGTTCGCCGACGGCCTTCGGTACAGGGTGAACTATCCTGTTCCCGGGAAGCCGCGCAGGACCATCGACATCGCTTTCCCCCGAAGACGCGTAGCCGTCTTCGTCGATGGGTGCTTCTGGCACTTGTGCCCTGAGCACTGTGTGGAGCCGAGCCACAACAGGGAGTGGTGGCGTGAGAAATTGGCGAGGAACGTCGCACGGGATCGTGAGACCACTGAGCTCTTGGAGGGGCAGGGGTGGTGCGTGGTCAGACTGTGGGAGCACCTGTCTCCCAGAGAAGCCGCTGACTGCGTGGAAGCCGCGGTTGCTGCTGTTTGATGCGTCTGCGTCGGGATGGGGGTCCGATGATGAACTTCGACGATGAGAAGATCGAACAGACGATCCTTGATGTCGTCCGTGAGAAACGGATTCCCTTGGCCGACGCGGCTCGTATGGTCTCGTACCGACTACGCAGATTCCTTGATGCCAAGGACGTGTACAGGGTTGCGGAGAACCTGGGCAGAGAGGCAATGAGCAGCACCGCTGTCCGGAATGCCGTGGTCGACGGTGGCCGGTACAGTGAATCAGCCCCCTTCATCCCTGCCATGGCCGAGGGAAAGCAGTGGGATCGGTACTTGTCGATGCTCGAGAGGAAGAGCTCGCCCGGACTTGCTGAACTCTCGCGCACGACGGAGGATGTTGTTCGCCTTCTCGCTCCTCCCAGCCCCGGGGAGGGTAGACGCAAGGGTCTGGTCATGGGGAACGTCCAGTCCGGGAAGACACGGCACTTCGCCGGAGTCATCGCACGCGCCGTCGACTTGGGCTACCGGTTCGTCATCGTGCTGTCGGGACTGCACAACAATCTTCGTGAACAGACTCAGAGCCGCTTGGACGGGGATCTCTTCGTCGACCAGGAGTTCTGGCACCACTTGACCAACGTCGACAACAACGACTTCGATCGGCAGAGCGAGCTGGTGTCCCTCATGGGGTCCCACAGCGACGTGTGTCTCTGCGCCGTTGTCAAGAAGAACAGGAAACGACTGGGGAATCTGGAGGTGAGCCTGCGGAACGTTCCCGAGGAGATCCGGGGGCGATGCCCGATCCTCGTCATCGACGACGAGGCGGACCAAGCCACCCCGAACAGTGAGAAGGGTCGCGAGAAGGTCTCGGCGATCAATGCCGCCCTGCGTCGGATCTGGGAACTCGTCCCAAGCGGTTCCTACTTGGCCTACACGGCGACCCCGTTCGCCAATGTCCTGATGGACCCCGATGACGACAAGGACCTCTTCCCCTCCGACTTCGTGTACACCTTGGAGGCGGGCGATGGGTATCTCGGCGCCGAACAGGTCTTCGGGCTCGCAGATGCGGACATGGACACCTCTGGGCCTGCCTCTGATGGCCTCGACATGGTCAGGATCATCCCACCCGAGGACTCCTTGGTCCTGAGGCCTCCCTCGAAGAAGCACCTCCGAGGGAATTTTGACCCCGAGCTGCCAGACTCGCTGGTCACGGCGATGAGGTGGTTCATCGTCGCAACTGCCGTGAGAAGGGCGCGGAGACACAATGGACACTCGTCCATGTTGGTCCACACGACGCACTACACCGCCCCGCACTTCGCGATGAGCAGGCGGTTGCGCGATCTCCTTGACGACATGAGGAACGCGGTGGAATCGCATCGGGAGGAGGGTCTCGCCCCGTTCCGCGAGTCATGGCTGGAGGAGTACGCGAGGCTCGGGGTTCCCACCGGGCAACTCGATCCGGATTGGAGCGCCGTTGCCGCACGGATACCTGGTGTTCTTCGTGACGTTGAGGTCATCGTCGACAACGGAAGGTCGGAGGACAGGCTGAACTACGATGATGAGCGTCCGCGGACCGTGGTTGCGGTCGGTGGTGGCACCCTGTCCCGGGGCCTGACTCTTGAGGGGCTTGTCGTGTCCTACTTCACCCGGACCTCCAACACCTACGACACCCTCATGCAGATGGGGCGCTGGTTCGGTTACAGGCCGGGCTACGAGGACCTGCCCCGCATCTGGGTCGCTGACGGACTTGATCGTGACTATGCGTTCCTCGCACTGGTCGAGAAGGACCTGCGTGATGAGATCAGGTCGCTGGAGAACAGCGAGTTCACGCCGAGACAAGTCGGGGTCAAGGTGCGGTGTCACCCCGGTCGGCTGGAGATCACCGCCGCAGGGAAGATGGCGAACGCCCGTGTCGTCCAAGTCGGTATGAGTGGTACGCGGCAGCAGACCTTCATCATGGACGGGAGACCGGACAGGACCCGCGAGAACTTCCGGGCCGTCGAGGGGCTCCTGCGAACCAGCGAACCACAACCGCTGGGGCAGGGCGGACACCGCTGGATCTTCCGGGGCGTGCCCACGAATGCTGTCGTCGACTTCCTCGTGACCTACCAATTCCATCCTGACCAGAAGGTGTTCGCGGATCCGGATCTTCGCCACTCGACGATCGACTGGCTGAAGAGGTTCGCGCAAGGGCACAACTGGAACGTCGTCCTCGTGGGGAACCCCAAGGCGGAGGACTCCCTGGGCAACCTGCTCATTGCTGGGATCAGCGTCCCCAGGCTGCGACGCACACCGCTGCGTGGCAGTACTGCGGAGAAGCTGGACTTCAAGGCGGTCATGTCATCGGTGGACCGGTTGGCGGACATCGACCCGGAAACTTATGCTGAGATGCCTCATGCCACTGACCCTGAACGCATGGTGGTCCGGAGAAGACGAGCCGGGGGTGACGGTCTGATCGTGATCTACCCGATCAGTCCCGCGTCGAGGAATGCGAAGGAGCTCAGGGCGCGCATGGACATGCCCGAGGGAGTTGGTGAGGATCTCCTCGGATTCGGCATCGTCTACCCGATCGTTGATGAGGACAGTGCCGAGCAGGGGAGCTTCGTCAGTGTCAAGCCCCTGCCCGACGCGGATCTCGACGAGCCCGAGGAGGACGACGAGTGGGAGGACGAGGAGTGAGCAGCTCACGGAGGGAGTTCGGTCTTCTGCTCGCCAGACTGTACAGCGATGACTCGGCCGTTATGATCACACGGCCTGTTCTCGACTGCGCAGGTTCCATGTCGTATGCGGTGGACCACGGCGGCGGACACCACCTTCTCGTGCCGGTGGTCGATGACTTCGCCTTCACCGAGGTCCATGGCGATGTCCTGTCCCTGACCAACTGGACGAGTCCGGAGACAGGCCGGCGTCACATGGATCTGATGTGCGATTCCGAGCAGTTCCACGAGGTCTTCTCATCGCTGGTCGACGACATCACACGTCGTGTCGGGACTGATGGCCATGCCCCGGAGGCGGTGCTCCAAACGGTGCTGAACGAGTGGCGACAGTTGCTCCGCCCGGCCAAGTCGATCTCAGCGGAGATGCGGCGCGGGCTGTTCGGCGAACTCGAGCTGTTGCGCTGGTTGGCCGGTACGAATCCCTACTACGCGTTGGACTCGTGGACCGGTCCCTCGGGAACCGTGCACGACTTCACGACTCCGCATGCCGACCTCGAGGTCAAGACCTCGGGCAAGGAAGGGCTGTCAGTGGTCATCTCGAGCCTCGACCAACTGGACCAGCCGGAGGATGGTGACCGGACTCTCGTGCTCGTCCGCGTCCCCGTGAGAGAGGGGCCCTCGGGACGATCCATCCAGGACCAGTCGAAGGAGCTGGCAGGGTTGGGTGTGCCGATGTCGGGACTGGTCAGAAAACTTGCTGAGTACGGGTTCGTGATCGGCAAGGACCCGGATGACACACGATATGAGACAGCGGGTTCTCCGACTGCGTGGGTCGTGACACCCGACTTCCCCGGGCTGCGCTCCAACGATCTTCCCGAAGGTCGACGCCACGCGATCACGCATGTGAGGTACACCTTGGACCTCGTGTCCGAGCGATCTCTGTCGAATGATGAGTTGAAGACCGTCCTCGAAGAAATGATGAGCAACCGGACATGATCAGACTTGACTGGGTCCCCAAACCCTTCCGCGACGGCGACATCGCGGGAGAGGGGGCGAAGAAGCTTCTGGGGACGAGTCTTGCCGTGCCGAGCCTTCTCCTGAGGGAGACCGCGCAGAACAGCTGGGACGCACGGGTGGGGCACGGTGTCGTACCCGAGTACCAGATGAGGTTCACGACCCTTGACGCACCAAGAATGAGTGTCGTGCGGGATTGCGCCATCCCCGAGACGGTTCCGGGCAGCGCACTGGCAGACGTGGTCAGGCAATCGAGGGTTCCTGTCATCGAGGTCCATGACCGCGGCACCGTGGGTCTTGACGGGCCAGTCCGCAACGACCTCCAGTCAGCAAAGGGCGAGTCGACGAATTTCCGTGACTTCATCCTGACCGTCGGCGCTCCACGGGACCAGCGGTACGGCGGTGGGACCTACGGCTTCGGGAAGACCGCCGCGTTCAGGGCGAGTCGGTGCGGTACGATCATCGTCTGGACGAGGATCCGTACGGATCGTGGCCTCGAGGAGAGGTTCATCGCCGTCTCGGTCAGCCCCAACTTCGTCATGAGGGGCAAGCGGTACACCGGGCAGCAGTGGTGGGGCAGGGAGTCAAGGACGGAAGGTCAGACCAATGTCCAGCCTGCCGTGGGCAACGATGCCCATGACCTCGGTGAGGAGCTGTTCGAGCGTGGATTCCGTGGCCAGGAGACCGGAACGTCGATCATGATCCTTGACCCGGCATTCGATGATGAGGGCCGGGACGGTTTCGTCCGCGAGACGGTTGGTGCCGCTGCACGCAACTTGTGGCCCAAGATGATCCCCGATCAGCCTTCCGACCGGCAGATGAAGGTGAGCATCATCGAGGACGGTGTCCCCGTGGATCTCTCGACCGACCCTGCAGGGCAGGTTCGTGCTGCGAGGGAACGGTGCCTGAACATGGTCCGTGAGGTTCAGTCCGGCGGTGGGGTCTCGGAAGACTTCGTCAAGGTCTCCGAGATCCGTTACCTCAGACGACCGGAGAAGCTTCTCGGGCACTTGGCAGTCACACCCTGCCCGCCCGTGGAGGACGACGAAGTCGTGAACAGCGTCACCCTCATGCGGAACCAGGCGGAGCTGGTCGTGTGCGAGAAGAGGTACCCGGCTCTTGAGAACGGAAGGGACACCTGGGTCGCCGTGTTCAAACCGGTGCTCGAATTCGACGACGTCTTCGCCGCATCCGAGCCTCCCACCCATGATGCCTGGAATCCTGACTCGCTGGAGAAGCAGAAGAAGTCCTACGTGCACGTGGCCTTTGTACGGATCAAGGAGGCGCTGAATGACTTCCTGAGACCTGCTGATGCAGCGCCTCAACTAGGCGAACAGGTCTCGACGGGTCGACTCGCGGCTTCCTTGGGTGTCTTGGCCATGGGCACGGATGGTGGTCTGGCCAACGGGATCTCTTCCTCACCCGCCAAGAACCGTTCCAACGGATCCCGCAGGTCCGGGGGCGGGCCCGTTGTCGAGGTTCTCTCCCAAGAACTGCTTCCCCTGCTCGACGGCTCACCTGACGGACGTGCCCTCACCAGACTGGAACTGAAGGCGCCGAAGGGGGCGGATCTCGTGACGATCACTCCGGATCTCTCGGTCGTCGTCGACGGGAGCAGTGCGATCAAGGACGTCGAACAGGTGGGAGTGGATTCATGGACCACCGCGGCTGGCGACGTGACAGCCTCGGATTCCCTTCAGGTCCACGGCGGTGAGGTCGTCCACGTCGACATCATCTACCCGGAGAACGTTGCCGTGAACTGCACATTCCACAGCGAGGTCTCGGGATGAGGCTCATGCCCTTTCGGGTCGCCGCTGACCACGTGGTCGGATGGCGGGCTCCGGTTCTGGTGGTCAGGGGAGAGTCCCATGATCCGGGTGAGGAGGTCCGGGGCTGGGACTATTTGACCGAGGTGACCGTCGAAGGCGCCCTCACCATCAGGAATGACGAGCTCCTGAACTCGACGGGACTCGTCACGGACCCTGGTCTCTCCGGGATCCGAGCCGTCATGCGCGTCGATTGCTCCGCCACGAGCGAGCGCTTCATGGACGTCGTTCCGCTTGACCCGACCGGCGGACAGCTGAGACTAACGGTGAGGATCCCAGCCGGGGCGGTTGCCGAGGAACTCGAGGTCCGGTACGAGATCGTTCTCGACGTCCCTGACGGTCCCGTGCGTGAGGACCGAGCAGCCCATCAGCGGGGGAGCAGGCTCCATGAACTCGACAGACCTTATCGCTTCAGGCTCGAGGGGAGCGGCTCAGCTTTCCCGATCGAGGCCTTCGAGTTCACCGGCGGAGAGTTCCCGAAGGACAGCGTCTGGCTGTTGAGGTTCCAGGACGAAGATCTGGCGATGCCCTACCTGAGTGCTGTCAGGCTGTACGTCAACACCGCGCACGAGGAGGGCAGGAAACTCGTGGACGGTTCTTCGGGGACAGCCATGTCGGTGCTCAAGAGGGACGTGCTGCTTCAGTTGCTCACGAGGCTCGCGGTCGGCGACAGGGATGATCTGGGGCAGGACTTCCAAACAGACAGCGCCGGGGAGGTCATCGGCGCTCTGTGCGCCCTCTTCCTTGACCAGACCCTCCCGGGGGCGGTCGAACTGATGCGTGACGACCCGGGGCGGGTTTTCGCGCTTCTTCAGGCGAGCACCAATTTCTTGGGGGCTGGCTCATGAACTCACTCCTCATCCCGAGGCTGTCAACCAGCGAGGCCAGCAAGATACTGACGGACCACGCTCGATCCCTTGAGGGCGGGGCGTTGCCCGAGGAACTGGTCAGACTGGAGGACGTGCCGGGTACACCGAATCCGACCGGTGGTGCGGCTGCTTCACCGGCTGATGTCCAACGGTGGCGATGGGAAGTCGTCGAGCTGCTCGACGGGATTGACACGCACTCCCGTGAAGGGCGCGATGCGCTCGGTGTCGCCTTGGGACAGGCGATCGAGGACGTGATCCACCCGGTACCTGCGGATGTCGCGCATGACGGTACGTGGTCCTATCTGTCCTTGGTGGTCTTTCCGGACGTCGTCAACAGACGATGGCCGGGGGAGGTACGAAATGCGCGGCTCATCCTCCCCGATGAGCGGTGGATCGGTCACCAGACGACGACCCGTGACCGCAACTATCTGAAGCTCTCGTGGCGCCGCTGGATCATCTTGGGAGAGGTCATGCGGGAGGCGAGGCCGCGTCTGGGCGAAGATGAGTTCGGGGCACTCCTCGAACGCACTGCGGTCGCCAGAAACCGACGTTTGGTGACGGCGGCCGCACGGACCATCATCTTGCGCGGTCCAAGGTACCCGGGCGGACGGATGGAGTTCGCACGTCAATTCATGAAGCGGATCGCTGAACGAACAGGACCATTGCTGCTCGACATCCTGTCGGATGAGGAGATCCTCTCGGTCGTGGATGCCGAGGCCGATGCCTGCTTCAGGTCCGTCCAGTACAGGGGTGCACGTCGGGCGATCTGACTCATGAGCAGGACTGCACGGCGTGCCCCATGGTGAGGCACATGCCGTCGCAGGTGTCTGCATCCCGTTCTTGCGGAGCGTTTGAAGCTTGCCGACCGCCCGCTCCTTGTCCTCGGAACCCATTTGCGCGCCGCTGATTTTCCCTCCACGAAAAGTGGAGTCCACTGCCTAGCTGCTACGTGGTGGTTTCCGGGGGTTGCGTTTCTCCACGCCCTTGTATGGACCGCCTGACTTCTTGGAACCAAGGTAGTTGGCTTGACTGTCGTACTTGTCCCACTGATTGGTCACTTCATTGTGTTGCTGGTATCGGTCCCTCTGCTGGCCTCGCCGCCATCCCTCGCCAGTGTTCTTGGCCATCTGTGCTCCTGCTGTTTGGTCGAGGTGCTGTGGGCGAGGGGCGGCCGCTCAAGAGAGGCTGCCCCTCGCCAAGTGGGGACAAAGTCGCCCCCAACTCGTACCTCGAGACGATTGAGATGACATCATTCTACAACTCGTTCGTCAGGGGCTGGCGCCAGTGAGCGTGGGGGTGCGGACGTGACAGCTGTTCAATGCTTGTCGTGTGCTGCGTCTCGGACCGTGCAGGAGAACCGCTGGAACCCAGAAGCTTGTTCACGGCATCAACAAGTGCGGGTATGACAAGGGGAAAACTTCTGGACAGGGCCCTTGCGAACGAGTTTTCTCGTGCACGGACCGGCCGTCTGAGGACTGGTGTCATCGGCGCGCCCACTCCCCAAGTTCATGATTGCGTTCGTGCGCGTGTCGTCTCTTTCGGCTCGAAGTTGGCGAGGTTGACCGAGGGCGTCTCACTGGTGCATCAGCCCAAGTCCTCGTCACGGTACCCTCTCTGCGAGTTCCTCCGGCTGCAACGGATATCCCTTGTGGATCATCCGATGACAGTTCGAGTAGACCAGGGCGAGGTCCGACAAGCGGGTCGTGGTTGAGTCAGTGAGGTGAAGGGGGCATCGGTGATGAACCTCTGTGTAACCGCTGTCGAGGTCCCCGTAGAATTTCTCGAAATCGAAGCCGCACACCTCGCAGGAGATGTTCCCCCGCTGTTCTCGGGCCTGTTTGATCTTACGGTTCCGGATGCGTGGGTCACGCTCCCTGCGCTGCTGCAGCACAGCGATGATACCTCCTTCGCGGATCGTCATTTCTGGATCGTAAATTTGTAGT
>ERZ773069.2209-NODE-2209-length-10354-cov-13.076124_pt1 | contig 10354 bp, 7 predicted proteins | sample MGYA00580619_ERZ773069 | MGnify/ENA primary metagenome ERZ773069 (study PRJEB29015, sample SAMEA2738007) | human oral metagenome | biome: human oral; feature: human-associated habitat; material: dental | place: China | collected 2108 ...
CCGCTGTAGCGCATGGCTTCGCGGATTTTTTCGCGCATCTTGGGCGCGTAGCAGTGCGTCTGGCACGCACTGCAAAACGTCTTCGTCTCCATGTGCGGGCAGCGCTCGACGCGCGCACGGGCATAGTCGAACAGCGCTTCACATTCTTCGCAAAGGCTCAAATTGTTGCCATGATGCGCGCGGCAGTAGATTTCGAGCATTTTCTTGACCGTCGCCATCTCCGCCTTGCGCTTTTCCTCTGCTGTCATACGGATTATCCGACTCCTCTCCTCAAGACTCCTCATCCATCGAGGCGCACCGCAATCTTTTGCCACGTTTCTTTCGTGAGGAAGCTTCCTTCCGCTTCGCGCTCCATTTCCAGAAAGCGGCTGTACGGTATGCCGAAGGACAACACATCCTTCGGAATGCATTTCCTAGCCGAAGGATCGGTCAGCCCGATGAAACAATTTGTGCCGCCCTCCTGCTCTTCTGTCACGGGATAGAGCACCGCCTGTGCACAGCCCGCACCGAAGAGCAGCTTGACGTTGTCCTGCGTCCTCTTATCGTAGTTCGCGAGCGTGGCAAGCGCTGAGAGCTGATCGGCATTCACGAAGAAGATCACCGCGAGCGGGCGTTCATCGGGCAGGACATCGCGCAGTGGTTTGCAGACGACATAGGGCTTGCCGTCATGACGCTTAATATTCTCGATAAAGTCCCGCGCCAGTTCCGGTGTTTTCTTGTAGAACTCGCCTTCTCTGCCGATCTGTTCGCCGCCCGTCGAGAGGAAGTATTCGATCCAACCGTGCGGGTAATTCTGAAAGCCCAGCCCAGTTTTCGCGCCAAGACAGACGGTCGTCTTTTTGGCGAACGCGGCCGTCCTTCCCTTGCTTGCCGCAACAAGCAAGGCGACCGAGCAGCCCCATACGCCTTCCTTGAACTGCATGGCATTTTTAGGCGCCGCATCCGCATGAAGCACGGCTACGGGCTGCGTTTTCAAGTGAATGAGTTCTGCGATTTTGCTTTCCATGGCTGATCACCCCTTTAATGCTGCATATTACATGTCTTTTCCTATACGACAGTAAGTAGAATATTGCATCCAGCCACGAAATATTTTTCAACGGGAAACGATAGATCTTCTGGCTGATGAATCGTCCATAGCTTTACTGAAAACGACATCCGCTGCGACTCTGCTCGCTGCCGTACAGCTCTTTTTCGTTGTCATTTTCGATGCCTCCTATTATAACATATATATTGAAGCAGCAGGAAACCAAACATCCAGCGCGAAATGATAATCACATAGGCCAAACGACAACCTTAAACCAAGGAGGCATCCATCATGAAACGATTTTTCCACACACTCCTCACTGCAGCAGCTTTTGCGCTGTTCTTCCTCGTCCAGCCGCACGCGGCATCTGCTTCCCTGCAGTATCTTGACGACGATCCCAACTATCCTGTTTCGTATTATCACGCCAACTATCGTGAATATGTGGATCTCAGCTCATGCACCTTCAGCGACGAAGATCCGGATTACTACACGTATGCAACGGGCTACGTCGCTTATTATCGCGATGCCGACGGCTCTTTCCGTGAGTATAGAATTCGGCAATACCGCCAATCGAAAGACGGCGGCTCAAATCCTCAGTTCTACTCCGCTCAAGGGCGATGGCTTTCCATGCCCGCGTTCGATTACGATGAGATCTCTCGCTACATACAGAGCCACGGCTATACGGGATACATCGACGATTACCATGCCTATCCCTACTACATGTTCAAGATCGTCTACAAAAAGACGCGTGGCATCGAATATCCGGACAATCTGCATGGACAGACGCCTTGATGCGGCAAGATCTTCCTGCATTTTATCCGCCGCTAGTCTGCCAAAGACAAACAATCCGAATGTCCACTTCTTGAAAGAGCGCCCCGCATCTGCCGGGTGCTCTTCTTTCTTTGCGAAAATCGCTCGCCGCCGTCCGCTTGACCTCCTGCGCTTTCGTGGTTAGAATAAAGTGTATACGATAAGGGCTTCGAGGCGTACTGCCTCGGACTATGGTTTCCGCCGCTTTTTGCGTGCGGAAGGATTCTGGGAGGTGCTTTTCATGGCGGATGTTGGACGCAGACTGCCGGTGTATTTGCTTTTGGATTGCTCGGGATCGATGATGGGCGAGCCGATCGAGGCCGTGCGCCAGGGGATCAAGGCGCTTTTGTCGGAGCTTCGCGGCGACCCGCAGGCGCTTGAGACGGCGTATCTTTCCGTCATCACGTTCGCGAGCCAGGTGCGGCAGACGACGAAGCTCACGGAGCTCATGCTCTTCAAGGAGCCGCGCCTTGAGGCCGAGGGCTGCACGCTCATGGGCGGCGCTCTGAAGCTCCTCGCCGAGTGCGTGCGCACGGAGGTGCGCAAGAACACCGAGACGCAGAAGGGCGACTGGCGGCCGCTCGTCTTCCTGCTGACGGACGGCAGTCCGACCGATCTGGAGGACTTTAGGCAGGCGGCGGCCGAAATCAAGTCTTTGAAGCTCGGCAATATCATCGCGTGCGCGGCGGGCGCCGACGCCGATACGAGCTACTTGAAGCAGCTGACGGACAACGTGCTGATGATGAACAGCCTGTCGGCCGGCGATATGGCGAAGTTCTTCGCATGGGTTTCCGGCTCGATCAAGATGTCGTCGAAGAGCCTCGACGCGAAGCCCGGCGCGGCCATCGAGCTGCCGCCGCCGCCGAAGGGATTCACGGTCGTCCCCTGATGGGCAGAGAAGAGCGGTCATGAAGAGGAAAGGGGTGATGTGTCTTGACGGAAAACGAAACATCGGCTGAAGTGGAACTGGGAAAGATTCACCTTGAAAAGTGTGCGGCTGCCGCGCCGCCCGAGCCAAGGGAGGAACTGCTTGAGGCGAGCGCGACTCCGCCCGAACCGATGAAGGAGCCGACTACACCCGAACCGATGGAGAAGCCGACTATGCCTGAGCCAACAGGCGAGCCGCCTGCATCGAGCGATGCGCTGCCCGAACCAATGAATGAGCCTCCTGCATCGAGCGATGTGCTGCCCGAACCAATGGGCACGACGCTCGAACCAATCGCCGCACAGGCAGAATTGCCGAAGCAGCCGTCCGAATGGATCGCCATACCATTCGCGCCGGACAGCGAGCCGCCTGCATCGGGTGCTGCGCCGTCCAAACCAACGAGCGATCCTCCTGCATCGAGCGCTGCAGCCGCCCCTGCGGATGCAGAAGTCGATGCAGATGCGGCAGCGGACGATGCTTCTCTCGCCCTGAGCGATGAGGCGGTTCTCGCACATACGGCATCGCTCTGGCAGTATCATCCTGTGCCGCAGGATGAGCCGGACGCCGCGCCCGAGTACAAGACCGAGGAGAAGAGAATCGGCACAGCAGAATTCGTCGCGGCGCGTGTGCGCGGCAAGAAGCACAAGCACGAGGCGACGAACTGCGACGATTGGTTCGCTGTAGCTGCCGTCGGCGACATCGCCGTCCTTGCCGTTTCCGACGGCGCAGGCTCGAAGCGCTTCTCGCGCGTCGGTGCGCGTGCGGCGAGCGAGGCCGCCGTCGGCTCGATCTACGAGCAGCTTCGCACCCTCGATGCGGCGAGCGCCAAAAATCGCGCCGCCTTCGCGCTTCCCATGGAAGAGGCGGCGTTCGGCGAGGCGTGCGCCAAGCTCGGCGCAGCGCTTCACGCGGGCGTGCTCGATGCTCGCCGCGCCGTCCTCGCGGCTTTCCATGAGCGATGCGGCCAAGAGGCGTACACGAAGCTTCTCGGGCGCGACCTCGCCCTCTCCGACTTCGCGGCGACGCTTCTCGTGACCGTCGCCGTGCCCGTCCCCGAGCTAGGAGAAGTCCTCGTGCTCTCATGCCAAGTCGGCGACGGCATAACCTGTGCCATCGACACGCATGCGCCTTACGGCAAGGCAGTCAAGCTCCTCGGCAAGCCCGACAGCGGCGACTTCTCGGGCGAGACGGATTTTCTGACGAGCGAGGCCATGGCGGACATCGCCAGCCTGCAGAGGCGCACGCTCGTCACGCGAGGCGCTTACGACCTCATCCTCACGATGACGGACGGCGTGGCGGACGACTACTTCAACGAGCAGGAGATGCACCGCCTCTATCTCGACCTCGTAGCGAACGGCATCTTGCCCGGCGCACAGGGAGCGGCCACGTTCACGCGCGCCGAGGTTGAGCTTCTGCGCAGCCTGCCGCAGCCCGCCGCCTTCCCTTGGGTCAACGACAAGGAGCAGCATATCGCGCTGCAGTACGCGGAGCGTATGTGCCGCAAAATCCCCACGACGGAAGAATGCTTGTGGCAGAACGCGCATGTGCTCGCGCTCGCTGCCGAAGATACGAGCCTCAAGGGCGTCGCTTCGCACGCTGAGCGGCTGAAAATCTGGCTCGACAACTATGTGACGCGCGCCTCCTTCGACGACCGCACGCTCGCGCTGCTCGCCTGGAAGGAGCCTCCGCATGTCTAGGCCGAGGCTCGCGGAAGCCGTCCTCGCGGACGGCAGGAAGATTCCCTACGTCATCACGGAAAACCCGCCGCAGGGCGGCATGAAATACACCTACTTCGCGCCCGACAAATCCTACGTCGTGCAGTTCTTCCTCGATCCTGACGCAGTCGACGAGGCGCTCGTCGATCGGCTGACGGCGATCATCGGGCGCTACAACCCGACGCTTGCCGAGACGAAGGGCGGCGCACGCGGCAATACAGTGGAGGCGGCGACGTACTTCGCCGATCTCTTCTGCTGGCCGACGGCGATCGTCACGAAGCCCGAGTTCGGCATCGTCTGCCCCGCCTATCCGAAGAACTTCTTCTTCGGACACGACGCTTCGCGCCAGCTCGACCTCGCGGGCAAGGACAAAAAGGGCAGCTGGTTCACGAACCGCGTGCGCAAGTATCTCGAAAAGGCGGAGCTTGGCAACTTCCAGATGATGCTGCGCCTCTCCATCGCGCTCGCACGCGCCGTGCGCCGCATGCACCAGGCGGGACTCGCACATTCCGACCTATCGTGCAACAACGTCCTCGTCGATCCCAAGAGCGGCAGCTGCGTCGTGATCGACATCGACTCGCTCGTCGTGCCCGGTCTGTACCCGCCCGAGGTTGCGGGCACGAAGGGCTACATCGCGCCCGAGGTGCTCGCCTCGATGGATCTTCCGCCGGGCGATGCGCGCCGCGTCATTCCAAGCCTTCTGACCGACCTCTTCGCGCTGCCCGTGCTTCTCTATCAATACCTGCTCAAGCGTCATCCGCTCGAAGGGCCGAAGAACTACGACCTGCCCGCGGAGGAAGCAGACTTTCTGATCTACGGAGAAAAGGCGCTCTTCGCCGAGCATCCGACCGATCATTCCAACCGCCCGGATGATCTGAAGGTCACGATTCATGATCTCGGGCCATACCTCGAAAAGCTCTTCCTGCGCGCCTTCGTCGACGGCCTGCACGAGCCGGAGGCGCGTCCCACGGCGTTCGAGTGGGAAAAGGCGCTTGTCAAGACGTGGGATCTCCTGCAGCCGTGCGCGAATCCGCACTGCCCCGAGAAATTCTTCATCCTGCATGATACCGCTGCACCGCGCTGCCCCTTCTGCGGCACCGCCGTGCCCGAGCGCCGCGTGCTGCACCTCAAGCGTCTGCGGCGCGTGCGCGGCAAGACCGGCCAATGGCTGAAAGCGGGACTTGTCAATGTCTACGACGGCCTGCCGCTCTTCTCTTGGCACTTCACGGAAAACGTCTTCCCCGACGAGAAGGCGCACGACCGCGAGGTCAAAGCCTACATCACGCGCCAAAACGGCGCATGGCATCTCGTGAACAGCGGCCTCTCCTCCCTGCGCACGCCCGAAGGAGAGCTTCTGCCCAAGGGAAAGGCGCTGCCCCTTCGGCCGGGCGAACCATTCGGTACCTGGGAGCAGCCCGACGGCGTCCTCTATATGGTCGAGAGGAAATAAAGGAAGCGCTGATAAATTCAGCCACCCATCTTCGCACATCTGCGCTGTCCTCTCGTCGTCGACAAATCCTCGACGTAGCACCGCTACGCCTGTGGTTTGTCTCCTCGATAGATACAGCGCATCTGTGCAAATCTGGGCGACCTCATTTTATCAGCGCTTCCTAAATTTCGCGCACGGAGGAAAGCCGTTTGGTATCAGGGAATAAAAAAGAGAGCCGCAAGGCTCTCTTTTTTATTCTGTGATACCATTTATGCATCCTGCCAGAGGATAATTTCCCCTGTTTCGCGCGTCTTCTTCATGTCGATCACGCGCTGATTGCGGCTGCCGCGAAAGGCGAGCGTGAGGTCGCGCTCCGACTCTTCGTATGCGCCGTCCACGAGGACGTCGACCTCATCAAGCAGTGCGTCCACCTCGCACGCCTTCTTCTGCTGCAAATCTTCGAGCGTATAGCCCGTATACGCCCAGACGTCCATGCCGTGCGCGTGCACCTCATGTGCGAGGGAAGCGAGCGGCGCGGCCTGGCAGAACGGTTCGCCGCCCGAGAGAGTCACGCCCGTCAGCAAGGGATTGCCGAGCACGTCCTTGAGGATCGTCTTCGTATCCATCTCCAAGCCGCCCGCGAAGTCGTGCGTCTTGGGATTCTGGCAGCCCGGACAATGGTGCGGGCAGCCCTGCGTGAAGATCGTGTAGCGGATTCCCGCCCCGTCGACGATGGAATCCGATACCGTTCCTGCGAGCTTAACCGATGCCATGCTTGACGCGGTCATGCTCTTCGGCACGCTTCGCGTTGTTCCAACGGTCGATCGTGCCGACGAGATACCCCGTGATGCGCCGGATGCGCTCGAAGGGGCGGCCGTTCTCCTTTCTGCCGCAGCGCGGGCAGATGTTGTCGATGATACCATTGTAGCCGCAGACGGGGTCGCGGTCGACGGGATGGTTGACCGAGCCGTAGCCGATGCCCGCATCGTGCATGTAGCGCACGATCGCCTCGAAGGCCTGGAGGTTCTTCGACGGATCGCCGTCCATCTCGATGTAGCTGATGTGTCCGGCATTCGTCAGCGCATGGTACGGCGCTTCGAGGCGGATCTTCTTCGCCGCTTCGATCGGGCAGTAGACGGGCACGTGGAAGCTGTTCGTGTAGTAGTCGCGATCCGTGACGCCCTCGATTTCACCGAACTTCTTGCGGTCGAGGCGCACGAAGCGGCCCGACAATCCTTCGGCAGGCGTCGCGAGCAGCGTGAAGTTCAGCCCCGTGCGCTTCGCCTCCTCGTCCATGCGGCGGCGCATGTGCCCGACGATGGCAAGTCCTAGGGCCTGCGCTTCTTCCGATTCGCCCTGATGCTTGCCGATGAGCGCTTTCAGGCACTCGGCGAGACCGATGAAGCCCATCGAGAGCGTGCCGTGCTTCAAGACCTCGGCGATCTCATCGTCGGGACCGATCTTCTCCGAGTCGATCCACACGCGCTGTCCCATGAGGAACGGATAATTCCTGCCCTTTTTCGCGCACTGGATCTTGAAGCGATGCAGAAGCTGACGGATGACAAGCTCCGTGAGGCTGTCCAGCTCGCGGTAGAAGACATCCAAGTCGCCCTTGGCGAGAAGCGCGAGGCGCGGCAGGTTGATGCTCGTGAACGAGAGGTTGCCGCGGCCGCATGTGACCTCGCGCTCGGGATCGTGCACGTTGCCCATGACGCGCGTGCGGCAGCCCATGTAGGCGACCTCCGTGTTGTAGTCGCCGGGCTTGTAATACTGGAGGTTGAACGGCGCGTCGAGGAAGCTGAAATTCGGAAACAGGCGCTTCGCCGACGTCTCCATCGCGAGGCGGAAGAGATCGTAGTTCGGCTCGCCCTCGTTATAGTTCACGCCCTCCTTGACCTTGAAGATCTGCACGGGGAAGATCGGCGTCTCGCCGTTGCCGAGTCCTTCCTGCGTCGCGAGCAGGAGGTTCTTCATGACCATGCGGCCTTCGGGCGACGTGTCCGTGCCGTAGTTGATCGAGCTGAACGGCACCTGTGCGCCCGCGCGCGAGTTCATCGTGTTGAGGTTGTGTATGAGAGCCTCCATCGCCTGGAAGGTCGCATTGTCCGTCGCGTCGAGCGCCGCCCCGTAGGCGTAGTCATGCGCGCGCGCCGCGAGCTTTTCGGAAATTTCCTCGTAGCCACACGCCTTCTGATGCGCGGGCAAGAAGTCGACGAGCGCCGCCTTGTAGACGTCCGCGCCGCCGATCGTGATGCCCAAGGGCAAGAGCGAGCGGCGAATCTCCTTGGCCAAGAGCTTCGCGTCGTCCTGCTTCATGCCGAGCGTGATGGCAAAGAAGTTCGCCAGCTCCTTGAAGTAGAGCTTGCGGAAGGTCTTCCTTACGCCCGGCGCCATCGAATAGTCGAAGTTCGGGATCGCCTGTCCGCCGTGCATCTCGTTTTGGTTCGCCTGGATGGCGATGCAGCCGAGCGCGGCATAGGAGCGGATGTCGTTCGGTTCGCGCAGGTAGCCGTGCCCCGTCGAGAAGCCGTCCTTGAAGAGCTTCAGGAGGTCGATCTGGCAGCACGTTTCCGTCAGCATGTAGAAATCCTTGTCGTGGATATGGATGTCGCCGTCGATGTGCGCCGCCGCGATGTCCTTGGGCAGGATATGATGGTCGATGAAGTACTTCGACCCTTCCGAACCATATTTGAGCATTGTGCCCATCGCCGTATCGGCGTCGATGTTCGCATTCTCGCGCTTGATGTCGGCGTCCTTGGCACGCTTGAAGGTCAGCTCATTGTAGATGTCCATGAGGTCGCCCTCGGCGTCACGGATCTTCGCGTGCTCCGCGCGATAGAGGATGTACGCTTTCGCCGTCGAAGCGAAGTTGTTCTTGATGAGCGCCTTTTCCACAGCGTCCTGAATGAACTCGACGGCAGGCGTCTCCTCCCCTTCGATGCGGTGGATGACGCTCTTCGTGAGCTTTTCAAGCTGATGCTGCGAAAATGTCTCGTCGATGGACTCAAGATTCGCCTTGCGGATGGCGTCGGTGATCTTCTCGGCATCAAACGGCACGATCTGCCCCGTACGCTTCTGGATGTTCTTGATCATTAGCAGTTTCCCTTCCTCTATATATTGTGGTTGACGATGTATCACAGCGCAAGAAAAACAAAGCTGAGTCTTCGCCAAAGGAGTATATAAGAGCGGAAGCCTCCGCATTCTTTGCAGGTTAGATTATACAAGATGTAGACTAGGCAGTCAAGGGACTAAACTACATATTGTGGTTTATCCACAAGAAAAGCACCCTTTATCCACAGGCGGGAAAGGGTGCTTTCGCAAGATTTTCAAGGCTTTTGGCGCGGAGAAAGATTCTTTCAAAAAAGTTATGCACAGGCGGCAGCTATTCCTTCGCCTGCACGATTGTGCGCACGGGGAACGGGATGTCGATGCCCTCCTCGCGGTAGCGGCGCGTCAATGCCTTGATGAATTCGTGCTTCAACAGGAACTGATTGACGAAGCTGCTCGTGCGCAGCACGACGTTGAACTCGATGGCGGAGTCGCCGAAGGTGTGGAAGCGCACGACGGGATCGCTCTCAACGTCGTGATCGAACGCTGCCATGACCTCGTTCGCCACCTCAAGGGTCACGCGCTCCACCTCGTCGAGATCGCTCGCGTAGCTGACGCCGACGGGGATGGCGACGGAGATTTCCTGCGCGGGCATGTCGTAGTTCGTGAGAACGGAAGACGCGAGCTTCTGATTCGGCACGATGATCGTGTTGCCGCCCAGGGTCTGCACCGTCGTGAAGCGGAAGTTGATGTCGGCGACCTTGCCTTCCTCGTCCGCCGATATGCGCACATAGTCGCCGATGCGAATCTGGCGCGAGAGGATGAGCTGCAGTCCCGAGAAGATGTTCGACAGCGTCTCCTGCATACCGAGGGCGAGCGCCGCGCCGCCGACGCCCATCGCCGTGAGGATCGGCGCGACGGAAATGCCCGCATACTGCAGGACGACGAGCACGCCCATGGCATAGATGACGCCGGAAAGAATGGAGGACAGGAGCGTCGTCTTCGGCAGAGCCGCGCCGCTCGTGCGCGTCTTCATCTCGATGAATCCCGTGATCGTGCGCGAAGCGACGCGCGTCAGCGTGAAGACGATGATGCCAAAGAGGATGTAGGAAAGGAACTGCGCGATCGTCGGGAAGAAGTCGATGGTCTTGATCGACCAGTAGACGCCGACGCCCATGCACCACGAGACGGGCACGCCGCGCAGCGCATGGATGAAGATCGACCACGCCGTGTCCTCGCCGACCGTGACCCTCTCGCGAATCTGCCGGTCGATGAGCTTGTTGAGGAATATGCCGACCGTCAGCGCCGCGAGCATGATGCACGCAGGCATGAGCAGGAAATCGGTCATCTCATGCCATGTCAGCTCCTGAAGTTTCATAAAAAAGGACAAAATCTCTCCTCCT
>ERZ773069.2210-NODE-2210-length-10352-cov-2.831019_pt1 | contig 10352 bp, 9 predicted proteins | sample MGYA00580619_ERZ773069 | MGnify/ENA primary metagenome ERZ773069 (study PRJEB29015, sample SAMEA2738007) | human oral metagenome | biome: human oral; feature: human-associated habitat; material: dental | place: China | collected 2108 ...
CCCCAAAATTCTGAAGGGACAGAAGGATGGAAAAAAAGATACCCGAAGACACACGAAGATTCTTTTCTTTTCGAAAATTATATAGCAAGGCAATCAGGAAAATACCGAACGCGCCATAGTCGAAATGAAGAAGTTCGGAAAGGCACGCGCCTATCGCTACACAAGCCCATTTTAAAGTAATCTTTCTGCGATACTTCTTCATACACGCCATCACCAGAATCCCCACAGAAAGTGTAAAGCCGATATTCTGTGCTGAAAAATCAATCCAGTGATTGTAAAGGCAAAGGTCAAAAGGAACTTCCGCACAAAAGGCCATTAAAAGAACCCTGCATAGATATTTTCTTCTATCCTTCGTGTGTATGAATCCCTCCGTAAGGAGAAAGGCAAATATCGGAAAGGCGAGTCTGCCGATGATTCGGAAAATATGATATATGCGCATCAGATGCGCCCCTTCAGCGGTGGCGACGGCCATCTCATGATACTCATGATCAAAACCGTACAGATTCCCGTTGTAGATTACAATGGCCGCATAGTGATCGAAGGTCATAGAAACAAGGGCAAGAAGCTTCAGCAAGTCTGCTGAAACTCCTCCCCCTTTCTTCTTCGTATCCAGTGCACTCAGTCCGGTCATATTATGCAATATCTGCCCCGCTCGGCATGTCTCTCAAGGAAGTCATCAAGGACAGAATCTCCTCCCCATCTTTCTCGAAAGCCGCAGAAAGCAGCATGCCCTGAGACTCATAGCCGGCAATCATTCTCGGCTTCAGGTTAGCCAGTACCATGACTTTCTTTCCGACCAGCTCTTCCGGCTTATAGGCAGACTTGATTCCTGAAAGAATCTGTCGTACTTCCTCTCCAATCTGTACCTTGAAAAGAAGGAGCTTCTTGGATTTCTTCACTTCCTCTGCATGTAAAATCTTTCCGATACGGAAATCCAGCTTTTCGAAATCTTCATAGCTGATTTCCTCTTTGTAAGGAAGAATCACCGGATTCTTATCTTTCTCCGCGTCACCTTCTGGCGGTGTATCTGTTCCCGCAGCGCTGCTTTCCGAAGACGTCGATGCGGCATTCCCTGTACTGGCTTCCTTCTTTGCTACTTCCTCCGCCTTCCGAATCTGCTCCTCCGTAATCTTTTCCACTTCTTTCTCTACTTCTTTCCAATCTTTTCTGTCAAAAAGCGTGGATGGCGCCTCCGTCACCTTCGTTCCGGACGGATACAGTCCAAAACGATCCAGTTCTTCAAACGCCCTCTCCTTCGTGGAAAGTTCCTTCAAAATCGTATCCGAAGTATCCGGCATAAAACTCTTCAAGAGAGAAGCACCAATCACGATAGACTCCGTGAGGTTATAGAGAACCGTCTTCAGGCGTCCCGCAGTCTCTTCTTCCTTCGCAAGCACCCATGGTTCGGTCTCATCAATATATTTGTTGGAACGACGGAAAATTTCAAAAATCGCCGTCAAAGCATCCGCAACATGATGCTCCTTCATCTTCTCCGATACAAGGCCGGCCTGATAGAGTACCGTCTTCTTCAGATCCTCATCGACCGCTTCCTTTACGCCGCTATCCTCTACAACACCGTCAAAGTACTTATTGCTCATGGCAACGGTACGCTTCACAAGATTTCCGAGGATATTGGCAAGCTGAGAATTGTAACGCTCTACCATGAGCTCCCAGGAAATCACACCGTCATTTTCAAAGGGCATCTCATGGAGAACAAAGAAACGAACCGCATCCACTCCGAAGAGACGGACGAGATCATCCGCATAAATCACATTCCCTCTGGATTTCGACATCTTCGTGCCTTCCTCTGCCTTTCCTGCTGCCGTAAGAAGCCAGGGATGACCGAACACCTGCTTGGGAAGGGGAATATCGAGGCTCATCAGGAAGATCGGCCAATAAATCGTATGGAAACGCACAATATCCTTTCCGATCAGGTGCAAATCCGCAGGCCAGTACTTCCGGTATCTGTCCCCATGATTGCCGTCCGCATCATAGCCGATTCCCGTAATATAGTTTGTCAGCGCATCGAGCCAGACATAGACAACATTCTTCTCATCAAAATCAACCGGAATTCCCCAAGTGAAGGAAGAACGGGAAACACAGAGATCCTGTAATCCCGGCTTCAGGAAATTATTGATCATCTCATTCTTCCTGGAAACCGGTTGAATAAACTCCGGATGATTCTCAATATAGTCTATCAAGCGGTCCGCATACTTCGACATCTTAAAGAAGTAGGCATCCTCACTTGCTCTCTCCACAGGTCGTCCGCAATCCGGGCACTTACCGTCTACCAGCTGCGTATCTGTCCAAAAGGACTCACAGGGAGTACAATACCACCCTTCATACTTTCCTTTATAGATGTCTCCCTTTTCGTACATCTTGCGAAACATCTTCTGTACCTGTTTTTCATGATACGGCTCTGTCGTACGCATAAACTTATCATAGGAAGTATTCATCAGGTCAAAAATTCCCTGAATCTCTCCTACGACTTCATCCACGAACTGCTTCGGTGTCTTTCCGGCTTCTTTCGCCTTCCCCTCTATCTTCTGTCCATGCTCGTCAGTTCCCGTCATAAAGAATACATCATATCCCTCATAGCGTTTAAAGCGTGCCATCGCATCCGCCAGAATGATTTCATAAGTATTCCCGATATGCGGTTTTCCGGAAGCATAGGCAATTGCAGTGGTGATATAATAAGGCTTCTTTTCCATGGACTCTCCTTCTTTACTTGAACAATCGAAAGTATTCGCTTTCCCGTGTCGGAATTTCGGAATGTCTGCGTCCGCCGACACAAAAGAGATTACGCGCCTCTACGCACGATACTCTTTACGAATAAGAACATTCCTAGTCTAGCATAGATTTTCTTCTAGTCAACGATAGACAAAGAAAAAGAGCAGGTCCGACTACGTCGACTCCCGCCCTTTCGTCCTTCTCTTTACAGTACTTTACTCAAAATGTTTATTCAGTAAATCATCCACTACCGGAACGGAAATGCTTGACTCATTCAATGCCTTCACAGCGAGAACAAGAAGCAAGCAGGTTCTGAAAATCTCGATAGCCTGCGTAATAATCGACATAAAAGAACTAAAGGCACGGAATCGAAAATCCACGTCCAAAAGCGAGAAGAAGGAATCAAAACATCCGGTCACTTCCGGGAGAATACCTACCAGAGCTAGCAAAAATCCAAAGAAGAGCAGGGTTGCCAGTGCTTTCAATGCCGTCTTCTTCAACCAATTGCTGTCTTCCGCCAAAAAGATATATCCCGCGGCAAGCAGTACTGCCGTGTAATTTCCAACCGCCGCAAGCGCACAAATGCCGGCACCAAACAATGCCACAGAAATTCCTAACTTTGTCTTCATTCTCATTCTCCCTCTTTGTAAGTCGTCTTCTAGTCGCTGAACTGCAATTTCTTAAAGCACTATTGCTCGTTCTGCTTCTCCTGTACATCGTTCTTTACGTTCTCAGCACCCTCTGCTATATCGTCTTTCACTTCTTCCGCCTTGGCAGCTACTTCTTCGGCCTCTGTCTTCACTTTGTCCACTTGCGCCTCCACACCGGCCTTCAGCGCATTCAGCTTGTCCTGATACTCCGCAATCTTCGCTTGAGAAGCATGAATCTCATCCACCAGGTCCTGATATCCTGCGCCTGCCGCCTGATGGAACTCCTCAAAGTACTTCTTTCCAATCTTCGTATAAACAGCGCTGATCTTTCTTTCCTCGTCATGAATCTGCGAATTTAATTTCGTGGTATCTGCAAAATCCTTTCCTTTCTGCATCATGTCCTGACTTGCATCAGAAATCTTCTTTCCCAATTCATCAAAAAATCCCATAATACGCCTCCTTTTACAATATTTTTTCTATTCTATCATTTTTTTATTGCCGTCACAATTCTATTCCTAAAAAACCGCTACCATATCCTTTGTTTCTTGTATCAACTCTTTCAGATAAAACGCTGCATTTTCTACTGACCATAGATGCAGCTTTTCTTTCGTGTCCGGCACCGGAAACAGATAAGCGTTTGTGTATTTAGAAAGGTAAAGCTGATTTCCCTTGAGATATAAACATAATCCCTGCTCTGCAATATGCTTATCAAACCACGTAAGGACCGTTGGACTCAGAAACTTTCTGGCGGAAATTTCCTCTGTGCAATAAATGTTGTAATTCTCATTATGCACAATATCCTCTACATCAATCTTCCGTTCCCCTTCTAATGTACCGAAATATCCTCCCTGTGTTTCTCTGTTCGTATAAGCTGACTGTTTTGTAGGAACTACTCGTAAATGCCCCGGAAGTCCGTCACCTCTTTCGTCCGTCTTTTATTTTCCGTCCCGTATTTTTCCTCATGCCACGCATACATATTACAAACACGAAGATTTCGTTCCTCCTTAAGCTTCAGCATATTGAATTGATTATACTTTTCGGACTTGGGAACAACGTATCGCACGTCCTCTATCGGAGCATCTCCTGACGGAACAATTTTAGCCTCCGGAAATACCCTGTCCAGTATCAGGTTCAGAAGCTGCTCCTTATAGATTTTATTCAGATTGCTCCCTTTTATCGTACTCAAGTAAAAAGGAATGAGGATGATCGCGAATCCCATGACTAACGAAAGATAAAATCCTGCACGAGGCACAAGTACAAAAACCAGAAAGCAGAACATTCCCTTCATGAAAATATTCCGTCTTTGCCTTTCTTTTTTCATGACTTCATCCAGCATCAACTTGTATGTTTTCTGATACTCCTCTGTGTTCTTCAGTTCCTCTAATTTCTCTACTTCTTCCTCTGTTAATGTGATTTCTTCCATTCTCTCCTTCCTACTTTTTAATCTGCAACACGCCGTTCTCTACCCATCTGCCTTCCTTATCCACCTGGTAGCCGTCCGGTGTTTTTTCATTTCGATAGAGATGCCCTTCGTTGTTTCCTCTGTCCATTCCGAAGTAACAGCAATAGCCGTCTACCCACTGCCATCCGGTCAGCATTCTTCCCATCCAACCGTCGGAGCCCGGGAAGAGATAGTACTTACTGCCATTCAAGTCTACCCAGCCTGTTGCCATATAACCGCTATCTAAGAAATAATACCAATAGGACTGTCCATTGTAGGCTTCATATCCCCAGGTACTCTTCGGATAGCTTCCGTCCTGTCTCTTATACCACCAGCCTTTTTCATCTTTCACCCATTCCCCATTGGAAAGAGAACGATCCGCACCTAAAACCTGTCCGGCAGGATTTCCGCTTAAGATCGCAGAAGAGCCTCCGCCTGAGCCGCCGCTGCTTCCACCGGATCCGCCACTGAATGCCCCTCCACCTGAGGAACTGCCGCCGCCACTATATGATCCGCCGCCCGAGGAACTACCGCCTCCGCTGTATGATCCGCCGCTATGAGAAGAGCCGCCCGTACTTCCACCTGCGCCCGTTAAAGTGATGTAGTCCGGGTCATACAAGGTGACTTTCAGACTCCCTGTCACCGGATCGATCGAATCCAAAGAACTTGTTCTCGGATCTATCTGCCATTCTTTATCATTGATGTAAAACCTGGTTACAAGACTGCCATCCAAACCGCCGAAGGTCAGTCGATAATGACTGATTGAATTCATCTTCAGTGTAAAATCCCGAAGCACACGGCGATAGGTGCCCGGCTTTGTGATTTTCGATCCGCTTTCGTAGTATCCGCCCCTCGAAACATCCTCTAACGCATACTCACAGTTTACTTTATTTTCACCCTTATGCGGAATGGACACCTCCAGCCATGCTTCCTCTCCATTTCTATCAAGCAGTCCATCCCCCATTTTACTCCATGTGGTATGGGGTATCTCGTCTCCCAATTTTCCATACTGTAAATTTTTCTCCGGAAGAAACATCCTGATTTCTTTAAACGGATAATCTTCTTCTACATAAGTCATAGACCTTCCAGAAAAATAAAGAACGAGTTTGTTTGCATTCTCTTCTTCTCCCGCAAACAAGAAAGAATAGGTATGATGGACTCTATTTGTTGCTTGTCCATAAATGGTTTCCAGAGAAAAGCTATTCCGTAAATCATTCTCGAACCAGTAATTCTTGTTTGTCGTAGTCAACTCCATGTCATAAAAATAGACTCCGGGGGTAAATTCTCTTCCCGTGTACCTCTCATGGTCACTTTCCCCGGTCATCTTGTTATAATAGATAGGAGAGGAAATGGAGATATCGTCTACATCTATGAACTGATTCGGAGCATCCCCCTTCCGATGAATCTTCAGCTTCAGATTCTTTCCTCTCAGATCAAGCTCTTGCACCCGCATCCTGTCCCTCGGTGTATTAGGCATCAAATCTTTTAGCGGTTCACGAAGTTGAATCCCGTCAATGACAATCTTTCCTGCAGGCGGAGTCTCGCCAAAATATCCATAGTTAGCTCCGGCAGAAAAAAATTGAGTTCCGTGCGTTGACGCAATATTGGAAGAACTGGTTTGAAGTTCCGTACCTTCTTCTCCCGCATAAGCGCTCATCCTCCCTACCAAGAAAGAGAGCGCAAGTCCCATACATGCCGCGAATACCATTCTGCTTCTTTTCATCTGCACCTCCTGCAAGTCTGTAAAATACTGTCTTTCGTTATTTTAATCTATCTTTATCTTTTACGCCATATTTTATTAAGGATATGAAAAAATATTAAATATTTAATAATAGGATATCTCCGGATTCACATGCGCCACTTGTTAAGAATGAGATATTGCACACTTTGCAAACGATATCTCGTTATGAATCATAAAAAGCCTGCACAGAGTTTAGCTTTAGCTCCGTACAGGCTTTTCCTTTTCTTATCTTTTTAAATTCACTTTTCGCCTAGCGCATCGAAGGGAAATGTCCGGGGACAAGTCCTTCCAAAACACACTACAGTAAATTACTTTCTGTTGAATGCGGCAAATCCCGGGTAAACAGCAGCGTCGCCAAGCTCTTCCTCGATACGAAGAAGCTGGTTGTACTTTGCCACTCTCTCGGAACGGGAAGGAGCACCGGTCTTAATCTGGCAAGTATTTAAAGCAACAGCCAGGTCGGCAATCGTGGTGTCCTCGGTCTCGCCGGAACGGTGCGATGCGATTGCGGTATAACCGGCCTTGTGCGCCATCTTGATAGCCTCTAAGGTCTCGGAAACGGAACCGATCTGGTTTAACTTAATGAGAATGGAGTTTCCGCATCCCAGCTTGATTCCCTTGGAAAGACGCTCGGTATTGGTTACGAAAAGGTCATCTCCAACGAGCTGTACCTTATCGCCAAGCTCCTTGGTCATTTTCTCCCAACCTTCCCAGTCTTCCTCATCGAGTCCATCCTCGATAGAGTAAATCGGATACTTCTCAATCAGAGACTTCCAGTGTGCAATAAGCTCATCGGAGGTGAAATCCTTACCGGACTTCGGCTGATGATAGAAGCCCTTTCCTTTTTCGCTCTTCCACTCGGAGGAAGCGGCGTCCATAGCCAGAACGAAGTCCTTACCCGGCTCATACCCCGCTGCCTTGATTGCCTTCAAGATGTGCTCAATGGTGTCCTCATCGGAAGCCAGGTTCGGTGCGAAACCGCCCTCATCTCCTACAGCAGTAGTATTGCCTTCATCCTTCAAAATCTTCTGGAGTGCATGGAAAACTTCTGTACACCAACGAAGACCCTCGCGGAAGGAAGGAGCGCCTGCGGGCATAATCATGAATTCCTGTGTATCTACGGAGTTCGTAGCGTGTGCACCGCCGTTTAAGATGTTCATCATCGGAACCGGAAGACGATTTCCATTTACACCGCCGAGGAAACGATAAAGAGGGATTTCCAGTGCTGCAGCGGCTGCCTTGCAAGTTGCGATAGAAACGGCAAGAATGGCATTTGCACCGAGCTTGGACTTATCCTTCGTTCCGTCAGCCTCCAGCATTGCCTTATCTACTGCATAAATATCGGTCGGATCTAAACCAATCAACACATCATTGATTACCGTGTTGACATTCTCTACTGCTTTCGATACGCCCTTTCCGCCAAAACGGGACTTATCGCCATCACGAAGCTCCAGTGCCTCAAACTCACCGGTAGATGCACCGGAAGGTGCGGTACCTCTTCCTACAGTACCATCCGACAAAGTAACCTCCGCCTCTACGGTCGGATTTCCTCTTGAGTCAATAATCTCTCTTCCAATGACCTTCTCAATCTCTAAGTAGCTCATCTTACCCTCTCTTTCTTATGCGAAATGCCTTGCATAAACTTTGTTTTATTTCCTCAAATAACAGTCCTTATACTAATGGATTGTCTTTTCTGTGTCAAGGCGGAAAAGTCCCCCGTACCCCTCTATCTCTACCTTCATAATCCTGAAAAACTTCCACATTCGTAAAACCTTCCTTTTGGAAAATGTTTTTCACACTTTCTCCCTGGTCATAACCGATTTCCAGATAGATTCTTCCTCCCGGAAGAAGAAAGCGTTTTCCCTCCTTCGCGATTCTCCTGTAAAAATCAAGTCCGTCCACTCCGCCGTCCAGAGCTATCCTCGGCTCGTGAAGAGCCACCTCATCGTCCAATGTAGAGAGCACATCCCGCCTGATATAAGGCGGGTTCGAAACCAGAATGTCGAAGCCGGAAATATCCTTTTCTTCCATTAAGGAAGGGAGCGCGGCGAAAAGATCCGATTCCAGGAAATAGACCCTCTGCTGTTCTGAGGGAAGGGCTTCTCCCGCCTTGTCCGGGAAGAGTCGCCTGTAATTCTCCTTTGCGACTTCCAACGCTTCTCTCGACTTATCGAGAAGAAGCAGTTTGGGACAGGGCAGATGCTTTGCCAAAGTGAGCCCGATACAGCCTGAACCGGTACAGAGATCCAGAACGGAAAGTTGCTTTTCGCTTATCTTCTCTTCTTCGAGAAGAATCCGCTCTACTATACATTCCGTATCCTGTCTGGGACTTAATACATTTTCATTTACCAAAAAGGAGAGACCGAAGAATTCCTGCCTTCCGAGAATTTGCGAAAGAGGAATGCGCTGAAGGCGTTGCTCCAAAAAGGAGAAAAAGCGACTAAGCTCTGAATTTAAAGCTTCAGAAGGGCAAAAGGACGAAACCGCTTCTCTCTTCCTTAAAAGATAGTCTTTCGTATCCAAAGAAAAGGCCTCTTGTATAAGAAGGCGTAAATCCAGCTCCGCCTCCGCTACACCGGCCTCTTCCAACTGCGGCAGAGAGAATTTTTCCAAGTCCAAAAGAGAAAAAGACTGACTCTTCCTGCCCCGGCAGCTTCTTAAAAATGCCTCTTTCAGATAACTTGCCTTCTCTTTCCTCTCTTCTCTCAAGTTCTTCCCTTTCTCTATATTTCCTTTGAAAAATGTTCTTTCTGAAAGGCTCTCCAGTCGAATACCTTCTCGACTGCACAAATGGCGACTTCCACCTCCTCGGCATCCGGCTCTTTTGTCGTTAAGCCCTGCATCCACATCCCCGGAATAAAAAGAATCTTCGTAAGCGGATTATCAAAGAGCCCTACAAGACGCAGAACTTCATAACTGATGCCTGCAATGACCGGAATCAGAAGAAGGCGGGAAAGCACTTTCAACCACAGACTGTCAAATTGCAGGAACATAAAGAGGAAAATGGAAATCACCATGACATAGACGATAAAACTGGTTCCGCAACGTTTATGCTCCTTTGAGGAGAGAAGAACATTTTCCACGGTTAAATCCATGCCGTGCTCTACACAGTTAATACACTTGTGCTCCGCTCCATGATACTCGAAAGTCCTTCGGATATCCTTCGTCCGGGAAATCAACTTGATGTACAGAACAAAAATCAGGATACGAAGAAGTCCCTCTAAAAACGCCAGCAGAGAAGGGGAAATCGATAGCTTCGTTTTCAAAAAATTCAGGAGAATGGTAGGGAGCGCTACAAAAATAAAAAGAGCCAGGGCGAAAGAAAAGGCCATCACAAGAGCCGATAAGACCTGCTCCACTTTATCCCCAAAAAGTTTATTCATCGCTTTCTCTATTGCACCGGGTTCCGACTCCTCATCGTCCTCATAAAAGCTTGCACTGTGCGTTAAGCACTTCATGCCGAGCACCATGGAATCATAAAAGGAAATAATCCCTCTTAAAAAAGGAAGCTTCAAAAAAGGATACTTGTCCGTCAGGGAAAGATACGCACTTTCCATAACATCGATTTCTCCGTTCGGCTTCCGTACCGCAACGGAGTATTTCTCCCCATTCTTCATCATGATTCCTTCGATGACGGCCTGTCCGCCAATCCCGCTATATACCTGTTTACGCAATCTTCTCTCTCCTCTTCCGCTCGAACTGAGCCTTCTCTTTATGCGAATCCTCTTACTCCGGCTGCTTCTTTTTTATGATTCAACTTTGAATTTACGCATGATATTCCGTTTTTCTT
>ERZ773069.2213-NODE-2213-length-10343-cov-7.863142_pt1 | contig 10343 bp, 12 predicted proteins | sample MGYA00580619_ERZ773069 | MGnify/ENA primary metagenome ERZ773069 (study PRJEB29015, sample SAMEA2738007) | human oral metagenome | biome: human oral; feature: human-associated habitat; material: dental | place: China | collected 2108 ...
GGAGGAACATCACAAGAAAGCGCAGGAGGAGGAAAAACCAATGGCAGAGCAGCAGGAAAAGCAGCCGGAGAAGGAAACCCAGGCAAAAAAACCGCAGGAAAAGAAGACGACAAAAGAGCTGGTCAGCGAGGCAAGCAAAGCCTTTAGTGACCGTATGCAGGAAGCCCACGCCAGTGGGAATGCCGTCTGGCAGAAACCGTACGAAGAGCGGCAAAATATCCATGCCCCTGTCCTGATCTATCAGGGCAGGGATGGAGAACATAAGTCATTTTATCCACCTGTTGCGAATATGCTGCCCGCCGTTCAGCATCAGCTGGATATTGGCAGTCAGGATAATCGCTGGATTCCCGCAAAGGAGGCGGGAGCGAACCCCGACATCACCATCCGTAAGGATGCGAAAGCCGTTACCTTTGTGCTCTTTACCAAAGACAAGCAGCCGTATACGAAGAAGTTCTTCAATATGGCCGACGTGTCAGGGAAAGGCGTTCCTGCACTCGCGCCGACACCGGAACTGCGGCGGGATGCCTATCTGCACGATATGATCGACTATCTTGCACGGCGCACCGAGCGCGGCACGTTCAAGGGGGACAACTACTTCCTGATGGTCATGGACGCAAAGGAAGCGGCCAACAAGAGCTATCAGGCGAAAAAGGAAGTCTACGACTTCCAGAACCTCGACTACGGTACCTACATGAAGGCACGCCTTGAAGCCAATCGACGGCTGGACGCGATCCTGGGCGCGGATGTCCAGGAAGTCGTTCCCGCGAAGGACTACGAAAAGACCTTCATCCAGCTGCTGGCAAAAGAGATCCGCGAGCCGTCCAAAGAGACGAACTATGTCATTCGTGCGGCACGTAAGGCACTAAATGAGCTGAAATGGCAGCAGAGCCATGTAAAAGCGGCGATGAAGGCTCTTGTTCCACAGGCGGCGTTCGATTCGCTGGCACGCAGCGGGAAGATGCCGTCGCAGACACTCTTTATCATCGCAGTCAAGGGTGTGGAGCAGAATAAGGCACAGGAGGCCGCCCGCTGAAGGAGGTGAACACAATGACGGATGAAGAGATCTATGAAATGTACTGCGGAGATGTTGACGACATGCCCGCAGACGATGCGCTGATGGAAGACTGAGCGCAGCTGCAGCAAGTGAATCATGAACGAAAGTCGGATGTTTTGCATCCGGCTTTTGTGTTTCTCATCAAGTTCTAACAGGAAAGTAAAAAAGATAGGAATTTTTTCCATTTCCTGTCACATATACTAAATATGAAATGGATGTGAAAGATTTACGTGAACAACAACACGTGTTTATGCGGTACACCGCATAGAAATCATATCTGTTTCTGAATGAATGGTAAGAGTATAGGAACGACGAGGAGGAACGGTCATGCAGTTTTTGGTGGCAAATGACAATGGAAACGCCGAACAGGATCTGGTGATTAACGGCCAGCGGATCAGTGCACCGAATGTTTTTGCGCGTGTCGGAAAACTGGTGAATTTGGACGAACTGAACCCGGAGTATGTGCTGAAGCACATCCACGACAATCTCATTGTCTCCGTGGAGGGAGCGATCTACTACGTCGGCGCGTATGCACTCTCGAGCGGGCAGCGGTGCCGGTCGATCACCGTCGGTGTAGATAATGACAAGGTGTCCAGCGATATTGTCTATGTGAATACGCTCGCACATATCGCCGGAGAGGCAGTCGCTGCGTGCTATCGGGAGAGCGGGGCTGTTCCTGATACGGGAGATGCGATCAAGGTGCATGTGGATATGGCGACAGCGATTCCCGTGTCCTACTACACGAAGGCAAAGGCGGCCGCATTCGCCGAGAAGTTCATGCACAAGCAGCATAAGGTTACCGTGTATGTCGGGGCAAAGGAGTATGTCGTCTTTATTCAGTTTGATTTTGTCAAGGCGATCCCCGAGGGCGTCACGGCCGCACATGCCTTTATGCACCGTCCGACACTGATTCATCAGCCCGAGAACCTCTCCGCCGGAACGTTCAAGACGCTGCGTGTCCTTCATATCGCCATCGGTGAGGGAACGACGGAGTTTCCCATCACGACGGGAATCTCCTTTAAGCCCGACTTTATCATGGGGACGCATAACGGGAACGGCCACGCGATTGAGCGGGTGCTGGATCCGTTTAAGAAGGACTTCGGATTGCAGAGTGTGACACGGCAGGATTTCTCCCGCTATCTGCGTGATGCTGCACACAAGTATCATGATGCGGCTATGTCCTATTTCATGCCGGCACTCGAAAATGAGGCGGAGGAAATCCTGACGATGGCCGAGCAGGTCATTTCAAGAGCCAACAACGAAGTGGATGTTGTTGCTGTCTATGGAGGCGGCTCTATCCTGATGCGTGAGGCACTGGAAAAGCGACTTATGGCATTCTGCACACGGGCGAAGATTGAGCTTGCCTACATCGACGATCCAAGCGATGCTGTGTTCCTCGAGGCAGAGGGGCTGAACGCATTTATCAACAGCCCGCTCTTTCAGCTGCTGGGCGACAAGGCGCGTAGTGGAGAGAAAGGATAACGGAAATGGCAGAGAAGAATGTGATCACAAAGTCCGTCTGCTTCCCACGGACAGCGGAATTTGAGGAGTTTGTCGCAAAGCAGAAGAATTTCAGTCGGACGATGTGTATCCTGGTTCAGCAGTCCATCTTTCAGCACGGCGGTAAGATCGTTGATGTGCTGGAGGAGTATGAAAGCGTGAGCAGGGACATCGTGTTCCGACGCCAGATCAGCGAGCTCTCAAAAACAATGGAGGAGAGCGAAGGGGGACTGTTCCTCGTCGATGAAAATCCGACGATTCCTGCCGAGGAGGAGCACCGGAGGGAAGAACCAACGGCATCACAGGGAGATGACAGCATCCCCGAGGGGTACCAGTAAGAGGTTGTTGTCGCGGCATCCGCTCTGCGGTATAATTGATGTAGGAGGCGAGGCGCATGGAACAGTACAAATATAATCCGAGTGACTACGTTGATTATCTCTGTGAGAGCATGACGAATTTTTACGCGGCACTTCCAGCGGCAAATGCTATTGACTTATCTTGTATCTGGCAACGGATTTTTTTCGACACGAAACAGGCGATGAAGGAATGCTGTCTCCCAAAGACCGTGATGAGATGCTTTTCTATTATGACGATTTGATTCCGAATGCTTGATATTCTATATAGAATGGCATACGAATCACTAGGACAGTTCGAAGAAACGAGGGATTCATCATGGAAGCAGTCTATAAGTACAATCCGCAAGATTACGAAGATCTTCTTCGCGACTATATGGAAGAATTTTATCGAGCGCATGAGGAAAAGAATGATATAGGAATGATTGTTGCGATGCACCATCTTTATTCTGAAACAAAATACGCCATGAAGGAAGGCGATATTTCAGCAGGTACACGGGAGGAAATGCTGACGTATTTCGGAGGGCTGATTGATGGTTGATTTGACGCATGTGAAATGGCTGCCGAATCGCTTCGGAGGTTCGGAGAGCAAGTGGACGATGCTGTACGATGACAAGCTCTATCTGGTGAAGTTTCCCGATCCCAATCGAGCGCCGAAACAAACATCGCTGCCCTACATCAACAATCATTTCTCGGAATATATCGGCTGCCATATCTTTCAAATGCTGGGGATTCCGGCACAAAATACGTTCTTGGGGCGTGCCACTCCGCCGAACAGCGAAAAAGAAAAGCTTGTCGTGGCGTGCGAGGTCTTTTCCCCGAGCAGCGAAGGTATTCTCATCGAGTTCAGCAAATTCTTTTTGCATGAGACGGACAGCCAAAAGCGGAACAAGACTACGATCCATGCGCCTGAATCAGATGCTGCTTCCTGCATTGAAGAAAGCGCAGGAGCGGCAGGCTAGCGAGGATGCGGGAAAGCTGCGACTTCAGCCGCTGACACAAATGGCGGGAGCAGAAAGGAACAGTCCGATGAGCAGCATATACACCTACAACGACTATCTGCGCGATCTCTTGAAGGATGCGTCCTGCATCCTCGCCTACGATACGGCTGCGGATTATCTGGGGCTTTCCAATGGGAGCAGCTTTCATGAAGCTGCCCATATCTATGTGCAGTCGCCCTTGCACATAGATGGAACAAGAGAGCATTTCGTACCTTCTTTTGATACAGTGGAACATGAAATGCGCAACGGACTTCTCTGTACGACGGTCAATCAAACCATCAACGATCTCCTGCGTGCTGACGGCGATAATCAGGTCATACAGGAAAGCTTGGCCGACGTATACTTTTCCAATGGAGAATCTTTTGATTCCTTACAGATTGAGGAAGAGCTTCTCCCGCGTTTTGAGAAGTACAAGATTTGGGCAATGGAATACTATGATGAGGCATGAAGCATGAATGAAAATGAAGCTCTTATGATCAAGGTCATGGTAGAACTTGCAATCGCCAAAGCGCCTATTATCTTCAAAGGCGCAATGAATCTAGCCTTGGCTCTTCAAGAATAGACGACAATCCATAAGATTTTGTAAATTTTGTCGACTATAATCGACAAAATTTGATAATACGGATGTTCTGTTCATTATAGATAAACAAAAAAGCGACGCCCTTTCAATGCCCGGCCGGCTGACGAGAGTCAACTGCAGGCGAGAGACGTCGCTTCTTATCTTCATATTATCTTCATAGGAACAACATCAAGCGAAATGCATCGAGCCGAGGCCTCTCAGTGCCAGACCTCTTCGGCAATCTCGCGGATCAGGCGCAGTTTCTTCCACTGATCGTCCTCCGTCAGGATATTGCCCTCTTCCGTCGAAGAGAAGCCGCACTGCGGGCTGAGGCAGAGCTGATCGAGCGGCACGAACTTTGCCGCCTCTTCGATGCGCTTCTTTATGTCGTCCTTGTTCTCAAGATCCGCCGTCTTGGACGTCACGAGGCCGAGCACGACGCGCTGATCCTTGATGTGCTTCAAGGGTTCGAAGCCGCCGGCACGGTCGGAATCGTATTCGAGGAAGAAGCCGTCGACATGGCAGCCGCCGAAGAGGATTTCGGCGACAGGCTCGTAACCGCCCGAGGAGAACCATGTCGAGCGGAAGTTGCCGCGGCAGATGTGCATCGTGATCGTCATGTCCGCAGGCTTCGCTTCCAGCACGCGATTGATCATCGTCACATAGGCGCGCTCAATCTTGTCGAGATCGAAACCGCGCGCCTCGTATGCCTTGCGCTTCTCGGGATCGCAGAACTCGCCCCACGACGTGTCGTCGAGCTGGAGATAGCGGCAGCCTGCCTCGTAGAAGGCGCGAACGGCCTTCTGATAGGCGAGCGCGATGTCCTCGAAGAGACGCGCTTCGTCCTCGTAGCGCTCGATCGGCGCATAGTCCGTCGCACGCACGCAGCAGATGAGATGCAGCATGCTCGGCGAAGGGATCGTCATCTTCGCGAGCGTATCGCCTGCAAGAGACTGCAGATAGCGGAAGTGCTCGATAAACGGATGATCGCCGAAATCCACCTTGTCCACGATCTTCACCGTCGCCGCCTTCGGCTGTGCGCCCTTGAACGCCACCGACCAATGCTCTGCTCCGACTTCTTCGATGCCCTCCAAGGCGGCGAGAAAGTCGAGATGCCAGTAGCGACGGCGGAATTCACCGTCCGTCACCGCCTTGAGTCCGACTTCCTTCTCCTTCGCCACGAGATCGCGGATCGCCGCATCCTCAGCTTCTTTCAGCTCCTCTGCCGCAGCTTTTCCGGCAGCGAATGCCTCGCGCTTTTCTTTCAGCGCTTCAGGGCGCAGGAAACTGCCCACGATATCGTAACGGAACGGCGGTCGATTTTTTGCATTTGCCATAAGAAATCCTCCTCCTAATTTTCCAGTGATGTTTCCATCATAATACCTTTATTATAGAAAATCAATAGGATTTATATATTTAGAGCACGTTTTGCAAGACGACTGAACGTCCAGAGGCCTTGCCGATGAACGTCATGCGTCCATCGAAAAATTAGGAGGAAGCAGTCAACTAGATCAGGCAGCGTGTTTTTCCTTCAAGAGCCCGATGAGCAGGTAGAAAAACTGACTGATCCATGGCGTAAGGCCGAGGAGGATCATTAGACCAGCTCCGAGACCGAGAGAATCCTTCCCTGAGGGCGTGTAATCAGACCAGTTCTCCGATATATCATTTATGAATGCATAGCAAACAAGAAAATAACCAACGGAAGAAAGCGGGGCGATCAAAGCCCAGAACCTATTGTAACCAAGGATGTGCAAGCGGCGCATGGCGAGAACTGTCCGCGCGATATAGAGCGAAAGAATCAGGATGACCATGACCTGGCGAACCATCGTGTCCGCTGAAAATCCTGCCGGCATCATGTAAAAAACCATAATCAAAACGGCGCCTCCACAGAAAATGAAAACTTCCAGTGCTAGAAGCACGCTCCATGCCAAGAGATAATCCCGGCGCGTCAAGCCCCCAAAAAAAGATCGAAAAAAGTGCCGGACACGTTTCATAAGAAGACTCCCCCGCTTTTTCACCGCCTCACTGCTTTTCCGCTTCCTCCGCTGCGCGGCGGCCGATGACGCTGTGGGCGCGGCTGTAGCCGAAGTAGACGCAAAGGCCGAAGAGAATCCAGAAGCCGAAGCGGTGCCATGTGGCGAGCGGCAGATTTGCCATGAGGTAGCCGCACGAGAGGACGGCGAGCGGCGCGATGAGCCAGACGGCGGGGCATTTGAAATTGCGCTTGAGGTCAGGCTCGGTCTTTCGGAGCACCATGACGCCGATGGAGGCGATGAGGAAGGCGGAGAGCGTGCCGATGTTCGCCATCTCTGCGATCATGCCGATGGGGAAGACGCCCGCGATGACGGAGACGAAGATCGCGCCGAGGATCGTCACGCGGTACGGCGTGTGAAAGCGGCGGTGGATCTTGCAGACGTTCGCAGGCACCATGCCGTCGCGGCTCATCGCGAAGAAGATGCGCGACTGGCCGTAGAGGAGCACGAGCAGCACCGTCGTGATGCCGCAGATCGCGCCGACGGCGACGATGGCAGAGCCGACATTGTAGCCGATGTGGCGCAGCGCGAAGGCGACAGGCTCCGCCGTGTCGAGCATCGAATACGGCACGACGCCCGTGAGGACGGCGGCGACGACGGCATAGAGCAGCGTACAGATAAAGAGCGAGCCGATGATGCCGACGGGCAGATCCCTTGCGGCGTTGCGGCACTCTTCCGCCGTCGTCGCGACGGCATCGAAGCCGATGTAGGCGAAGAAGACGATGGCCGCGCCCGAGACGACGCCGCTGTAGCCGAACGGCAGGAACGGCTCCCAATTCGTCGCGTCGACGTGCGGTGCAGCGAGCACGAGGAAGAGGAAGATCGCAGCGAGCTTGACGAAGACAAGGATGCGGTTGAGCTTGACGCTCTCCTTCGTGCCGCGCACGAGGAGGAACGACAAAAAGAGCGTGATGAGGACGGCGGGCAGGTTGAAGATGCCGCCTTCTGCGGGCGCGACGACGAGTTCATGCGGCAGCACGAGCCCCGCCGAGGCGAAGAGTCCGACGACGTAGCCCGACCAGCCGACAGCGACGGCGCTCGACGTCACCGTGTATTCGAGGATGAGATTCCAGCCGACGATGAAGGCGATGAACTCACCCAAGGACGCATACGCATAGGTGTAGGCGCTGCCCGAGGCGGGCACGATGGAGGCAAACTCCGCGTAGGCGAGACCCGCGAGCGCACACGTGAGTCCCGAGAGGATGAACGAAAGCGGCACGGCAGGCCCTGCGTACTTGGCGGCAGCGACGCCCGTGAGCACGAAGATGCCCGTGCCGATGACAGCGCCGATGCCGAGCATCAGGAGGTCGACGGCGGCAAGATTCTTGAGCATGCCCGAGGCCGCAGCCGCAGCCTGCAGCTCGTCGATGCTTTTCCTGCGAAAGAGATCCATGATATTTTTCTTCCCTTACAAAGAATTTGAGCGCTGAAAAATTTATCTGCAGCGCTCAGAAGTCGTACGGAAGATATTATACAGCGAAAAACGTCCGCTGTCACGAAAACTGAACAACAAAAAACTCCCCAGGCAATCAAACTGGGGAGCCGCATATCAAATATGGTGTCGATTGCGATGGATTTCAGCGAAAGGTGACCTTGTTCTTGCCCGTCGTTCGCTTCGATTCGTAGAGAGCCGCATCGGCACGCTGAAAGACGCTTTCCGGCGTATCGTGCGCACTTGAGAGCGTCACGCCAATGCTCAAGCCGACGGATCTTTTGTCGGGCATCAAGAGGGAGAGGGAAGACGCGCCGCGATGGATTCGCTCGACCACGCGCTCGGCTGCTGCACGGTCGGCATGCGTCAGGATGACGAAGAACTCGTCTCCTCCCCAGCGCGACACGATGTCCACGCTGCGCACGGACGAGCGCAGGATGTCGGCGAGCGCCACGAGCGCCTCATCGCCCATGGCATGACCAAAGGTATCATTGATGCCCTTGAAGTCGTCCATATCGAGCATCATGACGGCAAACGGAATATCCGAGGCGAGCGCATCGTGCAGGATGTCCTTGAAAGAGCGCTCCATAGCGCGACGGTTCATCAAACCTGTGAGCGCATCGCGCTCGGCGAGGACGACGAGCTTGCTGTGCGCCGACTCCCACTCTTTCGTCATGGCGTCAACGAAGTGTACGAGGTGGGCGATGATCGAAGTCTGCTCGCCGAACTGCGGCGACACAGGCTTGTAGATCGACGTTTCTTTCGGCTCACCCTCACGGAAGCCGACGCTGACCATCATGAGGTTCGTCTTCATGAACTTGCCCCTGCTGCGGAAAAACTCCGCGTAGGAATAGAATCCATGCGTGGGCACGGCACGCGAGATAGCAGCATATTCGTAAATATTATTCTTCTGCAGCATGACGTAATGCCCCATGCAGTTGACGATGAAGACGGCTTCGGGCGAGAATTCGCAAAGTTCCGCATGCGTCCTCTGCGCTTCGCTGATGATGGCGATGGGATCGCCCGACGCGATGCGCAGACGCTCTCCCTCTCGGAGGTCGGCGCTGACATAGACGCAGCCGTCGGCATGAATGTCCATGAGGCGGCGTGCCAGCGTCGCGCCGTTTCGTTTCAGGCACATGGGGAAGGTCTCGACGCTCGCAAGCGATTCCCAGCAATGGCGTATGCCGAGATAGTGGGAGAAGAATTCACTCGCGGGCTTTTCGTCGAGTTCGACGATCGTGCGCTCATCTGCCATGCGCGTAATCTGCACTTCAGGGCCGAAGGGCTTCCAGCCGAATGAAATCTGTGCCTTGGCGTGAAGCTCCTCGCCGACAAAGACGACGGCAAGAAAGCCGCGCGACATCCTGTGTCCCGCGAGATCGATCGTGATGCGTCTCTCGTCCATCTGATCGGAAAGAAGCCCACCGAAGAGCACGATCTCCTCATCCACATCCGAAAGGGCGTCCAGAAGATTCATGATGCCCGGCACCTGCGCCGCGAAGAACAGACCGACAGCCTTCGTCGCTTTTTCCTGCGAGATCGTCTGAACAAGTCCCTTCGCCGCAGCCGATATGTCGGACTGCTCATCGAACGCCAGGGGAATGACACGTGAAGAGGAGAAAAAAGTAAAGGTGACGACGGCGCTCGCCGCATCGGGCAAATCGTCCTCGCCGCTCCACATCTTGCCTTTGGCAAAGCCGCATTCCGCCGCAAGCCCCACGACTTTCGCCTGAGGGAAAATTTTCCTTGTCGCTCGTTCGAAATCCTCCATCGTATGAACGGAAAGCTCCGAGGCGAAAAGCGTCACGAGAAGATCGGAAATGTGCGCCATGGAGGCGACAACATCCTTTGCCTCCTGCAAACACAGAGCAAGATCCTCTTCCTTATAAAGCAAGAAGGAGAATTGCTTCAAGGCGTATCATTCCTTTCTTTTCGATAAAAATCAAAGAGCACTTTGTTCCAAAAATCACAGATGCTATATAGATTCAGCAAATTTGCGATATGAAGTTACACAGGTATCATATAATTCCATAGACCTATTGTCAAGTATGCACGGGATAAACTGCACAATTTTTTTGTGCAAATGAAGCGGATTCCGTGTATAATAGAAAGAATCAACAAGTCAAGGAAAATCACCTTGTGAAAAGGAGTCAGCAGCGTGAGAATTGTCCGCTATGCGATCTTGTTCTGCGTGCTCGTCGCCCTCTTTACGGGTGCGATGCTCTATTACAGCAGCACGCACCGCGATGAGACGCAGTCGGCGCTCGCCCTCCTCGAAGAGGAAACGCTTTCGCCTGAAGAAAGAGAGCAGGAAGCGGCGCAGCGCGAAGCACGCGAGGCAGAACGTCTTGCCGAAGAGGCGCGAAGAAAAGAGCGTGAGGCTCGCATCGAAAAGCTCAAGGAGGGCA
>ERZ773069.2216-NODE-2216-length-10325-cov-5.723466_pt1 | contig 10325 bp, 10 predicted proteins | sample MGYA00580619_ERZ773069 | MGnify/ENA primary metagenome ERZ773069 (study PRJEB29015, sample SAMEA2738007) | human oral metagenome | biome: human oral; feature: human-associated habitat; material: dental | place: China | collected 2108 ...
CGCCCGGCCGCCCGGCCCGGCGGCTACGACCGGTTCCGGTACCAGGGGCGCACCACGGTATCGAAGCGCTGGAGGGCCGAGCCGATGGCCATGTGCATGTCCAGGTACTGGTAGGTGCCCAGCCGCCCCCCGAACAGGACCCGGTTGGTCTCCCTCTCGATCCCCGCCAACTCCCGGTAGCGCGCCAGGCGCTGCCGGTCGGCGGCCGTGCTCACCGGGTAGTAGGGCTCGTCGTCGGCCTCGGCCATGCGCGAGTACTCGCGCATGATGACGGTGGCGTCGGCCGGGCCGGAGCGCTCGGGGTGCAGGTGGCGGAACTCGTGGATGCGCGTGAAGGGCACGCAGGCGTCCGAGTAGTTCATGACGGCGGTGCCCTGGAAGTCCCCCACGTCCACGACCTCGGTCCGCAGGTCCAGGGTCCGCCAGCCCAGGGCGCCGAAGCGCTCGTCGAACCAGCGGTCCACGGCCCCGGTGTAGACCACCGGCACGCGCCCCAGGACGGCCCGCCGTCCGACGTCGGGATCGGTGAGGAAGTCGACTCCGGTGCGCACCTCGATCCGCGGGTGGTCGAGCATCCGCGAGATCCACTCCCCGTAGCCGACCAGCGGCAGGCCCTGGTGGGCGTCGGCGAAGTAGCGGTTGTCGTAGGTCAGGCGCACCGGCAGGCGGGAGATGACGGCGGCGGGCAGCTCGCGCGGGTCAGTCTGCCACTGCTTGGCGGTGTAGCCGCGGATGAAGGCCTCGTACAGGGGCCGGCCGATGAGGCTGATCGCCTTGTCCTCCAGGTTCGCCGGCTCCCCGGCGACCTCCCCGGCCTGCTCGGCGATGAGCGCGGCCGCCTGCGCCGGACCGAGGGCGGCGCGGAAGAACTGGTTGATGGTGCCCAGGTTGATGGGCAGGGGGTAGACCTCGCCGCCGTGGTTGGCCCACACGCGGTGCTCGTAGCCGTTGAACCCGGTGAAGCGGTTGGCGTAGGCCCACACGCGCTCGTCGGAGGTGTGGAACAGGTGCGAGCCGTAGCGGTGGACCTCGATGCCGGTGGCCCCGTCCGGGCTGGACCAGGCGTTGCCGCCCACGTGCTCGCGACGCTCGACGAGGACTGGCGCGTGGCCCGCTCCACCGGAAGCGTCCACGGCAGCCGCAGCCAACTGTGCTTCCCCCTGCGCTACCTGCGCGCCGACGGCTCGGCACCACTTGAGGTGACCCTGCGTCGCAACACCCGCACGCCCTCGGGCAAGCGTTGGAGCATGACGGGGGTGGACGACGGCGGCTTCCAGGAAGAGCTTCCCGACGTCGGCCTCGAGGGTCTCTCCCCCGCTGAAGAGGGTGCCTGGCAGCTGCTTGACTTCGCAGCCGCCACCAGCGCGAACGTGAGTCCCGAGCGCGAACTCGCCCAGTTTGCCGTCATCGGACCTTGGGAGCCCCTGCTCGCCCAACTTGCGGCAGCGGCTGAAGACGAGCCCTGGAGCCTTGCCGGCAAGGAGGACCTCGGCGTCCTGCGCGAGTACCTCTGCCTGACCTTCTGGCGCGCCAGGCATGCCGGCCTCGTCGTCGTGGCAGACGACGGGAGCCTCGCCGGCTTCAACACGGGCCTCCTCACCGCATGCGGGCAGTACCTCTGCATGAGCTTCGTGCCACACGAGGGAGACATCCCCTGGCAGTTCGCCGGCTGGGACGTCGATGGAGACGAGCGTCTCTCCGCACTCGAGCCGGCGGACGCGACGGGTGAGAGGCACGCGCTGCCCCTGCCGGAGCCACTCAGCCTGCCCCAGACGCTCCCCACGCGCGCAACCCTGGACCTTACCCCCGGACTCGGTGCGAGGCTGGCGGAATCGGACGACGACCTGCTTGAGCGCTCGCTCAGACGGGTGAGGCAGAGCCCGTGCCAGCTTGCAGCGGCATACGACCCTCGCCGTGACGGAATCGCGCTGTTGTTGCCACTCTGGCCCGCGAGCGGGTCTACGCCCGAATCGGCGCTCGCCCTGGCACCTGAGGGTGACGGCCGCTGGCGCGGCTGCGCGATCCTCTCGCTTGCGAACGCATACACCTGCGCTCGCAGCCTGAGCCGTGACATGCCCTCCTGGCTGGCAGGCGCACTGGGATAGAAGAATTCGGCCATCGACGAGGCCTGTTCGCCGATGGCCGAATTGACCTTGTGCCTTGGTGGCTGTACACAGCAAATAAAGGGGAGACACGTGGCATCTTCAACCCATATAACTCCCCTTACTCCGTTCTACTCCGTTCTACTCCGTTATTTTGGGAGGGAATAGAACTGGGATGGGTCGTTTTTGCTATTGCCATGCCACTCAAGGATTCCTTTTGCGGCAAGTCCCCTCAGAGTTTTTGAGCTAAGAGTAAGGCCCTTGCCAATAAGTGATGACAGTTCGCGAGTAGTGATTTTTCCCTTCCCGTATATCCATTGCACAGCAGCCAACTCATACTCGCCCAGCGAACCATACGCGTCCCCGACCCCATCTTGCATGGATTCGCTCCGCCTAAGCACGCGTGATGTAATGCTGTTTTCGAGCACCATCCTCACTGCGGCAGAGTTTGGCTCAGAGAACTTAGGATCGTTCAAAAATAACGCCTGCATTTCACTATAGATACGTTTGACGCCTTCATTGAGCTCCCTAACCCAGCCAAACTCCACCAGGGTTCGCGCAATCCTGGGATTGCGCGAATAACGAGTGGAACGCATGTTATCGAGCGTCACGATGTTGGGAAGTCGTCCAGGGCTCTGGATTTCAAGCCTGTCGTCATACATGGAGACACGAACGTAGTCTCCCGAAAACGCATAGTCCCTATGCGTTACCGCGTTCACCAGGCCTTCGAACCAAGCAAACTCTGGATACTCCGGTATCACCCTAAAGCGTCCGTCGGAACCCAGGTACTGAAACTCTCGAAGCATGCTCCCGATAAGAGCCGAGGCGCCATCAACGGTCTTGGGTATCGGTCCGTCGAATGTGACATCCTTCACCACGTTTAATCTCTGCCCCGTGGCCATTTCCGTGCCTTCATATCTAAGGACGCGGACGCGAGCCTGAGGCATAAATCGTGAAGGATTTTCTGAAAATAAGAGGATGCCCGCATTCGTCAGGTAGCCGCCTATCAGAAAGCCACGACTCTTTAGGACCTGTTCACCCGATGCATCGGTTCCCAGGGCCTGTCTATAGCGATTGACCACCTCTTGGTCAACATCTTGAATCGTAGCCTGCCGCGACACCTCATCCTCAAAGAGACGCTGGTTCTTGTCATACTCAAGCGCACGAATCTCACGATCGCCCAGCCGGAGACTCTTGTCCCCCTGCCGCAGGAAGACTGCATCATCGCCCTTGCGCCTTATTACAGAATCCGTCGATGGGGAAATGTCCAGGACGAGCACAACGTCATCTTCACCCTGGATATTCTTGATATCAATCCGCTCGCAGCTAACAACCGGTGCCGGAACGCACTCAAAGATGACCAGCTGCTCGAACTCTTCCATCGAGCCCGCGCCGACGCACTTGAAGCCAGTTACAGCACCATCGTCCTCAATTCCCACAACAAGCTTGCCTCGCCCGTGGCCTTCTGCCCGTACGCGTCCTCGACCGCATCGAGCGCGTCCTTGATGGTCAGGACCTTCCTGACGTCCTCCGCCGAGAGCACCAACAGCCGTGACATCCGCAACCTCCCCTTCCGGGATTCTCACTCGTATGCCCCAGAGCTTAGCGAGGCGTCAGAGGCAGCTCCACGGTCACTTGTTGTGAAAACCTACAACCACTTGAGGAAGGCATTCTCACCACTTATCTCTTTTGGACCTTTCCATCTTGTCTTTCTGTACGTTTTTCCATCTATAGTTGAGAAAAACTGTTGCTTTCAACAAGACTGGTGGCCATGCTCTACACGGTTTCCGACTTCCAGCGCCTCTATGCGGACTCGCTGCGGCTCGTGGCGGGACAAGGCGGGCTCGCGCGCACCATCGACGAGGTGGGGATCCTCGACTACGAGCTCATGCCCGGGCTGCGCGACAAGTACCAGCGCAAGAACCTCGCGCCTCGCCAGCTCGTGCTCTCGACCTTCCTCTATGCCAAGGACGACCCCTACCTCATCGGCGAGGCAGTGCGCACGCTGGTCGCCGAGGGCGCGAGCGCGCTGGTCATAAAGAACGCGCTGCACCTGCCCCTGCCGGAGTCAGCCCTGCGCTACGCCAACGCACGCAACCTCCCCCTCTTCGTCGTCCAGTCGGACGGCTTCTTCTTCGACCAGGTGATCGTGGAGGTGACCGGTCGCATACGCGACCTGGGGTCGGCGTCATTCGCCGCAAACCAGATCGACCTCGCCCTGCGAGAGGACGCGAGCCCGCGTGAGGTGAGGGGGTGCGCGCTGGCGATCAACCCCTCCTTCGAGGAGCGCGTCGCCTGCCTGTACCTGCGTCTCGACGAGGAGCCTGACCCCCAGGAACTGAGCCGGATCGAGGCCGCCTTCCTTCGCAGCTCTCTCGCAGGGGTGGGCAGCGCCCTGGTCTGCTACCACAGGGGAATCCTCGCAATCGTGACGACGGACCCGGAGGAGAGGATCGACCTCGCCGGTTGCATGGAAGTGCTTCGCTCCGAGGTCCTGGCCGGTGCGGGAGCGTCCGCTGGCGGGCGGCCGCAGCCACTGGGGGTGACGGCGGGCGGGTCGCTGCCGTCAGAAGCGACGCCCGGCAACGGGCGGCCGCAGCCGCTGGGGGCGAGCTCCGTCCACCTGGGACTCGAGGACTTTGCCCAGGCGCTCCACGAGGCACTGTGGACGAGCGCCTTCGCAGGACAGGACGACATGCACGCGGGCAGGAGCCTCCGCTTCGACGCGCTTGGAGTGGAGAAGGCCCTGCTTCCCTTTGTGGGAAGCAGCCAGATGGCGGGTTACTCTCACTCGCTGATGGAGCCCCTGAAGGAGTTTGACGCCGCCCACGAGGGGCAGCTCATGGCCACGCTCGCCTGCTTCCTGAGGGAGGGGCAGAGCGTGGGCCGTTGCGCTCAGGAGCTGGGACAGCACCAGAACACGATACGCTATCGACTCGACCGGGTTGCCCAGGTGACGGGGCTCTCGCCCCGAAAGTCAGAGCAGATGGAGCAGCTCGCGCTCGCCTGGCGCGTCATGCGCTGCCGAGAGGTGCTGGGCCTGGACTGAGGATGCGGCGCCTCTCGCCCGCCGAACCATTGCCAACCACCCACTTCGCGGTCCTTGCGCGGGAAGCTTGGTGTGGGTTGGAGATGTACCGCGGGAAGCGCGATGTGGGTTGGAGATGTACCGCAGGAAGCGCGATGTGGGTCGTTTCTCACCTGCAAGACCACCGTGAACCACCCACTTCGGCACTCCCGCGCGAAAAGGTCGAAGTGGGTGGACAAGCTGCCATGGCAGGCGAGAAATGAGTGAATTCTCACCCGCACGCACCTCGTTCTCACCCGCACGCACCTCGTGAACCACCCACTTTGCGGTCCTCGCGCGGGAGGGGCGAAGTGGGTGAGAGGAACCGCCGCCGCAATCCCGAAGTGGGCGATTGAACCGGCACCGCGGGCGAGGAGCGAGCGGATTCTCGCTCGAGTCCACCGCAACCGACCCCTCATCCCATTGCTACCATCGCGCAACGTCACCGCCGCATGCGGCGCCCCTCTCCCCCGCTGCGGCTACACTGGGAAGCAGCCCGCACGCGAGGGCGCACGCAGCACATCCGCCCCGCCCCTCGCCCGGAACCATCACAGCCCACGCGCGAAGCCCCCGGAGGCAGACATGTCCAAGATCCGCATGACCACCCTCCTCGTAGAGATGGACGGCGACGAGATGACCCGCATCATCTGGCAGATGATCAAGGACGACCTGATCCTGCCCTTCGTGGACCTCAAGACCGAGTACTTTGACCTCGGCCTCAGGAACCGCGACCTCACGGACGACCAGGTGACCATCGACTCCGCCGAGGCCACCAAGCGCCTGGGCGTGGCCGTGAAGTGCGCCACCATCACCCCCAACGCCCAGCGCGTCGAGGAATACGGCCTCAAGAGGATGTGGAAGAGCCCCAACGGCACCATCCGCGCCATGCTGGACGGCACCGTGTTCCGCGCGCCCATCGTGGTGCGCGGCATCGAGCCAGTCGTCCGCAGCTGGAAGCGCCCCATCACCATCGCCCGCCATGCCTACGGTGACGTCTACAAGAACGCCGAGGTCCGCGTGCCCGGGGCCGGCCGCGCCGAGCTCGTCTTCACCGCCGCCGACGGCAGCCAGACCCGCGAGCTCATCCACGAGTTCGAGGGGCCCGGCGTGATCCAGGGCATGCACAACCTGGACTCCTCCATCACGAGCTTCGCCCGCAGTTGCTTCGAGTACGCGCTGAGCACCAAACAGGACCTGTGGTTCGCCACCAAGGACACCATCAGCAAGACCTACGACCACCGCTTCAAGGACGTCTTCGCCGAGCTCTATGAGGACGAGTACCGCACGCGCTTCGAGGCGGCGGGCATCGAGTACTTCTATACCCTGATCGACGACGCCGTCGCACGAGTCATGAAGGCCGAGGGCGGCTTCATCTGGGCCTGCAAGAACTACGACGGTGACGTGATGAGCGACATGCTTTCCAGTGCCTTCGGAAGCCTTGCCATGATGACGTCCGTGCTGGTCAGCCGCCACGGATACTACGAGTACGAGGCCGCCCACGGCACCGTGCAGCGCCACTACTACAAGCATCTGGCAGGCGAGAGGACCTCGACCAACTCGGTCGCGACGATCTTCGCCTGGAGCGGGGCGCTGCGCAAGCGTGGCGAGCTGGACGGGCTGGACGGGCTCTGTGGCTTTGCCGACCGCCTGGAGGCGGCCACCATCGAGACCATCGAGGCAGGCCAGATGACGGGCGACCTCGCGCGCATCACGAGCCTGCCCGAGCCCGTCACGATGGACACCGAGGAGTTCATCCTCGCCGTGGCCGAGAGGCTGCAGGGGTAGGGAGTCCGCCAGCCGGCCCATTGCGCAACCACAAGCAAACTGGTGGCAGACGCCTGCTGCGGTGACGACCTAAGCTGAGACCAAGCGTTTTTCCCGAATCCACACCGAGCGGCCGCAGGTCTCTGCGACGAGGTCGCTGTGCGTGGCAACGACGACGCGCACGCCCTCGGACTGCAGGTCGACGAGCAGGTTCAATATGACCCGCTCCGTCTCCTCGTCCAGCGAACCCGTTGGCTCGTCCGCAAGCAGGATCCGCGGCCTCCTCACGAGGGTCTGGACCAATGCCACGCGCTGGGCCTCGCCACCAGACAACCTTCTTGCCCTCTTGCGCTGATAGAGCGGGAGCCCCACGCGCTCCAGCAGGAGCCCCGCCTCCTCCACGGCATGGCTGGCATGAGACAGTCCGAGCAGCACGTTGTCCAGCACGCTGCGGTCGGTCAGAAGACGCGGAACCTGGGTGACGTAGCCAATGGTGCCCTGGCGTATCCGCACCAGCTCCCTGACGCTTTTCGGCAGCAAGATGCCATCAAGGCGGTACTCGCCATCGTAATCGGCGTCTAGGCCAGCCAACATGCGCAACAGCGTGGTCTTCCCCGCACCGCTGCGCCCACGGATAGCCACGGAGCCGTCCCGCTCCGTCAGCACGAAGCGACTGTCCGCAACGAGAGTCCTCCTGTCTCCGTTCGGCTCCCTCACGCGCTTCGCGTCGACGCGAAGGTCGACCAGGGGACGTGCCGCAACCATATCCAGGTCCATCAAGGGGCTTGCCGCGACCACATCCGCGCCTCTCAACGTCATTTGACCAGCACCCTCCTCAACAGCGCCCCATCTAGCAGGTCCTCGAGAATGCCAAGGACAATCGCGACGACCAGGCACAGTCCAAGCGCCGCAAGGCTGCCACCAGGCATCGCAAGAAGGAACAGCAGGAACAGCGCCATGGACAGGATCCAATACACCAGATTCGACACGACCGCGACGCCTCTGACATATGCCCAGCCCGAGCCAAGGTGCCACAGGGCCGCATCTCGCCTCTCCCTTTGCGACGAGAGCTGCCACGAGACCACCGTCGCAAGCCCCAGGAGCACTGCCGCGAGGAGTGCCGGCGTGCAGACGACCAGGGACACGTTTGACAGCACGAGGTTTCTAATGAGCCTGAACTGGATGAGGTACTCCGGTGTGCCAAGCAACGCATAGCTCGTGAAGCCCGTCCTCTGGCCGATGAGCGCAAGCTCGTTGGCTACGGAATCGGGCGAAGAGCCCTCGTCCAGGGCGATGTCACCCGATACCATGGCAAAAGCGAGTGCTCTGTTGAAGTCCTCGGGGTCGCCCACTCCCCTTTTTACCGAGTCGAGTCTGAGGGGATAGGGGATGACCACCATCTCGTCCAACGAGTAATTGAAGTCTCCCTTGTAGAAGACGGCCGAGCGCTCCTCGAGGAAGCCGACGACCTCAAAGGTGAGAGGCCTCGTATAGAACCGGGCATCGATCCTATCGCCCACCTTATACAGACGAGAGTACCCGGAGCCCAGCACCACCGGCTGGCACGTATCGGCCTCGTAGGTCACGGTGGCCCAATCGACCTTGCCAGAGCCGTCCGCAAGGCGAAGGCCATAGAAGTCCCACGCGTTCTTGTCCAGTTGGACTGCAGGGACGTCGTAGGCCAGCCCGCCAAGGATCTTGTCCTCGTACGGACAGGGATCCCAGCTCCACCCAAACGCAACCACGGCAAAATCGCGAATCGGCTCCGAATGCCTGACGGCGATGGGCTGCCCGAAAATGGACAGATACGTGCCACCCGACAGGTCATGGGACAGGGCATTGTAGAAGCCTTGCACGCGTCCGATCCCGTCGAGGTCACCCTTGTAGCCCTGGAACTCGGCCGTCCCAAGCGTGTCCGTTATCGACACGAACTCACGCTCGGCACCATCCCGCAAGCTCGTCTTGAACAACCCGACGGCAGAGGCGGAGAACGACGCGAGGCAATAGGTGACCGCCAAGAGGGTGCCAAGAAGGACGCTCCTCGCCACGCGCGGGAACAATCCCAGACGCAGGTCATAGAGCAGCTCACGCACGAAGGCCCTCACCATGGCAGAGCCGCCTTAGACGAGACGCAGAAGGAGGCTGCAAAGACCATACAGACGGCGAGGGCGGGAGCCAGTGCGGCTACGTCCCTCCCCGAGACGCGCATCACAGGCAGCAAGACGACCGCCAAGGCTGCGAGGCAGCACATGAGCAAGGTCCCCACGACCTGGAGAAGAACCCTCCGCCAAGATACGCCCAAGACGATGCACGAACGCACCCATGGCGCTACGAGGCGCGCCATGGGTGCGCCCGCCACGACGGAGCCAAGGAACTCTCCCACGACGCCAAGCCGAATCAGAACCGGCGAGATGACGTCGACGTTCGTGCGGTCGGAGGCTCCGGCCGCCATGGGCGCAACCCTCACGTCCGGAGCAATCTCCCTCAGTCGCCTTACCGCCCTCGCCCCATCGATGACAACCGTCCCGCCGACGCCGCTCCTTGCGAAGACCTCCTCGTCGGCAATGAGGACGGAGCGGTCAAGGAGCGACTCGCTCCCCATACCAAGCCGTCCCACCAGGGGAAAACCGCTCAGATCCAAAGAGGACGAACTGGCTCCCGCCAATCGTCGTGGCGCCCACCCTGTTTCCCGCCACTGCGGAATGGGCCGCCAGTGGCTTCGTCTGGCTGCCGAGCGGATGCGGGGTAGTCAAAGGATTCGGGATGCGCGGCGACGAACGCACGCACGATGCCGAAGTCGTCCAGGTCGACGAATGCACGCGCGTCTCCGCCAACCTCGTGCACGAGCCGGACGGCGGTTGCGGGAGTGACGTCGACCCGCAAGGCAGACGTGGAGCAGAGGTTTCTTCCCTCGAGGCTCAGCTGCCGCTGCACGACCCAATAGACATAGAGGGAGGCCGAGCCCAGCATGAGCAGGGACAGCACGAACGCGAGCAAGGCGACGCGCGGTTTGGTCAGCGGCATATGTGTCACCCGACAAGAACGGGCCCGCCTTTCATGGGCGGGCCAGCTTCAATAAAGCTGCTTTTCATAATAAGTTGATTCACGTATACACAATCTACCTAATTTTAAAGATATTTTCAATTTTCTACTTAAGCAAATGGATTTTCAAACTGTACGTGGCCAATCGTTCGTCGGCATATTTCTTGGGAGGAGGTACCGACAAACCGAATGCCGAAGCCGAATTTGTATTACGACAGGCGGATTGTCGGCACTTCCACCTTGGCAAAGCACCGACAAATCGGCCCGGAAGAAGGACTCCCCCTCCCGGGCCGACGCGTCGCTACCAATTTGCACTAGCCTTCCGCCCAGGCAAGCCGTCGAGCATGGCA
>ERZ773069.2219-NODE-2219-length-10317-cov-8.047359_pt1 | contig 10317 bp, 7 predicted proteins | sample MGYA00580619_ERZ773069 | MGnify/ENA primary metagenome ERZ773069 (study PRJEB29015, sample SAMEA2738007) | human oral metagenome | biome: human oral; feature: human-associated habitat; material: dental | place: China | collected 2108 ...
CAACGTGTACTGCGCTCACGATTTCTGGCAGCTACCAGGGCAGACTCCTGGCAATGTAGGCATCATGCCTACGCTTAAGGAACTTGTGCCTAGCTACAAGTATTAATAATATGAAACATCACAGGGGCTGGTCTCAAATGAGACCAGCCCCTGCTTGCTACTTTATTTTATGTATAGAATATGAAAGCTATCGAGTTTATGCTGTAGCCGCCTTGAGCTTTCTGCTCTTTAGCGCTGCCTTTCTAAGTCTAAGTACTACGTAACTGCCGTAAATCAAGGTGTAAATGATTATTCCGGTTATGTGAGACTTTACATCCGCTGAGTACAGCACCATGATGTGTACATAGATTCCGATAAAGAACGGATATGCCATGCGCTGCACTTTTTTCCAAGTCTTACCACTCATCTTGCGGCGAACCACCTTAAACGAGGTGATAAAGAGAGGAATAAGCATAGCTAGTAGGCACAGAGTGATTGACGATGCGATTAGCTCTCTCGTAGGCATAGCCTTTGGATTTGTAAATAACATCGGGAAGTACTTAACTCCGAACACCACGTTGTGGCTGAGAGTCAGCAAGCTTCCTATGATAGATATCTCTCCGCGCACGCTCATCAGCTTACGAGACAGTTTGTTGTGCTTAGTGATGACACCAAGATACATTACCACCATAAAGGTAGCTGTTGTAAAGATTCCTCTACTGAACATGTTCATAAAGTATATGTTGAACCACTCTGGGAATTTCTGGTCATATCCGAGGTTGAAGTACATAACAACTGCTCCGCACCATACGTATATACCCAGATAAAAAGCCCCTGGGTGCTTCTTAATTGCATCTGCCGTCAGAATATAGAATATGACAGTCACTGCGATTCCAAATATTAAGTTCACGATACCGTCCTTTCCGTCTCAGCCGCAGCAGAGTTTTCTGCTACTACCTTGCTCTCTGCTGGCTTCTGTATATCTTCTCTCTTGTTAGCCTTTCCGCTATCTCTAGTCTCTGCACTAGAATTTCCAGAGATCGCAGCAGTTACTGCACTTCTCGTGCTAGTTGTTCCACTCGTAACGGCTGATGTTGCCGCATTAGCAACTGGTGTTTTAACATTCACCATAACTGGTGTCTTCGTCTTCTTGTCGATTCCATCAACTGAGAACTCGAGCACCGCCTTGGTCATTCCCTTCTTTGACAGATCAGGCTTCTGAATCAGCTTAACCTTCACAGAACCGTCCGCAGGAATGTTGCTGAACTTAGCCTTGTAATCTTCGAGGGTAGGTTCAGTTCCATCTACGTCGATAGGTTTTGTATTAACCCTCTGCGGTGTAAATGCTGTTCCGCCATCCTCGTCATCATCCGCGATTCCGTCGTGGTCTTTATCTCTGTAAATCCAGTACTTGTATTCTCTAACTAGAAGTTTGCCGTTCTTCTTGGCTTTAAACTTCATAGTTACTGTCTTAAACATTCCGCCATCGCCATCCCAGTTATCGTCATCCACTACTGGTGTGCCAGTGATTGTAGTTCCATCAAAGGATAGACCCTTAGGAAGCCCCTCGATTGAAGCTACCATCTCTGCATCCTTGTCGAGGCTTGTAACTGTAGCTGGTTTAATTGGAACACCCTGTGTCCACTTAGGTCTGCCTGGCTCATCGAGTACAGTCTCGATTACCTTGCTGTCTACCTTAACCTCTGGGAGCGTCTCCTCCGCATCTGCTGCTGGAGTCTTCACGTTAACCATAACGATTGCCTTGCTCTTCTTGTCGATTCCATCAACTGAGAACTCGAGTACCGCCTTGGTCATGCCCTTCTTAGATAGGTCAGGCTTCTGCACTAGCTTAACCTTCACAGAACCGTCCGCAGGGATGTTGCTGAACTTAGCCTTGTAATCTTCTAGCGTTGGCGCCTTGCCATCCACATCAATAGGCTTTGCATTAACCCTCTGCGGTGTAAATGCTGTTCCGCCGTCCTCGTCATCATCCGCGATTCCGTCGTGGTCTTTGTCTCTGTAAATCCAGTACTTGTATTCTCTAACCAGAAGTTTACCGTTCTTCTTAGCCTTGAACTTCATGGTTACTGTCTTAAACATTCCGCCATCGCCATCCCAGTTATCGTCATCCACGATTGGTGTGCCGGTGATTGTCGTGCCGTCAAAAGATAGACCCTTAGGAAGTCCTTCGATCGAAGCGACCATCTCTGCGTCCTTGTCTAGGCTTGTAACCGTAGCTGGCTTAATAGGAACACCCTGTGTCCACTTAGGTCTACCTGGCTCGTCGAGTACAGTCTCGATAACCTTGCTGTCTACCTCTACAATATCCTCTACTGGATTCTTGACATTAACCATTACTGGCGTCTTAGTCTTCTTATCTATTCCATCTACCGAGAACTCTAGTACTGCTCTTGTATATCCTTTCTTGGATAGATCTGGCTTCTGTACGAGAGTTACCTTAACCGAACCGTCAGCAGGAATGTTGCTAAACTTAGCCTTGTAATCCTCGAGTGTTGGAGCCTTACCATCCACCTCGATTGGCTGTGTATTCACTCTCTGAGGTGTAAATGCTACTCCGCCATCCTCATCGTCATCCGCGATTCCGTCGTGGTCTTTGTCTCTATAAATCCAGTATTTGTACTTTCTAACTAGCAGTTTACCGTTCTTCTTGGCTTTGAACTTCAGGGTTACTGTCTTGAACATCCCCCCGTCACCGTCCCAGTTATTATCGTCCACGACTGGTGTTCCAGTGATAGTTGTACCGTCGAAGCTGAGCCCCTTAGGAAGTCCTTCGATGGTTGCCTGCATCTCTGCATCCTTATCCAGACTCTTAACAGTCGCAGGCTTAATAGGCGTACGCTCAGTCCACTTTGGTCTGCCTGGTTCATCGAGTTCTGTCTCGATTACCTTGCTGTCTACTTCTACTTCAGGTAGATTCTCATCTGGATCTGTTGTTCCTGGATTGTCATTATTTCCACCATTATTCTCAACAAGCTGCTTGTCGGCCTCTGTGCCAGAAAGCTGGAATGTCACGAACAGCGCAGATGGAGCATTAGGATTTTCGTCATTTACTAATGTGTACTTAACCTTTCTATTTACAGGCTTCTTGTCTGTTGTGTACTCGTAACGGTGTCCTTTCTTGGAAACCAGACGAACCTTAACATTTTCATACTCGAACGATGTCGGTGCATCGATAACCTGCTGGTCATCAATCTTGCGGTCATCTACCGAATCCATATCAACCTTGCTCACCTTATACCACTTCGAACCGTCCTTGCTGTACTCAAGTCCTACGATGTAGTCTCTGCTGTAACGTCCAACTAGGATTCTGAAGCTGTCATATGATAGTGATTCCTTGTGAACTACTCTAGCCTTGATAACCTTTTTGTCACCATAAGCCTTGAGATCGCTGCCGTTTTCGATTGCATTTCCGTCCTCGTCAGTGATGCTGAGTCCGTTTGCTGCAAAATCATCCCACGAAGCTTCTGATACTGTTCCGTCCTTCTTTACAATCTTTGCCTTAAGTTCAGAGAAATCAACTGTGCTACCGGTGTTAACCTCTACTGTCTTGGTCTTAGGCGATATGATTGCAACTTCCTTCACATCAGAGTTAGTTTTCTGATCATGTGCAGACTTATTGCTTGCTTCCTTAGTTGCTGCAGAAATTCCGCTCGCACTAACTGTAGCTCCTGTTACGCTATCGAACATCTTCTTGCCCTCGTAACGGTCGCTCATGTAAGTCTTTACGGTTCTCGACATGAGTGTGAGGTCAGATTCAGTATTATTTCCTGATAGTCCATTGAGCATGCTCACATACTTGTCGCCAAATAGTTCCTTGACCTTTGCCTTAGGATCGCTGCTTTTTCTTATTGACTCGAAATATTCACGATAAAGTCCCATCTTCGCGATGTTCCAGCGACCTTCCTTGCCCTGTAGGAAAGGTAGTACGTTCTCTGCCTTTCTTCTAAATGGTCCCATGTCATCGCGATAATCCTCGCCTATTCCGACTCTGAGGCTAGATATCTCACCATCCTTAACTGTAACGTAAGTCTTGATTCCACCTGGATTGAGGTATCCGATACCAATTCCAGTGTATTCGCCATCCTTGAGTTTATCTCCCGGGTAATGTTTACGAAGAGCTGCATCTACATATGATGGCTCCCCTGTCTCAGGGTTAACCGATGGATTTGTATCATCTGTGCTTGGCTTTTTGTCACCTGTGCTAGGCTTGCTAGTATTGGTGACGTTAGTCTTGCCAGCACCTGCAAGTGCATTTCTCACCGCATCGATGATTCCACGGCTGGAATATGTAGCTCCAGAGACTGTGTCTACACTCTTGCCTGGACGTCCTAGCAGTCTACCGATAACAGCCTTTGCACGATTAAAGAATGGTGCATCGTCACTGTGTGAAAGTATCTCGACATTGGTAATATTACCACCAGAAACAGTTACACGAACTCTAATTGGTCCGTTGAAGCCCTGACCTGATCCAATATAAACACCATCTTTTAGGTTAGCACTTCCGATTGCAAAAGATCCTGCTACATTACCTTTTCTTCCCTTAGCGGATTTAGCGTCTTTCTTGACTGGCGTTACCTTAGCCTGCTGCTTCGATCCAGCCTTGCGCAGGGCATCAGCAACCGCCTTCTTGATTGCATTTGAAGAGATAGTCGCTCCTGAAACAGAGTCAACGTTCACATTACCACTGCTCAGAATCTTGCCTATTACAGCTTTCGCCCTGTTAAAATACTCTGGTGTTTCTGTCTGGGATATAACCTTGATATCTGTCAGCTTTCCACCCTTGACGGTGATGCGAACAGTAAGGGGACCACCATAACCGGTTGCAGTACCTTCGTATTCTCCATCTTTAAGACCGTCTGTGGAAACCTCTGAACCAATTGCCTGAGCTTCCTTGGCAGCCTTTTCTTTAGCAGCGTTGTTCTTCTCGACGACCGTAACAGCCGAATAAGCCATAGCGGCGGTAACAGCCACGGCTACGACAAAGGACAGCACTCCCTTGAAACCAGTTGTCTTCATCTTTCCTCCTATGAATGAGTGTGAAAATTTTTAATAAGTTAGATATATTTTACAAAAGTTAGTTAAATTGAACTAATGTATATTGTATTTTAATGCAATTTGCACAAATATGCAATATTTTTTTGAACCAATAATTTTACTTATTTAAGGATATTTATAGGGTTTTAGGACAAAATAATAAAGCAAGCAATTAAAGGGACGAGCCGTTGGCTCGCCCCTTTAACAGTGTGTATCTGAAAGAATGATAATAGCAAATTAATTACATATCGCCATTGATGAAATATCCATACGTGACTACTCTATCAAAGGCAATCTTCTGCCACTCTTCCTTGATAGAATCCCTATCTGTAAGGAAGAATCCTGGCTCCATAAAGCGAATAATTATGAATTCAGAGTTCTTCTGATCCCAGTTATTACCCCTACTGAAATCTATTCCTTTCCCTGTATTCTTAGTAACTATCGCCTCTAGGAGCGGAGCAGTGACGGAATTGATGGGAACAACCATATCCGCCTTATCGAACAACCCCTTCTTGGTCTCGCTAGTGTATATGCCAAAGGTTCCTATTGCACTAACTGCGCATACAACTCGCTTAATATCATTGATATCTATCTCGTGCTTAGCACCGATAATCTTGTTACCACGGAGCTTTATCTGCTTCTCCCTGAGAGATGTGCCAAGTGTGAGGTCTAACTCACCGATGTTATTAGGAAAGTCCTTGGTGAGCTTGTGTGCAGCAAAGGCAGTAAGAAGAGTCTTAGTCTCCTTGATATTATGAGTCTCATAGCCATAATCCTCATCCAAGGTTATATCTATCATCTTCTGCTTAGGATCTACACTAACCAGATTAATGCTGTAGCTACCGTTGGAACTGAAATAGTTCGTCGTGATAATGGTCAGTATATCGTCGAAACTAACGTTCAGCACACCCTTCTTCTTATGCGTGTAGGTGAAGCCGTCACTACGAATCTCTAATGTGTACTTAGGCTTTTCGAAAGTCACAATATCGGTATCAAATATGCTAATCATAAGTTCTCCTTATTCCTTCTCAGCTTGCCGTTATACTAGCTATTAGCTAAGAGAAGTTTGCTGCTTGATATTATTTATTGTTCTCATGTAGGTAGTATAACCTTATTTTTATGCTTTGTCTCTATGTTTTCAAAAATAGTGTATATTAGGTCAAAAATTGTGCAAATTTTTCCGTTTTTTGGTAATTTTTTGCCTTGCGTTATTCGCATCCAGGTGATTTTAGGGCGCATTTTGAGCGTTCTGGCATGTTAATCATCGCTATCGATATGATAACCAGCACGATACCAACAACCCTCCATGGGCCGAGTTCCTCCCCGAATAGCAGTGTGCCAAATAGCGTCGCTGCGACATTTTCCACCGATGACAATATCGGCGCATACGACACGTGCTTAAGCCTCGTTATCGCGAAGCCGTACATGAAGTATGGAAGGGCAACAGACGTCGAGCCATTGATTATACTTATGAGCGCCAGCTTTCCGTCAGCACGAAATTCGCCAATGCCAACTATGGATCCGTATATCAAAAGAGCGATGAGCCCAAATACCATCGTATAGAATGTCATCGCTGTCGTATCTTCCGACTGTCCGCCAAGTCTACTTGTAATCGCTAAACTTGCAAAGCAGAATCCGCATATAAGTCCCATGAATATACCATAAAGAGACAGCTTCCCTAGGTCGAACACTCCCCCGGTCGCCGTGAATGTAACCCCCATGATGGTCACGCACATGGCGAAGACTTTTCTCAGGGTAGGCTTTTCCTTAAATATAAAGTACGACATAATCGCCACGATTATCGGGGATGTGTAGACGAGCACGACTGCGCTCGCCATGCCGAGTTTACCAATCGCTGTGAAGTACGCCACGTTGAACACGGCCTGTGTGATTACGCCCTGCACGCAGGCTATCTTGAAACCGCGCCCACTGAGTTTGAAACTCTTTCGCCCTTTCATGAGCATGAACGGCAGGATGACGAGCATCGCACATGATACTCTCAGGATTGACATCGTCACTGGTGGGATGCCGTACGCTCTATATAGATGTGAATAAATTCCGGTTGTGCCCCAGAGGGTGCCGGAAAGCATTATGAAAATCGCTCCGTTTTTGATCATATTACTTCCCGCTCAGCTTAGCTATCGCCTGATCATACGAGATGCAGAGTGCCCTATCGAAGCTGAACTTCTTCCAGATAGATACGTTGTTCTCCTCTCTATAGGTACTGAAGATGATGGCCTTATCAAACTGTGCGGATGAATTTGTAAAAGATTTGGCGCCTTGTGCACCTGACACGGTTTTGCCGTTTCTCTTATATATATCCACGGTATTTCCCGAATCACCTTGTCCAACTAGGTCAGATATAGTCTCAACCAGCTCAAGCTTTGAATTCTTCATCACATACTTGTGGACATTATACTGCATGTAATCATCGCCGTTCGAATAGTAAATGTATAGGGTATTTGCATCCTTGCCCTTATACACGACATAAGAAGTACCCGCAGCAGCTTGTTGATCCGCGAATTTGCCACTATATGCACCTTCATTAAAGCCATCGTAGCTTAGTTCCACTGCTTCTTGGCCATTAAATGTATAGATATGCATCTGTGCATCGAATTCATTATTCGCGGTGAAGAAGAACAGCTCTGGTACATTGTCACCGTCTATATCGCACAGTGCAATAGGTCTATCTATACCTCTAGCATTATATGTATCCTTACCTGGAACTGTCTGCCACGAGTACGCTTTTATCGCAGTAGCATTCTGCTCGATGATAGTCTTATACGCGCTATACGCAGCTTTCCTATTCTTCGCTTGCTTCTCAGTGACTTTTTTTGGCTTAGGTGGCTTCTTCTCCTCTTTCTTAGGCACCTTTTTGCTGCAGCCTGCGATAGATAAGATGAGCAATGCAGATAGTAAAATCGCAATCGCTGATCTTAGCTTCATCTTGGTATTCATGGTTTTCCTCCTTTTGGTACTAGCTCTGTTATTTACAAATGCTATGCAATTTCTGGCGAATATCAGTAGTATCTTTAAGTAGTTAATATCCTATCTTCTGTAATCTCTATGTCTATTACAGAGTATTATACTAGAATTACGGGATAAAGTGAAACTATGCGGATTGTCGTGTATATATGCATGCGAAGAGTTATTTGCACTAGATGGTTGAAAATGAATGATAATGGGTTTACTCTATAGTCAGAAAATATTGGATACATACCTAGTGGTATGGGTCAGGAGGTTAAGATGCTATTAATCGGAGTAAGAGCGGATGGAAACTGGCTACTATCGCAGTGGAATCTTACGTATGCTACCGGCTGGGAGGGCATTTGCAAGGCTGCTGCTAAGATGTATGATTACTATGATAGTAAGGAGATGCCAGTTGAGATATTAACGGATGATCATCTAACAGGTGCTCATTCGAAGGATGAAATCATGAATATCGAGGAAGCCGGCCGTCTAACGGTTAGGGGATTTTCGACGGTGTTCAAGCTGCCGCTGATGATTACTTTTTATAACCAGTCTAAGATTGTGTATGTCAATATTGCGCAGGCTACTGAGGAATTTGCATATGCTGATTATGAGAAGTTTAATAAGTCGCTCTGTCAGTATCTCGATAGCGTTGAGATGGCGATGTGTGAGTAGGTTTGGATACATAATGAACTATATAGGGCAAGGAAAAAATCAGGCGTGGGCCTGATTTTTTTGTGGTATGTTATATGACGCTTGTGACTACACCTACTGTGCTACAAGTTCTGTTCCACTCCTTAATATGCTGATATAGTCATCGTAGCTATATACCTTATTCCTGTCTTGGTTATTGACCAAGCTCAGTATTCCAAGTGCCTCAAATCTAGATACTGCAGAGGCTACCGTGTTGTATGACAAGGACAAATCCTTAGCGGTTTTTCCTATCTCGATAATTGGATGAGCTTCTAAGTAACCGAATACCTTTATCATGGTCTCATGCGTTCTCTTGGTGTAATTTTCTGCCTCTAACCTTTCTAGATTAGAATTCCTTATAGCAATCAGTTCATCTGCGGTTTCTATAGCTGATTGTCCACTCACATAAATCCCTTCGATAAAGAACTTAATCCACTGCTCATAGTCACCACTCTCTCTTACCGCTGTCATTCTGTCGTAGTATTCGATGCGATTTTCTTTTAGATAGAATGATAGATATAGAGAAGGTGTTTTTATCACTTTTTTCTCGAGCAAATACAGCACTATAAGCAGCCTTCCCACACGACCATTTCCATCTAAGAAAGGATGGATTGTCTCAAACTGGTAGTGAATCAAGGCAATTTTAATCAGATCATCTAGTCCGCCGTCTGTATTCATATATTTTTCCAAGTCTGACAGAGCTTCCTGCATGTATAGAGCATCTGGCGGTATATACCTTGCTGTTTTGATAGTTGAACCAGAGCCACCAATCCAGTTCTGACTTTTCCTAAATTCGCCAGGATTCTTTTCTCTCCCTCTTACTCCAGATAGCAAGACTTCGTGGGTTTCTAAAAGCAGTCTACTACATAACGGCAATATATCTAATCTCTGTATTGCGTATTTGGTTGCCTTTATATAGTTAATGACATCATCAACATCTAAATTTATATTTTCAGAGATATTTGGATTAAAGATGTCCTCTAATGTTGCCTGCGTACCTTCAATTTGTGAGGATAAGAGCGCCTCTTTTTGAACGTACATGGAGATGAATAGATCTATATTGGGAATATGCATCGCTCTATCATCGAGTATGGCTAACACTCTGTATGCTTTGATCAGCTTCTCAGTTAGTTCACTGTCAATTTCTATCTCCGGAATTGGAGGCAGTTTAGAAGGATGAAATGAATAATAAGCTAGCTTACCTGACAGCTGCTTTACTGATTTTCCCGCTCTTTCTTTTTTCATCTGTGGTGCTCCTTTTTGAAATAGTAATAAGAATATAGCATCTTTATTTCAAAAAAACAATCATTTTTGAAATAAATGTGCGTTTTTTGCGAGTATTATTTCAGAAAGTACGTGTGGGAAAAAAATCAGGCGCGAGCCTGATTTTTTGATTTGCTTATAACTATTAACTTTCCTCTTCAGCCTCTGTAGAATCCATGCCACCACTAAGGATGAACTCTCTAAGAAGCTTATCTGTCTTGATACTAACCTTAGGTGGTATGAGATTCACGCCTTCGATTCTCTCAAAATATTCTTTAGCTTTCGTCTTATCGACTGTTTGTTTAAGCTCATCGTATCTACCAAACTCATTTAGATTTGAGTCATTGAGCTTCAAAC
>ERZ773069.2222-NODE-2222-length-10308-cov-16.070906_pt1 | contig 10308 bp, 6 predicted proteins | sample MGYA00580619_ERZ773069 | MGnify/ENA primary metagenome ERZ773069 (study PRJEB29015, sample SAMEA2738007) | human oral metagenome | biome: human oral; feature: human-associated habitat; material: dental | place: China | collected 2108 ...
GGGGCGGAGGCGAAGGCCTCCCGGTGGGGGTGGTCGGCGGGCAGGTGGGCGCGCAGGGTCAGGCCCAGGCGCCGCAGCAGCATGGCGACGTCGGTGCCCTGGGCGCCGTCGTAGGTGTGGAACTCGTCGAGGACCAGGTAGGTGAGTGAGCCGGCTGAGGCCCGCCACAGCTCGCGGTCCTCGGGGCGCAGGAGGAGCTGGTCGAGCATCTTGTAGTTGGTGAGCAGGATGTCCGGCGGGTTATCGCGGATGACGTAGCGGTCGGTGATGAGGGAGTCGGCGGTGACGTGCTTGCGGGGGCTGGTGGAGGAGTCCCCGGTGTAGATGGCGGCGCGCACGCCGGCCAGGGCGGGGTCCTTGGTGATGAGGCTGGCGAGGCGGCTGGCCTGGTCGGAGGCCAGGGCGTTCATGGGGTAGAGGATGAGGGCCTTGATGCCGGTGACTCCCTGGGCGCGGGCGCGCAGGACGTGGTCGAGGACGGGGTGAAGGAAGGACTCGGTCTTACCGGAGCCGGTGCCGGTGGTGACGATGGTCGGTTCGGGGCGGTGGCCGCCCTTAGTGGTCAGGCGCCGGTAGGAGTCCTCCTGATGCTGGTAGGGGGTCAGGCCCGGGTCCCAGTCGAGGGGACGGTCGGTGGGGTGGGCCGGATCGGTTGTGCCGGGGCGGGCGCTCGCGGCCAGGTAGGGCAGGCGCAGGCGGACGAAGGGGCCGACAAAGACTCCCTGATGTTCGTCCTCCAGGAAGTCGGTGAGCACGCGCCGCGGCTCGGCGTCGGTGAGGGCGAAGGTCGTCGAGAGGTAGTCGACGATGGACCGACGGATGCGTTCGGCCTGGAGGCTAGGGAGGAGGAGCGTCATAGCTGGAGCGTGGTGGTGATGGGCGGTGGGGTGGATGGCGGCGAATGGTGTACGGGAGTGGTGTCTGCCGGGGCCGGCGCCACCTCGTGCGGATCGTCGTTGTTCCGGGAGTGATCCCGCAGATCAGAGGCTACCGCAGCGAGGGAAGGGGAGAGGTGGCGGCCCGAGTCGCGTCTTGATGACGAGGCCGTCGACGCCGGCTGTGCTGAGATCGCCGAGCATGGCAGCATCTCCTGGGAGGAGGTCAAGGCCGGCCTCGGGATAGAGCGCGCGGTCGGTTCGACGTGAGGCTACGAGCCACGTTTGCGGAGATCCGTGGTGAGTCTCGTCGCGCTGTGGACAGGGCTGAGCGGGGCCGGCCATAATGGTGGGGAGCCACCCGGGTCGCATCCGGGCGACTCCCCTGGCAAGGGGATGGTCTAGCCGATCCACTTGCTGAGGGCATCCACAAGGACACCGACGGCCCGGACAAGGCGAGCGATCGAGTTCAGTATGTCGCTCACCTTCCGGGCCGTTACCTTGCCCTTGCGGACGTGTGCGCGTCGGCCTTTCGGCTTGGACACGGCCCTCACCTCCTTCCCAAGCCCTCCCTCCCCGGCAAGGACACATGGACGTTCCGGGAGGAGGTGCCGAAGGGAGGCACGTCCCATGATGTCAGCCTGCACTGACATTCTGAACTCACCCCTGGCTACTATGAGTGCTATGGAGACCGCGGAAACCCTCGCCCAGGTCCTGGCTATCACCCGCATCAAGAAGCGCGGCCTGTCTCAGCCTGATCGCGTTCAGGTTCTCCTGGACAGTGCCGACCCCCGCGAAGCCCTTGCCGACATTGCTGGTCCTTCCCTGCTCGACGACCCGGCTTTGAGCCAAGCCCGCGAGGACGTCGACAACTGGCTCTCTCAGGGCATGGGACTCGTCTCTGTACTGGCTGACCAGTACCCCGCACGTCTGCGTGATGTTCGCGAGGCGCCGGCTCTTCTCTACTACCAGGGTGACCTGACCCCGGCAGACCAGGGAGTGTGCATTGTCGGCTCACGCGATGCCGACGACGATGCTCTCCGTGTTGCCGACTACGTCGCCAGAGCGGCAGTCGAGGCAGGTCTGACTGTCGTATCGGGCTTGGCCGCTGGCATTGACACTGCCGCCCACACCGCTGCCCTGGATGCCGGAGGACGCACTGTCGCCGTCATGGGCACAGGGCTTGAGCGCACCTACCCGGCGACAAACAAGAACCTGCGTGAGCGCATCGTTGCCAACCGTGGGCTGGTCATGACTCAGTTCGAACCGAATGCTCCAGTGAAGCCTGCAAACTTTCCGATGCGCAACGCCGTCATGAGCGGCTACGGCATCACCACCTTCGTTGTTACAGCCTCCGAGCACTCAGGCACTCGCTCCCAGACGAAGAACGCAGTCAAACACGGACGCGGAATCGTTCTCGCTCGCCGCGTAGCCGAGACCACCTCCTGGGGACGGGATCTTGCTCGCACCGGCCAGGCGCGCGTTGCTGACTCCACGAGCGACGTCTTGGACCAGGTACGCGCCCTACAGGCTGAACGTGCTCAAGCGGAAGAATTACTGCGTGAGCTCGTCGCATGACCGCGATTCTGCCTAGTTACTTTCGGGCAACCGCCGTCCCTGATCAGTTGCGCGGAAGGCAGTGCCAACTGTGTCGAGCTCCGATCGATGAGGCTTACGACTTCTGCTTCCGGTGTAACAGTCAGCCATTCGCCCGTCCGGATGCGGCGGGGTTCGTGACGTACGCCGTCAAGGGCGGACAGTCCGGTGCGGAGATGTATCGTTACAAGAACCATCGGCCCTCTCCTCAGGCTCTCAAGAATGTCCTGTTGCTTCTGCAGTACGGACTACTTCATCTCCCCTGTGCGGGACGACTGATGGGAACACCCAGCGAAGCCGTCGCAGTTGTCCCCAGTCGCAGCCATTACCAGGCTGATACGTTGAGCAAGCTTCAGCAACTCTGCCATCGCGTACTCTTGGAATGCGTGCCTTTGGTGAGTCTGCGTCCAGCTCCAGGGTCGACATCCGACCGCCGAATACATGGCAGCGCATTCGAGGTCGTTGACTGCCCATATGCATCGCACGTTACGATCATTGACGACACCTGGGTGAGTGGCGGAACCACGCTATCGGCGGTCGCAGCGCTGCGAGCCTCTGGAGTTCAGAAGGTCTCTGTGCTGGCACTCGCCCGCTGGCTCGACCCTGGGTACGGTCTCACTCGAGACTTTCTCGCTATAGGAAGACAGCGCCTCGCCGAGTGGCCGGGCCCGCAAGATGTATGTCCCTTCACGCTCGATGGGATCTGCCCATAGACGTGTCTTCATCAATCGCGCGAGGCTCTGCGTCACCCATGAGCCGTCTTCTTCGCCTGCCATGGTCGCCGCATGGTGACGGCTACATCGTTGGTCTCTCTCGGGCCGGTTATCCGGTCGAGGCCGGTGTCAACGAGGATCATTCGTAGCATCCGTCGAAAGTGCTGTGACCTGCGCAGATGCCAGCGTCGGCTAGCCCTGTGAGTAAGCCTCAATGATGACAATTTCGTGTTTCACGATACGTCAGTACGTGAGAAGTTCTTGAGAGAAAGTGAAGTATGAAGACCGTCGAAGAGATGCTTGACGAAATCGAAAACGCCAACAACGGGGATGGTCCGGATTCTGTGGCTTCGGTTGACGATCCCGCTCTCGCGAGAATTGCGGTCGCGCAGATGCGCCTCCGTGCCGCCGAGCGTGTGCTCGATGAGGCTGTGACGGACGCACGTGATGCCGGTCTGTCATAGCAAGTGATCGGGGATGTATCGGGTATGACCTGTCAAGGTGTGAATAAACGTTTCCATGCCGCCTGAAGTGGTCTGCGGATTTTGCAGGTAGTTCGACCTGAGGTATCGAGCGTCGTTGGTGGGCATCCTTGACAGGTCGTGTCCTTGTAGGCATGCGATCGTCGATCCTTTGATTTGGACGAGGCTCCGATCTTCTCACAGTCTCTCTTTCCTGAACAAAATACATCAGCGTTCCAGGGGGAAATGCCGAAGGGGGCAGGCTCCATCATGCCAGCAGGCACTGACGCCCTGCGCTTGGCTCAATCGTGGTTGTATTTCGTGACTGCCTAAATGAGCGTGACTGAGATTCCCTGGAACTCGAGGTCAAGCGAGAAAAGCGGAATGAATCTACATGTCGATTTGGAGTTGATCGAGTTCGAGCTCCGATGTGCTAGAAAGTAGGCCGCAGAAACGTTTGGCTCGGGTGATGGCCACGTAAATGATGCAGTGTTCCTCTTCAAGTTCGCGAAGCCCTGACTTAAGTGCGTCGATTTGGTTGCGGTAGAGTACAACTCCGACACGTTCCCACTCCCGACCCTTCGCTTGGAAGACGGTGAGACCGGGAATTACCGTCGTCTGCCTGAGTCTTGCTGCCAATTGAGCGAGCTGCAGCCGCACATCATTTTCTTTCTTCTCGGATAGCTTGCTTGGCTTACGCGCTCCGAGACTTTTGATGGTTTCGCGGAGGTCGTCAAGTACTTGAGCCTTGGCCTTGCCAGTGCGTAAACTTTCGACAATCGGCATAAATACCTGGTCTTGCCTTGCTTGGAAAATTTCGCGATCGAGTCCAAGTTTCATGATCGCCCCTTCGCGTCCGTACGATCTTGTGCCGAGGCGGGTGCGCGTAACAACATCGAGAAGCAGATTCATGGCTGCATCTGTGGCGTTGTTCACCGTTCGGAAAGCAAGCGGAAGAACATTGTCGCCGACGGTCCACAGTTGGGTCCAGTTGCGGGCGAGTGCGACGTCAACGTCGCTGCTGTCAATGGGGGGAAGATCTACACCAATACCAGCACGTAGTTTAGCTGCAAGGAGAGGCATCTGCTTGCCGACGAACCTGAAGGACTCTGGTTGTTCGTATGCTATAAACTGATCTGATGTGTGGTCCAGTAGTGTATTCACAACTTCCGGTTTCGCACCTCGCCACTTATAGAGTGTTTGCCAAGGATCGCCAATGAGAGTAAGTGACAGTCCTGCCTCGGCAGCCAAGTAAGCAGCGTAGAGGTCAAGGTCGTCCGCGTCGTAAACCTCGTCGATGATTGCCGCGCGGTAGTTTGCGGACAGCCAATCAGCTGAGACTTTCCGTATTTCTTCGATACGCATGGCCACATGGAGAATTGAACGAACATCCTCGTGGCTGACGATGCCCGAGTTTAGGACGGCTTGGTGGTCTCTCTTGCTGCCGATTCCCATGCAGGGTGTTCCTACTTTTTGGCTGCCCGACACCACAAAACGATTGTTGTCTACGGAAGCAAACCGCTTGTAACCGCCATCCTTCAGGAACCGGAAACCTGTCAGGCCTCGGTAATCGTCGCATACCTCGAGAGTTGTGATGCCTCTCGGCCACGTGAGTTGACCCTCGCTGAGGAGGTGGGTGAGGATATCGACGTGGAGATGATCGAAGGTGATAACGCGATGGGCTGGCCTAATGCAGTTTGTGCCCCATCGGCGGTTGATTCGCTCGCGCAACTCAGTGGCAGCAGCCCGGTTGAAGGTTAGGCCGAGCACGCCACGAAGATCGCTCGCCTGGTATCGCAGGTAGCCGTAGCGCTCTGCTGCGATGGTCGTCTTACCGCTGCCGGGCGCCGAGATGATGTTAACAAGTCGGTCAGGCGCGGCTGCGGCAAGCACCTGGGCATCGGTTAACTGAATCATTGCTGTGCTCAGGCGATGTCATCTATGGGAGCGGAACCGGGCTCTGTGCCATCGTAGAGCCAGGCGAACATGGTGTTAATGTGAGTCGGCAATACGACCGAACTTAGGTTCTGGTCGATGAGCAGTGCCAGCATAAGGGAGAATTCTCCTTTGTGTCTTGGATGCTGCTTAAAGAACTGGTCGACGGTGTCTGCCGTTATTGGGTTGGGTGCATTGAGGTTACATTTCGTAAATGCTGTGTTGATGAGTGTTTCGTTCCCATCGACAAGTGAGGGTTCCAGTGTTGGTCTCGACCAGAAGAAGCGTGCCGATTCAGGATCAAGTTTTCCATGCCAAGCAGGCGGTTTCGGGGCGGGGAGCGGCGTGCCTCGTAGATCGGTGTCAGCTAGGGCGGCAACACGGGTAACGAGTTCGTGGTCAGGTGTCGCGAGAAGGCGGATCGGCCATTGCCCAACTTTGTGTCCGATTGGAAGGATTGCCAAGGAGTCGATGAATCCGGTTCGTTGAGGATCGCCGCCAGCCCATGCGCGCCCGAGCGACCTGAGGATACTTGCCTCTGTGACTCCCTCGACAATGAGAACTCGGTCAGCAAATAATGCGGCTGAGCGCGTTGCGTCGAGGTGCAGGCGAGTCTGTTGAAACAATGAAGTTCTGAGGTTGTTGTCCTTTATTGGGAGATCCGTGAGTCGACGTGAGAGTGTGCGGTTGTCGGCGTCCTTTCTCACGACGACAAGTTCCTCGGGATCGCATGCCGCGGCGAGGTCAGCGGAGTGCGTTGTCACGATGACCTGAATATCTGGGCGTTCTTTGACCAAACTGCGCAAATTTCGAATGAGGCCGTACTGAAGTTGTGGGTGGAGGTGAGCCTCTGGCTCCTCGATCAAAACCGTTGCGTGGAAGAGCTCAGGGTAGAACGAGTCTGCATCTGCATCCGCAGCTTCTGCTGTCCGGGCGAGTCTCTCCCGCGCAGCGTCGGCACGTTTGCTGTCCTCGGCTGCCGACTCTGACCCTGCATCTCCGTCTGTCTCTTCGCGGTTAACCGGAGGTTCGTGAGGGGGTGGTGTGCGTCCTGCATCCGGAATGCCGGCGAGAGTGACGGCTATGTGAAGTAGATTCACATAGCCCAAGCTCGACACCTGCAACCGTCGGGCGGTCGCACGGTCTGGGAGTAGTGCGACGAGCATTTCGAATACTCGGGCAAGGTAGGTGTCATCGACCGTTTGGGTTCCGACAAAGGCGTGATGTTCTTGGACTCCGCCGCTGATGATTCTGAGGTTCTCGGCAATACGGTCTTCGACGTTCCCTACGAGAGGGTGGTTGGTGAGTGACTTGAGCATCCCTTCGGCTTGGGCCCGTAGGGAGTGAAGTCCGCCGGTTTCAGGGTGCTTCCGCTCGTCGGCGCGGAGCAGTTCAAGGAGGATTCGAGCGTCACGCCGTGAGAGGTCATCGACCGGATTCCGCAACGCTGGGAGATGTACGAGCCGAATGCTCTCGTACTCTTCGGAGGGTTCAAGAGGTTGCCCAGCGCGAACACGTCCCAGCGAGCGTTCGAGAAGGCGACACCATTGTGGAGCGCCGAAACCCCGCCGCTTTCGATATGCCCCCAGGGCTCCTTCGCAAAGTGCATCTGCTTCGAACTCGTACGTAACGCGTACCATGCGTGGAGTCGGCCCCAATGCCGTTGCATCGATCGGTGCGAGCCGAGGGAAGCTACGTGGATGAGCCAGGGCGATCGCCTCGTTGATCGTTGTCTTGCCCGATCCGTTGGCGCCGAGGATTAGAGAGAAACGACCGGGTAGTTCGCAGACAATCGGTGAGTTTGCAGAGGCGCGGTATCCTTCGATTTCGATGCGTTTCAGATGCATATGTCACCTTCCTGAGTATTCTTCAGGGTGGACTTAGGGTCATATCAGAGGGTGCGTGTGTTGTGGTTGGGGTTTGTCTTTGTCGATCTGAGTTGCTGGGAGATCGCTGTCTCCCGTCACTGTTTTATCCTTCGATGTTTCAAGCCTCTCGGCGGATGAACTACATTACGCGCAAATTTGTCTAGGTTGCCCTCGTCGTCAATAATGTATGGCTGATTGAGGAGTAGTTGCCTCTTAGTGGGGGGATAGGGGTAGTGGGTGTCGCACCGAACTCATATTTCCTCTGTGAGGGCTGAGTGGATGCGACGGAAGTCGGATTCGCGGTCGCGGATGCGGAAGGGGAGGTCGTAGACGTAGGAGACGCCAGAGCCAGGGTGGGTGTGAGTGCGCTCCGATAGTGGCATGTCCTCGTTGGAGGTGGGGCGTTGGCGCTTCTCCCAGGCCTGGCGGACCGGAGTCGGGAGCTGGCGGCCGTTCGCGTCATAGACGTAGGCGCCCTGGCCGCGGCCATGGTCGTAGTCATAGAGGACCGCGAACTGGGTGCGGTAGATCGTGCACAGGTCCTCGATCGGCACGCCCAGCATCATCGCTACCATGACGTCGATCTCCGCTTGGGCGTTGCGACGATCCTCCGCCCGACGCAAGGGCGTGTCTGCGGTCCATTCTGGACCAATCGGACGCTCGTCATAACGCTCCAGGATCGGAGCGTCAGCCACAAACGACTCGTCCCAACACTCGGTCCACAGATCCGCATAGGCGTCGGTGACACAGTTGAGACGGAGGGCGCGCAGGATGACGCGTGTGGTAAGAGGATGATTGTGGGGTAGAGCGGGTAGCCGAGAGAAGTCGGGGAAGTAGATGCCGGACTTGGGAAGTGCTCGAAGAGTGAAGTCGGTGAGAAGCGAGGAAACGCCTGCTTGGAGGGTTACGAGACTTGATGCAGAGAAGCGTGGAGCCCCTGCGGAGAAGACGCCGTTTGGGTGGGCGGCTCCAGGTGGAATGATGGCCGGGATGAGTGTTCTCTCGCCAGTGTTGGCGGCCATTGCGCGCCAGGCGATGCGGTAGTGGTCGCGGGCAGGAGAATCGTCCCAGTGGGTGTAGAGACGGTCGTAGGTGGCGCGGTCGCCTGCGGGCTTGTACTGGGTAATGGGTTGTGCGCTCGGGGAAAGTGCTTCCAGGTCGGTGGAGGTCCAGTCCTGGAAGTGCCTCATCGTCTCGTTGGGCTGCTTGTACAGCGGCGTGGAGACGTAGAGGTGAGGTCCCTGGAGGATGGCATCGCTCCAGGAACTTGTGCCCCATTCCTTGATGAATCGTCCTTTTTGTCGGTCAATGGATTCATCCCAACCTCTTGAGAACTTTAGGTTGAGGATTCCGATACGTGGCTGAGTTGCTAACGTTGCAAGTGTTTGCGATGCTGCTGAGTTGACCGTTGATACCATGGGGGTCGAATGCCAGTCGCCGGATTCGGTGACTGTTTGCCAAGTTTTCAATGTCGATTCGTCGATGTTTTCAATGCGGGCAGCGTGTGGGCGGAGGTCCCAGGTGCCGGTGTGGGGATCCTTGAATCCGGGCTCCTCCCCGCTGCCATCGTGCTTGAGGGAGCGCTGCACCGTATCGGGGTGGTAGAGCGAGGTGGCGTGGAGGAATGATGGTTTCCGTATGGAGCCATAAACGTGGATTCCGTAGCGTTTCTGGTCCTGAATGTCGAAAAGGCGGAGTTCGTTGATGAACTGCCAGTGTCGGCGCAAGTGCCGGTATGTGGCGGCGCGGAGTCCTGGGGTTTTGGCGTCGGTGAAGTGCGTCTCCATATGGATGAGGGAGGAAATACCCTGCTGTTTCTGGTGCTCCCACACCTGGCACATGAAGGCTCGGTAGAGATCCGGCTGGCCGCTCAGCAGAGGATAGACGGCCGGGTCGCTCAGGAGTTCAGAAAGAACGATGACCTCAGCGGTTCCGTCGAGGACCGTGTGTAGGACTTCAGGACGAGCCATAGTGCGTGGCATGCGCTCGTTCTTTGCGGCGACGGATGGCTTGTTACTGAGCGACCACCAGGGGTCGCCTTCGGAGAGAAGCCTGGCAACATCGGTGCGGGGCCTCACCCACGGCGGGTTCCCGACCTGGAGGTCGAAGCCGCCGCGGGCGAAGACGGTGGCGAAGTCCAACTCCCAGTGGAAGAAACCCTGGGCCTCCGCCACCTCCTGGACCACGGTGAGCCACTCGTGCTCGTCAACGACCGACTGCACTTTGCGGGCCCCGGCGAGACCGAGCTCGACCTCCTCCATGGTCTCCAGTTCCGCCCAGGAGGAAGCATCCACCAGGGTCCCGTCGGTGCCCTTGGCGTCCTTGACCTGCTTGCCCAGCAGCCCCTCCAGCGCGCCCAGCCACTCATCCAGGCTCGGCGGCGTCACGTCCGTGGTCAGCGGCCAGAACCACAGGGCGCACCACGCATCCATGACCAGCCTCAGCCGCCGGTACGCTGAGCCCGGTGCCGCCAGGTAGGCCTCGATCTCTTCACGGGATACCGTTGAACCGGCGGCGTCCTGTGTCTCGCGGCCCCACAGGTCGATGCGGCGCGAGGCCTCCGCTTCCGCCACCCGTAGGCGCCGGAGGGTCATCTCCCACAGGACCTCCACGCGCCGGGCCAAGGCCGTCAGCCGCAAGGCCTGAGTCGTGCTCAGTGCCTTCGTGATCTCCTTGCGCCAGGTCTTGAGGGTCTTAAGCCTCTCGGCATCGACCAGGTCCCGCACCTGCTTGGGGACCTCCACCGCGCTGCCCCAGCCCTTGGCCGGCAGGAGGAAGTGGTGGATGCTCCCCGAGACGTCCAGCGCCCCGCCGATCCGGTGCCGGGAGGCGGCATCGGCGTCGTCGAGCACGGCCGCCA
>ERZ773069.2223-NODE-2223-length-10302-cov-5.772909_pt1 | contig 10302 bp, 9 predicted proteins | sample MGYA00580619_ERZ773069 | MGnify/ENA primary metagenome ERZ773069 (study PRJEB29015, sample SAMEA2738007) | human oral metagenome | biome: human oral; feature: human-associated habitat; material: dental | place: China | collected 2108 ...
GCAGGAGCGTGCCGTCCTGCGCGCGCGCCCTGAGGAGCTCGGCCGCCTTGGCGTAGACCTCGGGGGCGTACATGTCCTGGTCGGGCGGGAAGGCGGTCTCGGGCCTGTCGATGGCGAGGAAGGAGTCGGGGTGCGCCTCGACGTACGCCGCGGCGGACCTGCGGTCGAAGACGTCGTAGGGAAGGCTCGCGAAGCTGGCGGGGCGCTCCGGCGTGGGCCGCAGGCAGCTCTCATCTGCATTCCTCCTTGCAGCTCGTCAGGTGGCGCCCGCGTGGGCCGCTAGGCCTGGGCCGGCCTGATCACCCTGATGCGGTACACGCCGGGGATGGCGCGCAGGCGGTCGTAGGTCTGGCGGTCGAGGGGGGAGTCGGTGTCCACCAACGTGTACGCGTGCGCGCCCCGCGAGGCGTTGCTCATGCGCTGGATGTTGGTGCCCGTGCCAGCGAGCGCGGCGGTGAGCTGGCCGATCATGTTGGGGACGTTGGCGTGGAGCGCCGCGAAGCGCCCCTGGCCCTGGCAGGGGCCCATGTCGCAGTCGGGGTAGTTGACGGAGTTCCTGATGGTACCGTCCTCGAGGTACGCCTTCATCTCGCCCACGGCCATGCGGGCGCAGTTCTCCTCTGCCTCGTCGGTGCAGGCCCCCATGTGGGGCGTGATGAGGGTGCGGGGCATCCGGGTGGTCTTGGGGGTCGCGAAGTCGCAGACGAAGCAGCCGAGCTTGCCCGACTCGAGGGACCTGGCCACGCCGTCCTCGTCCACGATGTCCGCGCGGGCGTAGTTGAGGAGCATCGCGCCGTCCGCCATGAGGGAGACCTGCTCCTCTCCCAGCATGTGGACGGTGTCCTCCTTCGAGGGGACGTGCAGCGTCACGTAGTCGGCTCCCTGGCAGAGCTCCTCGAGGCTGTCCACCCGCTTGACCTCGCGAGAGAGCTGCCAGGCGTGCTCGACGGAGAGGTAGGGGTCATAGCCGTAGACGTCCAGACCCAGGTTGATGAGGGCGTTGGCGACCTTGGAGCCCACGGCGCCCAGGCCCACGACGCCGGCCTTGCGCCCGATGGCCTCGTGGCCCACGAAGGCCTTCTTGCTGCGCTCGCTCGCCCTCACGATGTCCGGGTCGCCGGCGTTGCTGCGCACCCAGTCGATGCCGCCCGCGGTGCCGCGGGAGTTGACCAGGATCATGCCCACGACGAGCTCCTTCACGGCGTTGGAGTTGCCGCCGGGCGAGTTGAACACCACGATGCCGCGCTTGGCGCACTCCTCGAGCGGGATGTTGTTCACGCCGGCGCCCGAGCGCGCGACGCAGCGCACGGAGGGGCCGAAGTCGATGCCGTGGATGTCGCTGGCCCGCACCAGGATCGCGTCCGCCTGGCTTATGTCGTCGGTCTTCTGGTATCCCTCGCCAAGCTCCGCCTCGCCGTCACGGGTGATCCTCTTGGCTATGTTGTCCATCACCTTCACGTAGCGCATGCCTTCTCCTTTGGTCTGCGACCTTCTCCTTGGTGGGGGCGCGGGACGCCCCGCAGGTGCCGGGCACGTCCCGGCTAGATGGGCCGCGTGCGCGGCAGGTGCCTCGCCTCGAAGTCGGACATGTACGCGAGGAGCGCGTCGACGGCCTCCTGGGGGACGGCGTTGTAGCAGCTCGCGCGCATGCCGCCGGCGAGGCGGTGCCCCTTGAGGTTCGCGATGCCCCTCTCGGTCGCCCCCGTCACGAACTCCCCGTCCAGCGCCTCGTCGCCCGTCCTGAAGCAGACGTTCGCGATGGAGCGGTGCCCGGGAAGGACGCTGGGCGAGAAGAGCGCGCTGTGGTCGAGGTAGTCGTAGAGTGGTCCGACCTTGGCGAGATTGCGGGCCTCCATGGCCTCGAGCCCGCCCTGCTCCTCGACCCAGCGGAAGACCTTGCCGCACACGTAGATGCCCCAGCAGTTTGGCGTGTTGAGCATGGATCCCTTCTCGGCCTCCAGGCGAAAGTCCATGTAGCTGGGGCAGACGCCGAGCGCGGGCCCGTCCTGGACGAGGTCGTCGCGCACGATGACCACGGTGACGCCCGCGGGGCCGGCGTTCTTCTGCACGCCTGCGTAGACGAGGCCGAAGCGGCTCACGTCCAGGGGGAGCGAGAGGAAGCAGCTCGAGACGTCGGCCACGAGCGGCACGGAGCCCGCGTCGGGGAAGTCGCGCATCATGTTGCCGAATACGGTCTCGTTCTGGCAGAGGTAGAGGTAGTCGAGGCCCTGGTCGAGGTCCGAGGGGAACTCGGGCACGCGGTCGAAGCCGGTGCCCTCGCTCGAGGCGACCACCTCGGCGCTGCCGTATCTCCGGGCCTCCTGGCACGCCTTCTGGGACCAGTTGCCGCTCACCACGTAGCCCGCCCTGCCGCGGCGCATGAGGTTGAGGGGGACGCCCGCGAACTGGAGGGTCGCGCCGCCCTGGAGGAAGAGAACGTGGTAGTCGGCGGGGATGCCCATGACGCGCCTGAGCGTCGCCTCGGCGTCGTCGATGATGGACTGGTAGAGCGGCGAGCGGTGGCTCATCTCCATGACGGACATGCCTGACCCCCGGTAGTCGAGCATCTCTTCCGCGCACTCGCGCAGAACGGGCTCGGGAAGGGCCGCGGGACCCGCAGAGAAGTTGAAGACGCGTGCCATCTGTCCTCCAGACCTGGACGCCAACGTGCGCACTCAAAGCCATCGTAGCGCGCCCGGCAGATGTCGCGCCACGCGCGGCCCAAGGCGACGGCAGCTTGTAACCTTGCGTGATGGCGGGCGCGAGGGGGCAGGTTGGGGCGGCCCAGACGCTATCATGGACGGGCGAACACGAGGAGAAGGGAACGCGCCTATGCAGGATCAAGAGGCCAGGTCGGTGGGGACCGCCATGGGAGGGGCCACCCTCGCCGAGCGCGGATGTGTCCTTTTCGACTTCGACGGGACGCTCGCGGACTCCAAGCCCCTCATCGTGGGGACGGCCACCAGGGTGCTGCGCGACTTCGGCATCCCCGAGCGTGAGCTCGAACGTGCGGGCGAGCTCGTGGGCCCGCCCTTCCCCCAGGCATTCAGCCTGGTCTTTGGCCTCTCGGAGGGGGACGCCGAGGAGGTGACGCGCAGGTATCGGGAGATATACGAGTCCCTGGGGCCTGCCGCCTGGCCCGTCTTCGGGGGCATCCCCGAGCTCCTCGGGTCGCTGCGCGCCGCGGGCAAGAGGCTGGGAATCGTCTCGTCCAAGAGGACCCGCCTGCTCAGGAGGGCCGTGGCGGACAACGGCATCTCCGACCTCTTCGACGTCATCGGGGGAAAGGACGCCGACCACGGCATCTCGAAGGCGCAGACGATGAGGGACGTCCTGGGCAGGATGGGGCTCGCCGCCGCCGACGCCGTCATGGTGGGCGACAGGCACTACGACGTGGAGGCCGCCAGCGCCTGCGGCGTGCCCTGCGTGGGCGTGGTGCTGGGCGGCACCGGGACCGTCGAGGAGCTCGAGGGGGCGGGTGCCGTGGCCGTGGCGCGGAGCGTGGCGGAGCTGTGTGGCCTGCTCTTGGGATAGACCGTCCGTCGACGGGACGCGTCTTGCCCATCGACGTCTTGGGTACAAGGGCGGCATGTTGGAGGGGCGCACGGGCGCCCCGCGGCCGAAAGGGGTTCGCAATGGCAGGGATCGACGATTTTGGCGAGGTCGTTCGCAAGGCGTTTCTGGCCGGCGTCGGCGCCGTCGCCCTGGGGGCCGAGAAGTCCCAGGGCATGATCGAGGACCTGGTCAAGAAGGGCGAGCTCACCGTCGAGCAGGGCAAGGCCCTGAACGAGGAGCTCAAGCACAAGGTGAGCCAGGCGTCGAACGACACATCCGACGCCCTGCTCAGGGCGAAGCTGCGGTCCATGAGCCCCGAGGAGCGCGCGTCATGGCTGGCGCATGCCCAGGAGGTCGCGGACGACCTCGACGCCCAGCGCGTCGAGGTCGAGGTCGAGTCCGAGGAGGTCGTCGAGGACGACGCCGAGGATGATGCCGAGGCCGGCGGGGAGCCGCAGGACGCCGAGTAGGAAGGCCCCCATGGCTCAGGGCGAGAGGGACCAAGGCACGCAGGTCAAGGGGGCCACGGGAGGCCGTGGCCCCCTTGACGGCTGGGGGCCCTCCGAAAAGGGACCCTGGGCTCCCGTGCGCGACGACACCATCGGCCTTCTGGGGGGATTTCCCGGCGACGCCCGGAGGTACCGCATCTCCCGCCTGAGCAAGGCCGCCCGCCTGCGCGAGATTCTGGCCATCGCGAGCCACTACGACATCCTCCACGGCCTCACGCCGGTCAGCTTCCGGCAGCTCCTCGAGGAGCTGGGCCCCACCTTCGTGAAGGCGGGGCAGATCCTCTCCATGAGGTCGGAGATACTCCCCGAGAGCTTCTGCCAGGAGCTGACGCGCCTCAGGACCGACGTGGAGCCCATGGACCGCGAGCTCGTGCTCCAGACGCTGCGCGCGGAGTACGAGACCCCCATCGAGGAGATCTTCGACGCCATAGACGACGTGCCGCTGGGCTCCGCCTCCGTGGCGCAGGTCCACAAGGCGCGGCTGGTCAGCGGGGAGACGGTGGCCATCAAGCTGCAGCGGCCCCACGTCCAGGAGATCATGGCGCAGGACATCTCGATCATGCGCTCGCTCGCGCGCCGCGCGCAGGGCCTCATGGGCGACGACCAGTTCCTCGACCTGCAATCCGTGGTGGACGAGCTCTGGCAGTCCTTCCGCGAGGAGACGGACTTCCTGGTGGAGGCCCACAGCCTCGAGGAGTTCCGCCGGAACAACGCGAGCTGCCGCTTCGTGGACTGCCCGCGGCCCTTCCCCAGGCTCTGCACCGAGCACGTCGTGGTGATGGACTACGTCGAGGGCATCCCCTTCGACGACCGCGAGGCGCTTCTCGCCCAGGGCTATGACCTGGAGGAGATAGGCACCAAGCTGGTCGACAACTACACCCAGCAGATGATCGACGACGGCTTCTTCCATGCGGACCCGCATCCCGGCAACCTCGTGGTGCGCGACGGGAAGATCGTCTACCTCGACCTGGGCATCATGGGAAGGCTCTCGTCCCACGACCGCTCCGCCATAGCAGACATGGTCTCTGCCGTCGCCGCCCGCGACAGCGCGGGCCTCAAGGCGGGGCTCCTGCGCTTCTCGGTGTCGGACCTGAGGGACGTCGACCACGCGAGCCTGCTCGCCGACCTCGACTCGATCATCGCGGACTTTGGCGAGGCGGACCTCGCGGAGCTGGACATCGGGGCCTTCCTCAACTCGCTCATAAGCATGGCGCGCAGGAACGGCATCGAGCTCCCCGGCACGGTCACCATGCTCGCGCGCTCCCTCGTCACCCTCGAGGGGACGGTGGACGGCTTCCTGCCGGACGCCAGCATGGTCGACATCGTGCGGGCCCACATCAAGGCCCACACCAGGCCACTCGACCTCGCCAAGGGCGAGCTGCGCTCGTATCTCCGGGAGTCCGCCTCGGCCTCGCACGGCCTGCTCAGGGCCGCGTCCCAGGCCGACACGGCCATGGAGATGCTCACCCGCGGCCAGCTGCGCATGAACCTCGACCTCCCCGGCACCGAGAACCCCATCAGCGACATGGCCCACGCCGCTGACCGCCTGACCATGGGCATCATCATCGCGGGCCTCTTCATAGGGTCCTCGGTGGTGTACTACGCGCGCATCCAGCCCGTCATCTTTGGCATACCGGTCATCGGCTTCGTGGGCTACGTGGTCGCCCTGGTGCTGGGGCTCTGGCTGGTGCGGCAGATCATGCGGGAGTCCAGGCGCTAGGCGGGAGGGCGCGACGTCCCTCGTCCCCGTCCAAGTGCTAGCCTTGCGAGGTCCTGCTTCCCCGTGGCTAGGCTGTGGTCTGCATGTCATCCGTCGTCGTGCTCGTCTCCCAGATACTCGTCATGTTCCTCCTCGTGGGGGTCGGCTTCTGGCTCTACCGCAGCGGCCGCATAGGCGACGTTGGCAGCCGCGACCTGGGAAACGTCCTGGTGTACGTGGTGCTCCCTGCCGTCATCGTGAACGGCTTCAGGGTCCCGCGCACGCAGCAGAACGTGGAGGGCCTCCTGGCCTCGACGGCCGTTGCGGCGCTCGCCATGCTGCTCTGCCTGGCAATCTCGCGCGCGTGCTTCAGGGACGACCTGAGCGGGTCCAGCAGCTCGCGTACCTCGGCCTCCTGGCAATCTCGCGCGCGTGCTTCAGGGACGACCCCATAGGGAGCTTCGCCGCGGCGTTCTCGAACCCCGGCTTCTTCGGCATCCCCCTGGTCATCGCCCTCCTGGGGCAGGAGGCCACCTTCTTCGAGGCGGCGTACATCGGCTTTCTCAACGTGCTGCAGTTCACCTATGGCGTCGCGCTCATGACAGGGTCGACCGACTCGGTCCGGCCCCTCGCCGTCCTCAAGGCGCCCTTCGTCGCCGCGATCGCCGTGGGGCTTGCGCTCTTCTGCCTCGACCTGTCGCTTCCCCCGGTGCTCGACCGGGCCCTGGGGTTCCTCACGGGGCTCAACACGCCGCTCGCCATGTTCTCGGTCGGCGTGTACCTCGCCCAGGCGGACCTTGGGCAGATGCTCGCGAGGCCCTCCCTCCTCAAGGTGTCGCTCGTGCGCCTCGTGGCCATACCGCTCGCCCTCGTCCTCGTGCTTTGGGCGATTCCCGGGAGCTGGCACGACATGGAGCTCGCCGTCCTCATCGCCTGTGCCTGTCCTGTGGGGTCCAACGTCGCCGTCTACGCGCAGCTGCACGGCAAGGACTACCGCTACGCGGCGCAGACGGTCGTCGTCTCCGCGCTCCTCAACGCGTACAAATACCTCGACCGCGACCTGCGCACGGCGAAGATCGTCATCAATGGCGCGGGCGCGGCGGGACAGGCGATCGCACGCCTCCTCTTCTCCTACGGCATCCAGACCGTCGTCCTCTGCGACACGACGGGCGCGGTCTACGAGGGACGCACGGAGAACATGAACCCGTACAAGGACAGCCTCGCCAAGGTCTCCAACCGTCAGAAGGAAAAGGGCAGCCTCGCGCAGGTCATCAAGGGCAAGGACATCTTCATCGGCGTCTCCGCGCCGGGCAGCCTCACCCCTGAGATGATCAAGAGCATGAATCCGGATCCCGTCATCATGGCGATGGCGAACCCTGTCCCCGAGATCCTGCCCGATGAGGCAAAGGCGGCGGGCGCGCGCATCGTCTGCACGGGTCGCTCCGACTTCCCGAACCAGGTCAACAACCTCCTCGCCTTCCCGGGCATCTTCCGCGGTGCGCTCGACGTGCGTGCAAAGGAGATCAACGATGAGATGAAGATCGCCGCCGCAGACGCGATCGCCTCCCTCATCTCCGAGAGCGAGCTCAACGAGACCAACATCATCGCAAGCCCGCTCGACCCGCGCGTTGCGCCCACCGTCGCCGCTGCTGTCGCAAAGGCAGCGCTCGACACGGGCGTCGCACGCCGCAAAGACCTCACCCCCGAGGACGTCGCCAACCATACGCGCGAGCTTCTGGGGCACGCGGTTGGCTAAATAAATAAAAAAACAGGGACTGCTGTACGAAACATTTGTGCAGCAGTCTTTTTTGTTGGAAAATAAATCAGGAGGGATTTGTATGAAATTCAGCGAGGCTTTGTTGATCCTTGGTAGGAAATTGGAGGAAAAATACGGACACATGGGATTCAAATACAAAGAATCCGATCGAACGCTCACAAGGCACAGCAAAAACTTCACTTAGATTGTCGTCTTCTTTTCCTTCAGCAGCAATACGAAGGAACGCATCGATTTGGATGTGTGCTACATCATCAATCGCCATCCGTTTGACACGGCGCCGGCCGAGGACAGTCAGCTCCTGTACCATTTATTGTGGAGCAATGGAATCTTTCTCAATATAGCAGATGAGCAGAAGATCCATGAAACATTGCCCATCGTCTGTCAGTGGATGGATGAACTGTTGCTGCCCGAAATGGAGAAACTCTGTGCCGCTGAATAAATGATGAACCACATAACAACGGGACTGCTACAAGTCAAAACGACTTCATACAGCAGTCCTATTTTTATGAGATTTATTCTATTCTTCTGGAGTGTAGATGCCCTTTCTCCACCCTGTCTCCCCGCAAAACATAGACTTTTCCCCGCGAAAATGCTATAATCAGTGTGGATTTTTATGGAACGAACACGAAGAGGTGACATTTTGGATTTGGATTTTGGACAGGGGCGCATCGTCCCGGTCAACCTCGAACACGAGATGAAGAACTCCTACATCGACTATGCGATGAGCGTCATCGTCGCACGCGCCCTCCCCGACGTACGCGACGGTCTGAAGCCCGTGCATCGCCGCATCCTCTACGCGATGCAGGGCTCGGGCATGACGAGCTCCAAGCCGTACAAAAAGTCGGCGCGCATCGTCGGTGAAGTGCTCGGTAAATATCACCCGCACGGCGACACCTCCGTCTACGACGCGATCGTCCGCATGGCGCAGGACTTCTCCATGCGCTACATGCTCGCGGACGGGCACGGCAACTTCGGCTCGGTCGACGGCGACTCGGCGGCGGCAATGCGCTACACCGAGGTACGCATGTCGAAAATCGCGGAGCTGATGCTGCGCGACATCGACAAGGAAACCGTCGACTTCACCGACAACTACGACGGCTCGGAGAAGGAGCCGACCGTCCTCCCTGCGAAATTCCCGCAGCTCCTCGTCAACGGCACGGCGGGCATCGCCGTCGGCATGGCGACCAACATCCCGCCGCACAATATGGTCGAAGTCATCAACGGCACGCTGATGCTCATCGACAACCCCGAGACCACCATCGAGGAGCTCATGGGGGTCATCAAGGGCCCCGACTTCCCGACGGCAGGGCTCATCCTCGGCACCGAGGAGATCCGCAAGGCATATACGACGGGACGCGGCGTGGTGAAAATGCGTGCACGCGCCCACATCGAGACCATGTCGAACGGCAAGCCGCGCATCATCGTCACCGAGCTCCCGTATCAGGTCAACAAGGCACGACTCATCGAGAAGATCGCCGAGCTCGTCCGCGACAAGCAGATCGACGGCGTGACGGATCTGCGCGACGAGTCTGACCGCAGTGGTATGCGCATCGTCATTGAGCTGCGCCGCGACAGTGCCCCCAACGTCATACTGAACCAGCTCTATAAGCACACGCAGCTGCAGGACAGCTTCGGCATCATCATGCTCGCCCTCGTCGACGGGCAGCCCGTCATCATGAACATCAAGCAGATGCTCGGGCACTACATCAGCCATCAGGAAACGGTCATCACGCGGCGCACGCAGTACGAGCTTGCAAAGGCGGAGGCACGCGCCCATATCCTCGAAGGACTGACCATTGCCCTCGATCATCTGGACGCTGTCATTACAACGATTCGCGAGAGCCGTACAGCGGACATCGCACGCACGGCACTCATGGATGGGTTCAAGCTCACGGAGAAGCAGGCACAGGCGATCCTCGACCTCAGACTGCAGCGTCTCACGGGTCTCGAGCGCGAGAAGATCGAGGAGGAGTACCAAGAGGTACTGCGGATGATCGAGGAGCTGAAAGGCATCCTTGCTGACCGCATGAAAGTCCTCGCCATCATCAAAAACGAGCTCATCGAGGTGCGAGACAAGTACGGCGACGAACGCCGCACGGAGATCACATTCGACGCCAGCGAGATGGACATCAAGGATCTCATCGCCGAGGAAGATGTCGTCGTCACGCTCACGCTCAACAACTACATCAAGCGCATTCCTCTGGACACCTATCGCCGTCAGCGGCGCGGGGGCGTCGGCGTGAAGGGTTCGGGGCTCACGCCGTCGTTCTGCTGACGAGCAGGAAACAGGGAGCCGCATCGGCCGTGTGCGCTCCCGTGAAGAAGGGACCGGTCAGACGGTAATTTGCGGCATACTCGACGACTGGTTCCTGTCAACACTCCAGATCGAGCGCGTCCGCTTCGACGAGCTGCGATGGTGTCCGATGACATCGCTACCCGTTGCTCGATGCCGCCCACATGCGGGCGTACTTGCCGCCGAGCGCCATCAGCTCGTCGTGGCATCCCAGTTCAGTGACTCGTCCGCCGTCGATGACGGCGATCTGGTCGGCCGTGCGCACAATGGGCAGCGTGTGAGCCACCATCACCACGGTCTTGCGGTGGGCGAGCAAGTTTGCGACGGCCTCGCGCACGGCGAGCTCGTTTTCTATGTCGAGGTTCGATGTGGCCTCGTCCAAAAGCACGATGGGCGCATCGCGCAGGATGGCGCGGGCAATCGAGAGCCGCTGGCGCTCGCCGCCGGAGAGCTTGCCGCCCCTCTCGCC